>ERZ1674093.43-NODE-43-length-25241-cov-13.325379_pt1 | contig 25241 bp, 20 predicted proteins | sample MGYA00581116_ERZ1674093 | MGnify/ENA primary metagenome ERZ1674093 (study PRJEB41354, sample SAMEA4873337) | human saliva metagenome | biome: human-associated habitat [ENVO:00009003]; feature: mouth environment [ENVO:08000002]; material: saliva material... | reverse complement strand
CCCCCCCCCGCGACCCAGCTGCGTTCCCAGCCCGTTACCCCGCCCGTCAGACGTGTTTTATCGTCACCTTTCGGTACGTTCAGACGCTCGTCATCTGCGGTTTACCTGAAGCACCTATGATGGTTAGGGTACGGGACGTTAGCGGCGCGAGGGCTCTGCCGCCCGGCACGCCTCGTCCCCTGTAATTCTTGAATTCGCCGTCTCGTTTGAAAGGCACCGATACGATGACTCTCTCCCCCACCCACCCGCTACACCACGAAGCCAGCGAGAAGCTATTCGAGCGTTCCCGCGCGGTGATTCCCGGCGGCGTGAACTCCCCGGTGCGCGCCTTCAACTCCGTGGGCGGCACCCCCGCCTTCGCCGCGAAGGCTAAGGGCCCCTACCTGTACGACGCGGACGGCAACGAGTACGTTGACCTGGTCTGCTCGTGGGGCCCGTCGATTCTGGGCCACGCGCACCCGCAGGTCGTGGAGGCCGTTCAGCAGGCCGCCGCGCGCGGCCTGTCCTTCGGTGCGGCGAGCGCCCCCGAGGCGGAGCTGGCCGAGCTGGTCATCAACCGCATTAACGCCGCGATTCCCGGCGCGATTGAGCAGGTGCGTATGGTGTCCACGGGTACCGAGGCGACCATGACCGCGATTCGCCTGGCCCGCGGCGTGACCGGCCGCGACAAGATTATTAAGTTTGCCGGCTGCTACCACGGCCACGTGGATGCGCTGCTCTCCGAGGCCGGTTCGGGTGTGGCAACCCTGGCGCTGCCGGGTTCTGCCGGCGTGACCGCCGCGACCGCCGCGGAGACCATTGTTCTGCCCTATAACGACCTGGACGCCGTGCGCGAGGCCTTCGAAACCCACGAGGGTCAGATTGCCGCCGTCATCACCGAGGCGGCCCCCTGCAACATGGGCGTGGTCGCCCCCGAACCCGGCTTCAACCGCGGCCTGCACGAGATTGCCCACGCCAACGGCGCGCTCGTCATCTTTGACGAGGTGCTGACCGGTTTCCGCGTCTCCTCTGCCGGTTACTGGGGCTACGCCGCCCCCGAGGACGGCGGCTGGGTTCCCGATATTTTCACCTTCGGCAAGGTCATCGGCGGCGGCATGCCCATCGCGGCCCTGGCCGGTAAGCGCCGCATCATGGAGTACCTGGCCCCGGTCGGCCCGGTCTACCAAGCCGGCACCCTCTCGGGTAACCCGCTGTCGGTAGCCGCCGGCATTGAGACCCTGACCCTGGCCGACGAAGAGGTCTATAAGACCCTGGACGCCCGCAGCGCCCAGCTGCGCCGGGCCCTGACCGAGGCGTTCACCGCCGCGGGTGTGGACCACTCCATCCAGAACGCCGGCAACCTCTTCTCGGTGGCGTTTGGCACCTCTGAGAAGGGCGTGCACAACTACGCGGATGTCAAAGCCTCGGCCACCAACCGTTACACCGCGTTCTTCCACTCGATGCTGGAGTCCGGCGTGTACCTGCCGCCGAGCGCGTTCGAGGCCTGGTTCGTTTCTGCCGCCCACAATGATGAGGCCATGGACCGTATCATCTCGGCCCTGCCGGCCGCCGCAGCTGCTGCCGCATCCGCCTAGACGCGAGCGAATAGAGAGAGGAGAAACCCATGGATTTGTCTGCCCTGGGAATTCCCCTGGAGCCGGTGCGTGACGTCTGGCTGATCGCCTTCATGGCGTACACCTTCGCCTGCCTGCTGGTGGATATCGCCTACCCGGTGAATATTCCCGCCGCCAAGGCGCGGGAGCTTTTCGTGGCGGTCAAGGGGGATCCCGTTGAGGCCGCGAGAATCCGCCTCGAGGATATGGCCGCGAGCGGTTTGCCGCTCTCTTCGGCCCAGAAGGGCTCGGTGACGAAGCGGGCAAAGAAGCAGCTGGAGAGCATCCCCGGCAGTAGCATCGTGGGCGGTTGGTTGCACGTACTGATGTACGCGTGGGCGTGGGTCGTGATGGTGTCCATCTTTACGCTGTACTGGGACATCGCCTACGACGGCATCCTGCTACCGGCGCTAATCCTGCCGTTCCTCATGGTGTACGCGGGTGCCCGCTGGGGCCGCCGCAGCTGGCGTACGGCCCGCGGCTTCAGCGCCGATGAGCGCACGCTGGGCATGCCCCGCATCTACTCCGCGACCCTGGGTCGGCTGAGCGCGCCGTTCCGCGTGAAGGGTGCGGTTCCCGGCATCGGCCCGATTCGTCTGGACCGCGCTGGGTTCTGGATTCTGCAGTTCCTGGCGGCTCAGGCCCTGCTGTACTTCCTGTACTCGCTCTCGGGGCTCGAGATGGAGGATATCGCCCTCCCCTACGTTGGCCACACCTCGATGCTCCTGGGAATCGGCGCGGTAATCTCGCTCCTGACGGCGTGGGCGCAGGTACGCAGCTATATTCTGTTCAACCCCGATTCCTTCGTGACCGGCCGCGTGCTGCTGCCGGCGAAGACCCGCGAGTACTCGACGCTCCGGGCGTTCCGGGTACTCCCGAACAACCCGGACGCGATTAAGACGGACGCGAAGGATCCCGCGCAGTGGAAGGTGGAGGTGATGCTCCCCAACGGTAGCAAGCGCACCTTCCCGCTGAAGGACCCGAATATTGACTGCCTGATTGCGCAGCTCGCGTTCAAGCTGGAGCAGGGAGACTGGGCTCGGCTCGATTCCCCCGCCGACCGCGAGAAGCTGGCCGGGTACTTCCTGGACGGCCGCGCGATTTGCACGACCCTGGGTCACATCCCCGCGGGTAAGCACGCGGAGGAGGCGGCGCGCCGCGCATCCTTCCAGAAGGCGCAGTACAAGTAAACCGATAGCCCGTATAACACTCTAAAGAAGCCACATGCTGTTCACACAGCATGTGGCTTCTCAGCGTTCAAAGAGGGAGGGATTTAGGCGTCCAGCTCGCGGAGCCAGCGGGCCGCCTCAGTACCGTAGTAGGTCAGGATGACGTCCGCACCGGCGCGGTGAATCGAACGCAGCGACTCCAGCACCACGGCCTTGCGGTTAATCCAGCCGTTCGCGGCGGCCGCCTCAATCATCGCGTACTCGCCCGACACCTGGTAAGCGGCCACGGGCACCGGCGAAAATTCCGCCACCTCGCGCACAATATCCAGGTAGCTGCCGGCGGGCTTCACCATGACCATGTCGGCGCCCTCCTCCAGGTCGGCGCGCACCTCCAGCAGCGACTCGCGACGGTTGGCCGGGTCCTGCTGGTAGGTCTTACGGTCGCCCTTGAAGGTCGACTCCACAGCGTCACGGAACGGGCCGAAGAACGCCGAAGCGTACTTCGCCGAATACGCCATAATCGACACGTCCTCGAAGCCGGCCTCGTCCAGGGCGGCGCGCATGGCCGCAATCTGGCCGTCCATCATGCCCGAGGGCGAGACGGTGTGCGCACCCGCGCGGGCCTGCGAAACCGCCATCTTGCAGTACAGCTCCACGGTCTGGTCGTTATCCACCACGAGCGTGCCGTGGCCGTCATCGACCAGCACGCCGCAGTGGCCGTGGCTCGTGAACTCGTCCAGGCAGGTGTCGGCCATGACCACCAGGTCGTCGCCGAACTCCTCGCGGCACACGGCAATCGCGCGGTTCAGGATGCCCTGCGGGTCCCAGGCGGTCGAGCCGATCTCGTCCTTATCCTCGTCGCGGGGAATACCGAACAGGTCGATGCAGCGGATGCCCGCCTCGTAGGCCTCGCGCACGGCGGGGATGATGCTCTCCAGGGTGTGCTGGTACTGGCCGGGCATGGAGCGAATCGGTTGCTTCTCGTCAATGCCGTCGCGCACGAAGAACACCTGAATCAACTGCGAGGGGCGCAGGGTGGTCTCGGCGACGAGGGAGCGCATGGCTGCGGTGGTGCGCAGGCGGCGGGGACGGCGGGTGAGGTTCATGATCTCTCCTGAAAATTCTTACGAAATAATGTGAAGTCTTAGATGAGGGATACTGCGGCGCGCGCCAAATCCCTCGGGGAGGGTGAATCGGCCTGCACGTGGCGCAGGTTGAGGGCGCGGCAGGCGGATGCGGTGGTCGCCCCAATCGCCACCACCGGCGGCACGGATTCGGGTCCTAGCGCGGGCGCGCCGTCGAGTAGGGCGTGCAGGCGGGAGGGCGCGGTCGCCACGATTACGTCCGGCGCGAGGGTTTCCGGGTTGGGGGCGTCTGCGCTCTGCAGGAGGGCGCGGGCGGCACTGAGGCTCAGCTCGCCGGGCTCCACCCGCTCGGCGGGCACCATGTCGTAGAGCACGCGCGCGGTCACCGACCAGCCCAGGTTTTTGAGGCCCTCGCGCAGGGTCGGGCGGGCGTTGGAGCCCTCCAGAACCAGCACGGTGGCGGGCTTGGTTGAATCAGGCCCGGCCGCGGCTGAATCGGTTGAGACAGCCCCGGCCGCGGGCCCTTCAAGCTCCGCGAGCATGCCGGCGGCGCTCTGAACGCTCGGCTGAAAGTCCGCGTCCAGCCCGAGCTGGGCGCGCACGGCGCGGGCGGTTGCCGCGCCCACGCAGGCGATGCGCGCTCCCCCGGAGTGAACCGCGCGGGTGAAGTCCTCGCCCCAGAGCTCGGCGCAGGCGCGCACCGTGTGGGCGCTCGTGAAGCTCACCCAGGCGTAGACCCCGGATTCCAGGAGCGCGGGAATACCGCGCAACTCCTCGGTGGCGGGTACGGTGCGTGCCTGCTGTAGCGGGGCGAAGAGTACGCGAGGGGCCGCGGTGTTCCGCAGGCGGTCCTGCGAGGGGTCCCGCGGGCCCTCCCCGTTGTCACCTTCGCGGATCTCTTCGCTGGTGCTTTCGCGGGCGGGAGGCTCAGCGGCCCGCTCAGCCTCCCACTCCTCGGCGAGGGCGCGTGCGAAGGCCGCGCCCTGAGCGGCGGAGCGGGTCAGCAGAACCGTGGCACCCCGTTCGGCGGGGCGTTGCTCCTCGCCCATGGCTACTTGACGTCCAGACCGGCCAGGGCGGCGGCACCCATCTGCAGCAGGTCCTCGGCCACGCGCACGCCCAGACGCTCGGCGCCGGGCACATCCAGCTCGGAGGTCGCGGAGGTGTGACGCAGCAGGTCGGTGCCGTCCGGGGAGGCCACCACCGCGCTGAGCACCAGGTCGCCCTCAACGATCTCGGCGAAAGCGCCGATGGGGGCGGCGCATCCGGCCTCCAGGCGGAGCAACAGGGCGCGCTCGGCGCTGACGGCCAGGCGCGTCTCGTAGTGGTTCGCGGCAATCAGCGCGCGGCCCAGGGAGCGGGTCGGCCGGGCCAGCTCGGCGTCGTCGAGCACGGCCGGATCGGGGTTGCCGAACTCGCTCTCGCGCACCTCCAGGGCCAGGGCACCCTGGCCGGGGGCCGGCAGCATGCGGCTGGGGTCCAGGTACTCGGTAATCAGGTGTTCCTTGCCCAGGCGCTTGAGGCCGGAGACGGCCAGCACCACGGCGTCGCAATCGCCAAGGCGTTCGGTGCCCACGCCGCGGTCGGCGTGCTCGTCGGTCTCGGCGTTCTGACGGAGGACGACCTGCTTGCCGGAGTGCTCCTCGAGGCCCTTCACGCGGCCGATGCGGGTGCCCACGTTACCGCGGATATCCACAATCTCGAGGTCGGGTCGCAGGGCCCGCAGCTGGGCGGCTCGGCGCGGCGAGCCGGTGCCCACGCGGGAGCCCTCCGGCAGGGTGTCGACGGTGAGGCCGTCGCGGGCCACGAGGGCGTCGCGCGGGTCCTCACGCTTAAGGGTTGCGGCGACGACCAGGCCGGGGCAGGGCGCGGAGGGCAGGTCCTTCAGGGAATGAACGGCCATGTCCACGCGCTGCTCGGCGGGGGCGTCGGCACCGTCCAGCAGGCGCTGGCGCAGGGCGGCGGCGAACACGCCGGTGCCGCCCAGGGTGGCCAGCGGGCCGGTGAGCACGTCGCCCTCGGTCTTGACGGTGCGCGGCTCGAAGCTCACGCTTTCGGCGGGCTCACCGCCCGGCTGGTGCTTGGCGTAAAGCTCGGTGACGGATTCGGCCGCCAGACGGCTCTGGGTGAGCGCGAGCGCGGAGCCTCGGGTGCCCAGAATGTACTCGCTGTGGCTCATTTCTCTCCTGCTCTAGTCCTCTTCGGACCGGTCGGTGCATCCGGTGCAATATTCGGCGATGACGGGTTTCTCCGCGCCACGGCCCGGCTTGCAGCAGCCCGGCTCGCACTCGTCGAACCAGCCGTACTGGCCGCTCGCGCTCGGGGCGCACACGCTCTCGCGGCCGGGGCGCAGGTCGGCGGGAACGCCGTTCTCCACGCGCTCCTCAATGAGGCGGCGCAGCGACTCCACGTACGCCGGATGCGTACCGGGGGTCGGGGTGCGCACGGCCACCACGCCCAGGCGCTCACAGGTGTCCAGAGCCTCGGTGTCGAGGTCCCACTTCACCTCCATGTGGTCGGAGACGAAGCCGAGGGGCACCAGCACGACGCCCTCCACGGGGGCCTCGCCGTCCTCGCCGGGGTTGGGCAGCGCCTCCAGCGCGTCGTTGACGTCCGGTTCCAGCCAGGGCATGGAGGGCGGGCCGGAGCGGGACTGGTACACCAGCTCCCACTCGACGTTCTGCAGAAGCTGCGGGGCCTCATCGCGCACAAGCGAAAGCACGGCGCGGGCGACCTGCAGGTGCTTCTCCACGTAGGCGGAGCCGCCCTCGTAGTTCACCCCGCGCGGGCCAGCCTCGTTCGCGGCGGAGGTGGGCACCGAGTGGGTGCAGAACATGATGCGCAGGCGCGGGTTCTGCGAACCGCTATCGCGTGCGGCAAGCTGTTCGCGCACCGTGGCGAGGCCGTCCTTCAGGCCGTCGGCGAAGGCGCGGGCGAAGCCGGGCACGTCGAAGAACTGGCGAATCTTGCCCACGTGCATGCGGCCCTCCAGGCCCAGCTGCTGCAGCGCGATACCGTAGTCCTCGCGGTACTGGCGGCAGCTCGAGTAACCGGGGTAGGCGCTGGTGGCCAGCACCAGCACGTTGCGGTGGCCGTTCTCGTAGGCCTCGGCGAGCACGTCCTTCACGTAGGGCTTCCAGTTGCGGTTCGCCCAGGTAATCGGGATGTGAGGGCCGCGCTCGGCCAGCGCCTGCTGCAGCGCGGCGAGCAGGGCGCGGTTCTGCTCGTTAATCGGCGAGACACCGCCGTTGGCGCGGTAGTGGGTGGCGACCTCCTCGAGGCGCTCGTCCGGGATGCCGCGGCCGGCGGTCACATTGCGCAGGAACGGGATGACGTCCTCCTGACCCTCGGGGCCGCCGAAGGAGGAGAGAATCACCAGGTCGTAGGGTCGGGGTTCCTCGGCGCGAACACGGATGATGGTCCGCTCGCTGCGGTATTCCCCCAGGGTCTGCTCGGTCAGCCGCGCCGGGCCGTTGGAGGCCGTGTTGGCGGGGTCGGTACGGTTGGGGATGACGTCATCGGGCAGGAGGGAGCCGTTCAGGGTGCCCTCGCCCGAGGGGTTTGTGTGTGCGGGGGCGAAACGCGCGGGACGCGCCGCCACCCCGGCCACGCCGGCGGCGGAGGACGCAACCGAGGTGTTCTCGGCGGCGGCCTCTACCGCGCTGGACGAACCGGGGTGGGAGCAACCGCATCCGCGGGTAGCGCCGTGAGGCTGTTGGCTCACGCCAGAACCTCTGCTACTTCGTCGGCACCGATGCGGCGACCGGTGTAGAAGGGGGTGTCCTCGCGAACGTGCAGGCGAGCCTCGGTGTTGCGGAAGTGACGCATCAGATCGACCAGGTCAACCAGCACAGGTGCTTCGAGAGCCAGAACCCACTCGTAGTCGTTCAGGCCGAACGATGCGACGGTGTTGGCCAGAACCTGCGGGAAGTCGATGGCCTTCATACCGTGGTTCTTGAGCATCTCGGCGCGACGCTCGGGGTTCATGTAGTACCAGTCGTAGGAGCGCACGAAGGGGTACACGCAGACCCACGCCTCGGGGGCCTTGCCGCGGGCGTAGGCGGGCGCGTGGTTGCGGGCGAACTCGGCCTCACGGTGAACGCCCATGGTGGACCAGACGATGGTGGTGCCGGAGAACAGCGCGGTGCGGCGAATCTTGCGCACGGCGGCCTGCAGCTTCTCGGGGCTCTGACCGTGGGTCCAAATCATGATGTCGGCGTTGTCGCGCATTGCGGAGACGTCGTAGATGCCGCGCAGAGTCACGCCCTCGGCGGCCAGCTGCTCGGCAACCTTCTCGAACTCAGCGCGGGCCTCGTCGGTGTTAGCCTCTGCCGGGCGTGCGCCGGAGCGTGCGAACACGGTGTACAGGGCGTAGTGCAGGGTTTCGCCCTCTTCGCGACCGCGACGGTTCTCGTCGGCTGCGGAGTGCTGAACAGCGTAGCCCTTGGGTGCGCCACCGTAACCCTGGCCGGGGTGGGTGTAACCGCCGTGGCCGTGGCCGCCCTGTGCTGCGTGGGGGTGAGACATGGTTCTTCTCTTCCTTTCCTCAGCGGTAACCCGCTGTTCGTGGTGCGAGGCTTCCGTAGCCGCGCACCGGTTGATTAGTGAATATTCTGCGCTCTTCCCGCCCGAAGCGGTAGGAGGCATCCCACAGGCGTGGGAAGTCTTTGAGGGGACGCTACGCGCCCTTGGGCTTGGCGCCGGGGGTGCCGGGGGTGCTCGCCGCATCCTGCTTGGGTTCGGGGGCCTTTACACCCTCCCAGTTCTGGGCGGCGTGGGTGATGAGGCGGTCCATCTGCTCGTAGGTGTCGCGCACCGTGGCCACGAGGCCCGAGCCTGCGGCCCAGGAGCCGACGGTGCTGAGCGTGCCCAGCTCGCTGGCGCGCTCGCGGAACTCCTGCACGCGCTTGCGGTGACCCGGCGTGGAGGCGGGCAGAACACCACGCCAGCGCACGACGTCCGCATCCACCAGATTGTTGCGGGTGAGCGGCACGTCCGTCATGCGGGTTGCGTCGCGCAGGGCCAGGGTGATGAGCTGCTCGTCGGCCAGGGCGACCTCGGAGAAGCGGGAGTCCTCGCCGCCTCGGCCGTAGGACAGGCGCACCACGTGGCGGTCCGGGCCGGCCTCGTCGGCCACCCACTGCCACTTGGCGGTCGCGTGGGTCAGGGCCTTGGCGCGCACAGCGGTGGCCTGTTCCGAGACGAGCAGGCCGGTGCCGCGGGGGTGCTGGTTGAGGGCCGGCGCATCTACGACGAGGGTCACGAGGGCGACCTCGGGGCCGGGTTCCACGGCGGGCAGGGCGGTGGAGACGTGCGGGCCGATGAGTCGGGCCACGGTCGGGCCGTCGGTGGCGAGCACCAGGTAGTCGGCGTAGAGGGGCGTGTTCTCGCCGTCAGTGGTGTGGCGCTGGATGATGAACCACTGGCCGGTGGATTCGTCGCGGTCCACGGCGATGACGTCAAAGTTGGTCACGATGCGCACGCCGGCCTCGTAGAGTTCCTCCACGAGACGCTCGGAGAGCTGGTTCATGCCGCCCACGATGCCCGCAACCTGCGAGCCGGCGGGGGCCGCCGAACGGAAGGCGGCCGCGGCTGCCGAGAGGGAGCCGTGCTTGCGCAGGGCCGCGCGCAGGCCGGGGATGGTGGCGTCCACGTCGAGCTTGTCGGGGTGGGTGGAGTACACGCCCGAGACCACGGGTGCGACCAGGTTATCGAGCACCTTCTGGCCCATGCGCAGGCGCACGAGCTCGCCCAGGGTCTTCGCCTTCTCGCCCACGGAGGCGGGCAGGAGGCGGTCCAGCTGGGCGCGGCGCAGGCCGCTCTTACCGATGACGGGAATCAGCGACTTATCGCTCACATTGCCGGGAATACCCATAATGCCGGTGCTGGGGGTGCGGCGAGCGCCCTGCGGCAGGTACAGCCAGGAACCGTAGGAATTGGGGGTGACAATCTGATCGCCCAGGCCGAGCTCCTCGACGAGTTCGCGCACGATGGGGCTGCGGGTTGCGAAGGATTCGGCGCCGGAGTCCAGCAGTAGGCCGCCGACTTCGTGCGCGCCCACGGCACCGCCGAGGTGGGGACGCTGCTCGAGCAGGGTCACGCGCAGGCCGGCCGCGGCGAGGCGGCGGGCCGCGATCAGACCGGAGGGGCCGCCGCCGATAACGATGGCGGTGGGCGCCTTGTCGTTGGCGCGGTGAGCCGCTCGTGCCGCCAGACGTGCGGTGGAGGACTGTCCCTGCGCGGTGTATCGGTGCGCCTGGTTATCGTGATTCCCCATGGTTTTCTCCTTTGTCTGTCAGCTGGTGCCGGTGGTCGTGGGTTCCCACGGTGCCGATTCTACGCCGGCCCCGCGAGTTCGTCGCCCTAGTTCGCCGTCTTCTCGTGAATGTAGCGAACCAGGTCGGTCAGTACCTGCGGGTCGGTGGTCGGGGGTACGCCGTGGCCGAGGTTCACCACGTGCGAGGGGGCGGCGGAGCCTTCGGCGAGGACTTCGTCCACGTGTGCGTAGAGGCTTTCGGGGCCCGCGGCGAGCAGTGCCGGGTCGATATTGCCCTGCAGGGGCACCGCGCCGTTGAGCAGGGTGTTTGCGGCGGAGAGCGGCAGGCGGTAGTCCACACCGATGACGTCCGCGCCGGCCTCGTGCATTGCGGGCAGCAGCGCGGCGGTGCCGGTGCCGAAGTGGATGCGCGGCACGCCGTACTCGCGCACGGCGTCCAGGGTCTCGGCGGAGTGCTGCTGCACGTAGCGGCGGTAGTCGCCCTCACCGAGGGAGCCCGCCCAGGAGTCGAAGAGCTGCACGGCGGAGGCACCCGCCTCAATCTGCGCGCGCAGGAACTGGCCGGCGGTGCGGGCGGCCCAGGAGGCCAGTTCGTGCCAGGCGGCGGGGTCGGCGTGCATCATGGTGCGCGGGCGCAGGTGGTCGCGGGAGGGTCCGCCCTCGACCATGTAGGCGGCGACGGTGAAGGGTGCGCCGGCGAAGCCGATGAGCGGGGTGTCGCCGAGCATTTCGACGGTGGCGGCGATGGCCTCGCGGATGGGGTCCAGGGCGCTTTCGGTCAGTTCGGGCAGGGCGCGCACATCCTCGAGGGTGCGCACGGGGCGGTCGAGGACCGGGCCCTTACCGGGCACGATGTCCACGTTGACGCCCGCAAGCTTCATGGGGATGACGATGTCGGAGAAGAAGATGCCGGCGTCGACCTTGTGGCGGCGGACGGGTTGCACGGTGATTTCCGCGGCCAGTTCGGGGGTGAGGCAGGCTTCCAGCATGGGGATGCCCTCGCGTACTCGGCGGTATTCGGGCAGGGAGCGGCCGGCCTGGCGCATGAACCAGACGGGTCGGTGGCTTGAGGGGCGGCCGGTGAGGGCCTGGAGCATGGGCGAGTCGGCGGCGGTTCCGGCGCGCAGGGGGTGCTGCGCGGGCAGGTGCGCGAGCTGCTCGTCGGTAAGCAGGGGGCGCTGTGCGTCGGTGGGGTGCGTGGGCAGGGTCTGCGAGGGTGCAGAGCTTTCGGCCGGAAGTGTGTGCTGCTGGTTTTCGCTCATAGTGTCTAGTGTGACAGGTTTTGTTAGGGGTTTTTATGACACTTTGTCACGCTTAGGTTCCCCCATGATTCACTATGTTACGTGTCAGGCTTACCTTATCTGGTTCGCGATGTACCGGGAGCGGGGCGAGGCTATTCGCGGCCACCCATGAATAAAACCCCTAGTGGGAGGCTTATAGGGCACTGTTTGGTGCACCGAGAGCCACCCGGAAGTGATTATTTATACATTGGGTCATATGACCCGCGACGACCCATGTTTATTTTCCTTATCTCTCGTGCCTATTTTTTGGACCCTTTAGAAAGTAGTTGCTCCCCGTTATTCCTCATCCGCACCCCGCCAACATGACACTTCATGAAGTCACTTAGGTTATGCGCGCTTTACAGCCCGTCACCCCCGGCGGTTATGATTAGTCACTAGTGAGTACTTATGCATTTGTGGCATCGCACCACACAGTAGATCTAACCACCGTCGCCGCCCTGAGCGCCGGTGCCTCTGGCATACCCGACGTCCTCTCTAGCGACGACGCCCGTCAGCTGGGCGTGACCGGCGCGGTGGTCCTGGCCACCTGCAACCGCCTCGAGATGTACGTCCAGCTCCCCATTGCCGCGCACCTGCCCGCCATCCGCGACATGATTACCTCCAGCATCTCCGGTCGGTCCGGGCTGGACCCTGCGCTCGTCTCCGGTAGCTTCGACCTGTACGAGGGCGAGGACGCCGTCCGCCACCTGCTGACGGTCGCCTCCGGCCTGGAGTCCGCCGTCGTGGGCGAGCGCGAGATTGCCGGCCAGGTACGCCGCGCCCTCGCCTCCGCCCAGGAGAAGGCACAGCGGGATGAGCGCCCCCTGCCCGGCGAGCTGGTTCAGCTCTTCGAACACGCCGCGCACACGGCCCGCCAGGTCGGCCAGCACACCCTCTTGGGCTCGCAGGGACGCTCCATCGTCTCTGTGGCCCTGGATTTGGCCGACGAGGTGACCGAGAAGGATTGGCCCACCCGCCGCGCCCTGGTGTTCGGCACCGGCGCCTACGCGGGCGCCACGATTGCGGCCCTGCGCGACCGCGGCTGCACCGACATCTGGGTGAACTCCCGTTCCGGACGCGCCCCCGAGTTCGCCGCCAAGCGCGATGTTTTCGCGGTGCCCGAGGGCGGCATGGAACAGGCCATGGCAGAGGCCGACCTGATTATCGGTTGCTCGGGTGGCTCCGCGCCGCTTCAGCCCGAGCAGATTCCCGCCGGTCACCACACGATTCTCGACCTGGCCCTCTCGCGCGATTTCGACCCCTCGGTGGCCGACCTGCCGAACGTCGAGCTGATTACGCTCGAGTCGGTGCGCCTGGCCGCCCCCGAGGAGACCGAGGAGGCCGTGGCCACCGCTCTGCGTATCGTGGAGTCCGAGCTGGCCGCCTTCCTGTCGCGCCAGCGCGCCCGCACGATTGACTCGGCCATTGTGGCCCTGCGCTCGCACACGATGGCGGTGCTCGACTCCGAGCTGGAGAAGGCCCGCAACCAGTTCGGATGCGGTGCCGCCGCCGAGCAACTGGAAATTGCGATGCGCCGCACCGTGAAGTCCCTGTTGCACACCCCGACGGTGCGTGCGAAGATGCTGGCGGCCCAGGGCCGCACGGACGAGTACGTGCACGCCCTGGAGGTTCTGTACGGTATTCAGGTTGCTGACGACTAGGCGATAGAGCTTATAGGTTGGGCCCGGCGAACATGCGCGCCGGGCCCTTTCCGTGCCCGCTGTACCCGGCATATGCTCAGCCCGGCTCGCTCTCAGCCCGGGGCGAAGTGCCCGCGGCGGGCCGTACCGCGGGGCACTCGCGCGCTAGAGTAGAGGGTAGAGACAGAACGAAGCAGAGGCGCGCCCCGACCGCGGTTGGCCGGCGGCGAGTCCCGAGAGCATCCGCAAGGAGAACCATGGAAATCAAGATTGGCGTTCGCCACAACACCCGCGAAATCGTTGTCGAGACCAGCGAGGCTAAGGAAATTCTCACCGAGAAGGTCACCAAGGCCATCGAGGACGGCTCGATCCTGGAAATCATGGACGATAAGGGCAACACCACCCTGATTCCCGGCGGCCAGATCAGCTACGTCGAACTCGGTAGCGACGCCAAGCGCCACGTGGGCTTCGGCATCGGCGCCTAATCGCCGCATCGTACCCTGCACGCCCCGCCCTCCGCGATTCACCCGCGGAGCGGCGGGGCGCTGCGCATCCGCGAGGCCTCTCGCAGTATTCCTCGCTCCTTTCCGCGTTCCTCCCGCACGCCTCCGCAACGGCCGTGACAGGGGCGTACACCACAGCCTCCCGATGGTGCGTTCCGGAGCGATCCGGGTTAATATTGAGGGGTTAAGTGAATGACCGGTCGTACCCACCCTGTACCCCGAGTATCACGCCGCAGCGCGGCACCGCACCCCGGCACCCCCTACGCCGGGCGGCGAGCCCGCAACACCGCACCGGCCCACCCGCCGGAGCGACCCGAGCGCGGCGTTCTCGGCAGAATTTCCCGCACTAGAATTTCCCGCGGCCGGCTTTCGATATCGACCGGCCATTGCACAGCCCCGCTGGCACTGGCCCCTACCCCTTCGGGGAGACGACACACCCCGACCAGGGGTAGAAAGATACGGTCCAGTGACTGAAACGAACACGCAGGAAACCACTCAGACTGCAAAGTCCTTCGCCGACTTCGGCGTTCGCCAGGATATTAGCGACGCCCTCGCGGCGGTTGGCATCACCTCCCCCTTCCCCATCCAGGAGCTCACCCTTCCCGTGGCCCTGTCCGGCCAGGACATCATCGGCCAGGCCAAGACCGGTACCGGTAAGACCCTCGGCTTCGGTCTGCCCACCATCCAGCGCGTGGTCGGCCGCGACGATGAGGGTTGGGCCGACCTGGAGTACCCCGGCGCACCCCAGGCCCTGATTCTGGTTCCCACCCGCGAGCTCGCCATTCAGGTGGGCGACGACCTGGCCATCGCCGCGAAGCTGCGCAACGCCCGCGTCGCAACCCTCTACGGTGGCGTGCCGATTGAGCCGCAGGCCGAGCTGCTGCGCCGCGGCCTGGAAGTGGCCGTGGGCACCCCCGGCCGCATCATCGACCTGTACAAGCAGGGCTTCCTGAACCTCAAGCAGGTCAAGATTGTGGTCCTCGACGAGGCCGACGAAATGCTGGACCTGGGCTTCCAGCCCTCCGTAGAGAAGATTCTCAGCTACCTGCCCGAGAAGCGTCAGAGCATGCTGTTCTCCGCCACCATGCCCGGCCCCGTGATTGCCATGGCGCGCCAGTACATGACCAAGCCCATGCGCATTAGCGCCGCCGACCCCGAGGACGCCTCGAAGACCAAGGCGTCGATTCGCCAGGTCGTCTACCGCGCCCACCACCTCGACAAGGACGAGATGATTGGCCGCATCCTGCGCGCCACGGGCCGCGGCCGCACCATCATCTTCACCAAGACCAAGCGCGATGCCGCCCGCGTGGCCGAGGAGCTCGTCAACCGCGGCTTCGCGGCCGCTCCCCTGCACGGCGACCTGAACCAGGTGGCCCGCGAGCAGGCGCTGAAGGCGTTCCGCACCGGCAAGGTCGACATCCTGGTCGCCACCGACGTGGCCGCCCGCGGTATCGACGTCGACGACGTGACCCACGTGATTAACCACCGCGTGCCCGAGGACGAGAAGACCTACCTGCACCGCACCGGCCGCACCGGCCGCGCGGGCAACGAGGGTACCGCGGTCACCCTAGTGGACTGGGACGACCTGCCCCGCTGGAAGGTCATCAACGACGCCCTCGAGCTGGGCGTGCCCGAGCCCGTGGAGACCTACTCCTCCTCCGAGCACCTCTTCTACGACCTAAACATTCCGCGCGGCACGAAGGGCCGCCTGCCCCGCGAGGAGCGCGTGGCCGAGGGCATGGGCGACGAGTTCTTCGCTAACGCCCGCGAGGAGCGCGAAAGCCGTGACGGTCGCGGTTCCCGCCGCGATTCCCGTGGACGCGGTGGTCGTTCCCGCGACGGTGAGAAGGGCAGCCGCCGCGGTCGCGGTTCCCGCGATGGCGAGAAGAGCGGCCGTTCCGAGGGTCGCCGCCGCTCCGCACGTTCGGCTGAGCGCTCTTCCGAGCGTTCGGGTTCTGAGTCCGAGGCACCCCGCTCCGAGCGCGCACCCCGCCAGCGTCGCCGCACCCGCCGCGTTGAGGGCCAGCCGGTGGAGGGCAAGTCCGCGGAGCGTCAGCCGCGCCGCCGCACCCGCCGCCGTTCCTCCGAGCGTTCCGGCGCCGAGCGCCCCGGTGCTGAGGGCTAGGGTTGGGTATCTCAGCATCCCCGGCGCCCGCCGTGCCCTCCCCCGCCGAGCCGGGTGGCGCCTCCGCGCAGCCCGGCCTGCGTTCGGGCACGTTCGACCCGCAGGGCCCCTCCCTGATTGTGCAGGCCGATAACCTGCACTACCTGCGCGAGCTACCCGACGGCGCGTTCACGGTCATCTACATTGACCCGCCCTTCAACACGGGCAAGAAGCAGACGCGCCGCACGCTGAGCTCGGAGGCCTCCGAGAAGGGCGACCGCACCGGATTCAAGGGCAAGAGCTACTCGAGCACCCTGCAAACCCTGGCGAGCTACAACGACTCCTTCGAGGACTACTGGGCGTTCCTGGCCCCGCGCATTGAGCAGGCGTACCGCCTGCTCGCGCAGGACGGCACTCTGTACCTGCACCTGGATTGGCGCGAAGTGCACTACGTGAAGATCATGTGCGACATGATTTTTGGGCGTGAGAACTTCATTAACGAGCTGATTTGGGCGTACGACTACGGCGCGAAGTCCACGCGCCGCTGGCCGACCAAGCACGACAACATCCTCGTGTACGCGAAGGACCACCGCAGCTACTACTTCAACACCGCCGAGGTGGACCGCGAACCGTATATGGCCCCCGGCCTGGTGACCGAGGAGAAGGCCTCGCGAGGCAAGCTCCCCACGGACGTGTGGTGGCATACGATTGTGTCGCCGACGGGTAAGGAGAAGACGGGTTATCCCACGCAGAAGCCCACCGGCCTGCTGCGCCGCATGATTGCGGCAAGCTCCCGCCCGGGCGATTGGGTGCTGGATTTCTTCGCGGGTTCGGGGTCGACGGGCGCGGCGGCGGCTCAGCTGGGCCGCAAGTTCGTGTGCGTGGACCAGAATCCCCCGGCGATTGAGGTCATGGCGAAGCGCCTGAACGTGGATCCGGTGTCCTTCGAGGCGTACCGCGGCGTGCCCCGCGGGGCGAGCGTGCTGTTCACTCCCAAGCGCACGGTGGGCGTGCGCGGCGGCACGAGCCGAGACGCGCTGACGGCGGCGAGCCGCCACGCGCTCAAGGCTGTGCTGGAGACGCTGACCGAGACGACCCGCCCGGTTGAGGGAGCCTCGTGCAAGTTCGTGCGTCACTGGTCGATGGATGCGGTGGATCGGAAGATGCGCGTCGACGGGCGGAACGAACTGCGCCGCCAGCGCCAGCGCCAGGCGCGCGCAAAGGCTCGCGCGGCGAAGGCTGCGGAGGCGGCCGCCTCCACGGCCGATGAGGTGCTGCAGCACCGGGCCTCCCGCGAGAGCCTGTAACCGCGCGGCCGGTTCTGCTTTTCGGGCCGGCTCAGCTCATTCGACCTGCCCGGTAATTCAGGCCGGTTTAGCCGCGCCGCCAGAGGCGCAACCCGTATGCGAAAAGGGGCGGGACGGAACCTTCTGAGGTTCCGTCCCGCCCCTTCGTGGGTTCGTTGAATAGGTGTGAATAGGCGTGAATGGGTGCGGCCCGTCAGCCGCCCTACGCGATCTGTTCGCGGATGCGCGCCACCGTGGCCGCGTCCGTCGTGTTTTCACCCAGCAGGTTCGGCTTGCCCGCGCCGTGGTAGTCGCTCGAACCGGTCACCAGCAGGTCGGTGCCCGCCGAGCGGCGCTCCTCAATAAACTTCAGCAGGCGCGCCCGGTCTTCCGCGGAGTTCTCGCGGTGGTACACCTCGACGCCGGCTAGGCCCGCATCCACCAGCTTGCCCAGGTACTCCAGGCTCAGGGCGGGCCCGCGCATCGTGCTCATGGGGTGCGCGATGACCGGCACGCCGCCGGCCTCGCGGACCAGGCGCACCGCCTCCACCGGGTCCAGGGCCTGCTGGGGCACGTAGTAGGGGCTGCCCGTGTAGAGCAGGCGGTTGAAGGCCTCGGTGCGGTCCCGCACGATTCCGGCGGCGACCAGCGCGTCGGCGATGTGCGGGCGGCCCACGGCGGCGTTGCCCTCCCCCACCTGTGCGAGCACGTCGTCCCAGGTCAGCGGGTAGTCGGCGGCCAGGCGCTCGAGGATGGCGCGGGCGCGGCCTTCGCGGCTGAGGCGAATCTGCTCCACGCGGTGTGCAAGCTCGGAGTGCACCGGGTCGAAGCCGTAGGCCAGCAGGTGAATCGTCTTCGTGCGGGGGCGGTCCTCGGTGTAGTGGTAGCGGCAGGAGAACTCGGCGCCGGGCAGAAAGTCCAGGCCGTGTTCCTCGGCCAGGCGGGAAGCCCTATCCCACCCGGATGCGGTGTCGTGGTCGGTCAGGGCGAACCCGGCCAGCCCGGTTTGGGCGATGAGCGGCACCAGCTCTTCAAGGCTCTGGGTGCCGTCTGAGATGGCGGAGTGGATGTGCAGATCGTAGCGTCCGTTGTGCTCTCGACGTTCCGGGGTCGTCGGGGCCGTCGGGTTCGTCTCTGCCTGGCTCATGTGCCGCTCCGTCTCCTCACCCCGTACGGGTGCCCGCGCCGCCTCACGCGGCGGGGCCCGTTTCTCGGGGATTTGTGTCTGAATGGTGTCTACGGTGTCTTTCTCTTCTTCCACCCTACCAACATTGGCGGCGGCCCACCGACTATTTGGTCGTGGGGACCCGAATATGCGCCCATCTGTGGCGAAGGCGATATGATTAAGGCATGACTGAGAACAATGAGAAGAGCACCGAAGCTCAGAAGACTGATCACCGCAGCACCCCCAAAGCGTCTGCGTTCACCGAATTCATCGCTAAGGACTGGGCCAAGGCCGAGGACGGCGGCTACACCCGCGAGCCCGTCGCCGACTACGCCGCTAAGCGCCGCGCCAAGATTTCCAAGGCATTCCCCGGCGAGCGCCTGGTTCTGCCCGCAGGCCCGCTGAAGGTCCGTTCGAACGACTGCGATTACCGCTTCCGTCCGCACTCGGCCTTCGCTCACCAGACCGGCTTGGGCGTCGACCACGAGCCGGACGCCGTGCTGATTTTTGAGCCCGTCGAGGAGGGTACCGGCGACAACGGTTCCAACCACGAGGTGACCCTGTACTTCCGCCCGCTGGCCGGCCGCGACACCACCGAGTTCTACGCCGATGCACGCTACGGCGAGTTCTGGGTTGGCCCCCGCCCCACCCTGAAGGAGTTCTCGGAGCGTTTCGGCGTCCGCACCCGTGACCTGTCCGAGCTTGAGGTGGCTGTCACCAAGAACGCCGGTAACCAGGGTCTGGGCGGCGTGAACATCCGCCTGGTCCGCAACGTTGACCCGGCTGTTGACGCGCTGGTTGACACTTCCCGTTACAACACCGGCGTGGAGCTGGAGCAGGCCGACAAGCTGGACTCCGAGCTGGCTGTGGCTCTTTCCGAGGCTCGCCTGATTAAGGACGCTATCGAGGTTGAGAACCTGCAGCGTTCCGTTGACATGACCGTCAAGGGCTTCGAAGAGGTTGTGCGCGAGCTGCCCAAGGCCGTGAAGCACCACCGCGGCGAGCGCGTGGTTGAGACCGCGTTCTTCTCCGTGGCACGTACCGACGGTAACGACCTGGGCTACGACACCATCGCGGCCTGCGGTAACAACGCGACCATCCTGCACTGGATTCGTAACAACGGCACCGTGGACGAGGGCAAGCTGCTGCTGCTGGACGCCGGTGTTGAGGACGACACCCTGTACACCGCTGACGTGACCCGCACCTTCCCCGTGAATGGCAAGTTCACCGAGGTTCAGGCGAAGGTCTACAACGCCGTGCTGGATGCCGCCGACGCCGCATTCGCTGTGGCTAAGCCGGGCACCAAGTTCTACGAGATCCACGAGGCCGCCATGAACGTTCTGGCGCACCGCCTGGAGGAGTGGGGCCTGCTGCCGGTTTCCGCTGATGTTTCGCTCACCGTTGAGGGCGGTCAGCACCGCCGCTGGATGCCGCACGGCACCAGCCACCACCTGGGCCTGGACGTGCACGACTGCGCGCAGGCTAAGGCTGAGCTTTACATGTGGGCTGAGCTGGAGCCGGGCATGGTCTTCACCATCGAGCCGGCCCTGTACTTCAAGGACGAGGATCTGTCGGTTCCCGAGGAGTACCGCGGCATCGGCATCCGCCTTGAGGACGACGTGCTCTGCACCGAGGACGGCAACGTGAACCTCTCCGCTGCTCTGCCCCGCACCGTCGAGGAGATTGAGGAGTGGATGGCTAAGCTCTCCAAGGAGGCGTAACCCCATCCCCGCCGGATGTACCGGTTAATGCCGGTTGTCTATGCATGAGGAAAGCCCCTCACCGAGTGAATCGGTGAGGGGCTTTCGCGTCTCTTCTCAGTCGCCGTCTTCTCCGCCTGTTTTCCGCCGTTGCGGCTGGAGCCTATTCGGAGTCCTTCGAGGACTTATCGTGCAGGCCCTGCGGGCGCGGGGTGGGACGCTCGGGCTTGGGTTGAATCAGCTTGGCGTATTCCTCCGGGTCGTCCACGCGCAGGCCGAAGCGCTGAGCCGGACGCTTCTGCGGCTCTGCCTTCTGATCGGTCACCTGCGCGCTGTTTACCTGTTCGGCGGTTGCCGCCTCCCGAACGGCGGGCTGAACGCTCTGCGCGGGCTGGACGGGCGCGGGCATGTTCTGGGCCGCGCTCTGGGCCACCGCGTTCTGCGCGGTAGTATCGCGCTCGGGCAGGTTCTGGTTCGGGGCGGGCTGGCTACCGGCCTGCGAACGGTAGGAGGGCGCCTTCGGGGCACCGGTCGGAACCGGCGCACCGTTCATCGAGACGGTGCTCTGAGCGGCACGCGCCTGCGAAGCCTCCGGGGCGGTCGCCGCACGCGCGGCCGCAACCGCGGCAGAGAAGCGGGAATGACCGCCCAGCACGCGGCGCGCCTCCTGGGCGTACTCCGGCAGCGCGTACAGCACGGTACGCGAGGGAATCGCCTCGGTGCGCATGGGGTAGCGAACCCCGCGGCCGCGGCGCAGGTCGAACACGCGCCACAGCACAAAAATGGCCACTGAAATCGGCACCGTTGAGAGCAGCGCGCTCATAAAGTTCGTGCCGCCGGCCGCCACAAACATCGAGTACAGCAGACCGATCATGACACCCTGGATGGCGGATACCAGCAGGGCGCGGCCGTAGCCGGTCTGCACGGGGTACTCCACCTGACGGATGCCGTCGTTGACCAGGTACAGGGCCGTCACCGGGAACTGTTGCTCGTTCAGCACGTCAAAAGCGGATAGCGCGTCGTCGTGGCGCACGAAGGAGGCGACCGGCTCACCACTCGGCAGGGGGTGGCCGTTGGCCTGGGCCAGGCGCGAGGCCATAAACGAGGAGGGCGGGGTGTTGGGCAGATTCGGCAGCTGAAAAGTCATGGCATTAATTGTACCGGCCTGTCCGGGGCCCGGCCGCGGGGCTTCCCTGCGGGCACCGCTGAGAACGAGAACGCTCAAAGTGCGAATCCTCGCGGCGGAGCGTACCCTAGAGGGGTGAGCAATTCTAAGTTCAGCGCCCCCAGCAAGATTTACATTGCCCGCCTTCTGGGCCTCGACGTTTTTGACCCCTTCGGTGACCGCCTCGGCCGTCTCCGCGATGTTGTCGTGCTCAAACGCGGTCTGGGTGCCTCCATTGCAGGAGCCCGCCCCGCCAAGGGCACCGAGCCGATTGTCGTCGGCATCATCGTTGAGGTGCTCGGCAAGAAACGCGTGTTCATGCCCATGACCCGCGTGCGCAGCATCGACGCCTCCCAGATTATTTCGACCGGCCTGGTGAACCTGCGCCGCTTCGAGCAGCGCAACTCCGAGACCCTCATCGTCGGTGAGCTCTTCGACCGCCGCGTACGCCTGCTTGACGGCAGCGGCGACGCCGTTATTGAAGACGTCGCGATTGAGCAGCGCCGCAACGGCGACTGGGGCGTGACCGAGCTGTTCGTCTCCCGTGTCAGCTCCGGCTCCAGCACGTGGCGCCGCCGTTCCAAGGAGACCCTCATCGTCGACTGGGACGAGGCCCTGCTCTCCACCGATGTGGAACCGCAGGCGGCAACCGCGTTCGTGGCCAACCACGAGAACTCCAAGCCTGCCGACCTGGCGGACGCCATCCACGAGATGAGCGATAAGCGCATGGTCGAAATCGCCGCCGAGCTGCAGGACGAGCGCCTCGCGGACGTTCTGCAGGAGCTGCCCGCCGAGGACCAGGTGCAGATTCTGTCGCACCTGGACGACGAACGTGCCGCGCAGGTCCTCGAAGAGATGGAACCGGACGACGCCGCCGACCTTCTCATCGAGCTCGACGACGCCCAGCGTGAGAAGCTACTCGAACTCATGGAACCCGACGAGGCGGACGACGTGCGTCGACTGCTCGAATACGATGAGGGTACCGCCGGTTCGCTCATGAACCCGGTGCCGATTATCCTCTCCCCCGAGGCGACCGTTGCCGAGGCGCTTGCGCACATCCGTGCCGAGGAGATTCCTCCGGCGATGGCGGCTGCCGTCATGGTGACCCGCCCGCCCCTGGAAACGCCGACCGGCAAGTACCTGGGTCTGGTACACATGCAGAAGCTGCTACGTGTGCCGCCGAGCGAGCCGATTGGTCACATCCTCGACACCGACACCGAGCCGGTCTCTGATCAGGCCAGCCTCGAAGAGCTGGCTCGCGTGCTGGCAACCTACGACCTGACCATCGTTCCCATTGTGAACGATTCGCACCGCCTGGTAGGCGCGGTGACCATCGACGACGTGCTCGATGCTCTCCTGCCCGAAGACTGGCGAACTTACGATGATGGAACTCCCGTACGAAAGGTAGGACGACGCTTTGCCTGATTCGAACCGCCGCGACGCAAACCGTACCGAAGAGAACCCCCGCATCGATAAGGCGCGTCTTCTCAAGGACCGCCTGGAGAAGAAGTACGCTGAACGCAACCGCGAGCGCGGCGATTCCCGCCCGCAGCGCGGCGACTCGCAGCTAAGCACCCCCGGCGCCCGCAAGCCGAGGCTGTTCGCCAGCCCCAACCCGGACTCCTTCGGCCGCATGACCGAGGCGTTTGCGCGCTACATGGGTACCCCGCAGTTTTTGATGTGGATGACCATTTTCTGTGGCGTGTGGCTGGCCTGGAACTCCCTGGCGCCGGAGGAGATGCAGTTCGACCCGCGTAGCCTGAACTTCACCCTGCTGACCCTGATGCTGTCTCTGCAGGCCTCCTACGCCGCTCCCCTGCTGCTGCTCGCGCAGAACCGTCAGGACGACTGTGACCGCGTGGTGGCGTCCGAGGACCGTAAGCGTGACCAGCAGAACCTGGAGGAGACCCAGTACCTGACCCGCGAGATCGCTTCGCTGCGTATTGCCCTGCGCGAGGTGGCGACCCGAGACTTCGTCCGTAGCGAGCTGCGCGACATTCTTGAGGAACTGCAGAACATTGCGCAGGAGCAGGAGCGCCACGCCGAGCAGCTGCAGGACATCAGCGAGGACATTGAGGACCTGGAGGAGGCCATCGACGATATTGACGCCTCCGACGGCCTCGAGGGTGAGGAGACCGAGGGTGAGGAGACCAAGGGCTCCGCGCACGCTGAGGACCCGGGCGAGCGGAAGGCGGAGAACCCTGCCAAGACCTCGGGCGATATCCCGGAGGGAGGCGCCCGTGAGCGCCGATAACCCGCTGCAGGACGCGCTCTACGCGGCCCTTGCCCGTGTGGAGGACCCGGAGTTGCGCCGCCCCATCACGGAGCTCGGCATGGTCGAGACCGCGCTCGTGCATCCCGAGCTGGATGAGCGCGGTAAACCGATTCCCGGCCGCCACTGGGCCGAGGTGAAGGTTCTGCTCACCATCGAGGGCTGCCCGCTGAAGAACACCATCGAGCAGCAGGTGCGCGAGGCCGCCGCCACCGTCGAGGGCATCGAGCGAGTGCAGCTGCAGGTGGGCGCGATGAACCCGCAACAGCGTTCCGCCCTGCGTTCGATGCTTAAGCCCGAACGCACCAACCCGTTCACCGCCCCCGGTTCGCTGACCCGCGTGTTCGGCGTGGTGTCCGGCAAGGGAGGCGTGGGCAAGTCCTCCATGACGGCCAACCTTGCGGCGGCTTTCGCCTCGCGCGGGCTCTCGGTGGGCATTATCGACGCGGATGTGCACGGCTTCTCGATTCCGGGCCTGCTCGGCATCACCGATGCCCCCACACGCCTGGATGACCTGATTCTTCCGCCGACCGTGGATGTCCCCGCCCCCGCCCGCCGCTGGGGCGATGCGCAGGTCGGCGGCGGCTTTATTCGCGTGATTTCTATCGGCATGTTCCTCAAGGGCAACGAGCCGGTGGCCTGGCGCGGCCCCATGCTGCACCGCGCGCTGGAGCAGTTCATCATGGACGTGCACTTCGGCGCCCTGGATGTGCTGCTACTCGATTTGCCACCCGGCACCGGCGATATTGCCATCTCCATGGCGCAGCTGCTGCCCAACGCGGAGCTTGTGCTCATCTCCACCCCGCAGCACGCCGCCGTGGATGTGGCCGAACGCGCCGGCACCCTGAGCCTGCAGACCGGCCAGAAGGTCGTGGGCGTGGTCGAGAACATGGCCGCTATGACCCTGCCCGACGGCACCGTGCTCGACATGTTCGGTTCCGGGGGCGGGCAGGTGCTCGCTGAGCGTCTCTCGGAGGCGCTCTCCTACCCCGTCCCGCTGCTCGGCTCGGTCCCCCTGGACGTGAACCTGCGTACCGGCGGTGACGAGGGCATGCCCGTCGTGTGGGGTCGCCCCGACTCCGCAACCGCCGAAGAGATCCAGTCCATCGCTTCGAAGCTTCTGCACTCCGGCGAGTCGAGGGCGGGACAGAGCCTGCCGCTCTTCGTCTAGAGCTAGAGCCTCTAGAAGCCGCCGATAGAAAGCTGACACTGAAAAGCTGATACAGAAAGAACCCCGCGCCGTGACCGGTGCGGGGTTCTTTCGTTTCAAAATCTTAGGTGGCGTCCACGTCGAAGGGGGCGTACGCGCCTCGCGGGAGGGAGTGGCTCTCAGCCTTCTCCTGCTCCTTCAGCAGCGCCTCCTCGCGGGCCTTCGCCTCGCGCTCGCGCTCGGCGTCGTCCTCGGCGAATGCCTGACGCACAATCACGCGGGGGTCGTACTGGCGGGGGTCGTACTGGCGCCAGTTGATGTCCTCCAGGCCCGTCTCGCCCAGGGCCTCTTTGAAGTCGTCCTTAGCGTCAAAGGCCATGCGGCGCACGGTCTTGACGAACTCGCGAATCTGACGGGCGTATTCGGGCATGCGTTCGGGGCCAATCACCACAAACGTGATGATGGCCAGAATAATCAACTCGGTGCCACTAATACCAAACACAGAATATAGATTATCAGCTCCGGGCCGGTGCCGCCGACCAAAAGGGCCCATACGAACGTGTCTTTAAGCTCTGGACCTGCGGGATGCGCGAGCTAAAGCCCCGCCGAAAGTATTGCGCCCTCGGCTAAGAATGCCACAACAGCGGTTTACGGCAGATAATCTCCACCGCCGGGTAAAACGCTGCGGCTCCTACCGCAGACACGCCCGCCTCCCGAACGCAAAAGACCGCCGGCAGCACCCCCGACGGTCTCGCAAAACAGTATTCGGTTTACGGCGGATAGTCTCCACCGCCGGGTTAAAACGCTGCGGCTCCTACCGCAGACACGCCCGCCTCCCGAACGCAAAAGACCG
>ERZ1674093.42-NODE-42-length-25616-cov-8.840460_pt1 | contig 25616 bp, 21 predicted proteins | sample MGYA00581116_ERZ1674093 | MGnify/ENA primary metagenome ERZ1674093 (study PRJEB41354, sample SAMEA4873337) | human saliva metagenome | biome: human-associated habitat [ENVO:00009003]; feature: mouth environment [ENVO:08000002]; material: saliva material... | reverse complement strand
ATCGTATTCTGTGCAGATTTATTACATGACAAAATTACAAAATAAACTTGGCATGAGAGAAAAAAAAGTCCAAAAGTTTGCTAATCTCACAGAAAGTGTGTAATTTTGCACTGCTTTAAACAGAACGGGATGTAGTTCAGTAGGTTTAGAATGCTGGTCTGGGGGACCAGTGGTCGCCAGTTCGAGTCTGGTCATCCCGACTGTGAAATATGATTACAAAAGAGGCTGTTATAGCCTCTTTTTTGTTGATAAAAATTATACTTGCGTCCTGTATTATAAAGTATGTCCCTTTACTTCATATCGAAAGTGAGTTTCTATAAATGCTTTTTTCTCTTTCTTTTAAACGTGCAGAGGCTTAGCACATGTTGTGCGGAGCCCCAACACCAATGGTGCGCATGGTGAACACCAATGGTGCGGACGGTTTATAGCCTCGCAAAAAGCCTACTATACGTAGCGCAAAAAGGACTATTTGCATCTTACACGGTGGTGGAAAGAAAGCGTGTCACGAGTGATGACATGGGGTTAACAATCTCCTTTGTATTATCGACTAAAACGAACAATACCCTTTGTGTTGAAGAAGTAAGCGGATAGAAAATGTTAGTATCTCAAATCTTATTTGTATCTTTGTCCCATCTGTTAAGATAATAAAACCAAAATCTATTGTATTACGTAATTAAATCAAACAAGAAAATGGCTACAATGAGCGTAACCTCTTGGGCAAATCTGTTGCAGGATTCTCTGCTGTTTATTCATAAAAAAAATGGACTTAATAGTATCTCTTCTTGGAGAAGATGTTTAGATAGAGGCGTGTTCACGCTCTTTGCTTGTTTTTTATTAGGTCAGTCAGCCAATGCGCAGAACTTCAGAATGTTGCGAGATGTAAAAGTGAATGAGACCGTACTCGATCTTTCACAGTCTGACTGTAAAGTGATTCCTCGCAATGCGATGCACTCTTGTCATCGACTTACGTCGCTTACACTTCCCCAAAAACTTGATTCTATCGGTACGCAAGCGTTCTTTGCTTGTGACGGAATCAGTGGAAAACTATATTTCCCAGCAACTACACGTGTGGTAGATGCATCAGCTTTTAATGGTTGTCGTCAGTTGACAGAATTGTCTTTCGATGGCTCTACACGTATAGGTGCTTTCGCTTTTGCTAATTGTCGTGGACTCCGTGAAGTTCGTCTCTCGGCTGTTGTTCCTCCTGTTTGTGCTGACAATGCTTTTGATGGTATAGATCTTAGCCGTGTGAAACTCATCGTTCCTGCTAAAGCAAAGAAGGCGTATCGTAACGCACCGGGCTGGCGAAACTTCTTCTCACGTCATGAAATGGAGAATGTATGCGACCCAGAGAATCTCCTCGTACCTCGTCCTCTCAAGCTGGAAGTTTACAAAAAAAGTCTTCCTCTCAAATGGAAAGATGTTGTAGGGGTAGAGGCTCCACAGGAATTGAGTAATGAAAAGATGCAAGCTGAGCGCATTCTCGTTGAGCGAACAGTCTATAAGAAAGGACGAAAGACTGGTCCGATGGTGCGTCTTGCACTCGACAAGTCGCTTACAAATGATGAGGCTTACACCTTGCAGGTGAATGATAAGGGAGTAACAATCAAAGGACGTACAGCAACAGCGGTGTTCTATGCATTGATGACACTCGAACAACTCTGTATTGGTAATGGTGTTTCCTCACGTTCAGTGAAGATTCCTGCGCTCAATATTGTGGACGAACCACGTACGGCAATCCGTGAATTGATGGTTGATCCAGTGCGTCATTTTATTCCGTTTGAGGATTTGAAGGGCTTTATTGTTGAGATGGCACGCTATAAGTTTAATGCACTCCATCTTCATTTGGTAGACGATCAGGCATGGCGTATAGAGATAAAGAAATATCCAGAACTGATTGAGAAGGCGTCTGATCGTGTCGGAATGGACGACATGCCAGAGCGTATCAGCGGTTATTATACCCAAGACCAGATGCGCGAATTGGTTCGTTTCGCAGCCCAGTATCACGTTATGGTGATTCCAGAGATTGAACTCCCAGGACATGAGGTGGCTGCTGTTCACTGCTTCCCACAGCTCTCTTGTGTCAAGAAGCCTGTGCCAATTCGCTTGACTTGTGGTGTGAGCAATGAGTTACTTTGTCCTGCAGAACCTTTTGTTTATGAGTTTCTCGATAATGTTTTGACAGAGTTAGCCGATGTGTTCCCTGCTCCATACGTTCATTTAGGCGGTGATGAGGCTGGGCAGCCACCATTGGGGGCATGGTCAGATTGCGCAGCTTGTACAGCACTGAAGAAGAAAGAAGGGTACACAGAGAACTGGCAGTTGCAGCAATACCTCTTTGACCGCGTGATTAATAAACTTCAGTCATTGGGTAAGACACCAATGTATTGGTATGAACAGGAGTTTAAGACGATTCAGCCGGGTTGTGTGGTCTATGCTTGGCGGCATGGTTTGACGAAGACAGCCATTGATGCTGCTGTGCGCAATAAGGCGAAGATTATGCTCTGTCCGGGCGAACATTGTTACCTTGACTATCCACAGCAGCGAGGTGATATGCCTGAGAAGAACTGGGGTATGCCTGTCACAACACTTGAGCAAACCTATCGTCTTGACCCTGCATGGGGACAGGATAGTGTGTTTGTACGTGATAATCTGCTCGGTGTGAGTGGAACGCTTTGGAGTGAATGTATCAACTCCACAGAACGAATTTACTATCAAGCTTTCCCACGTGCAGCCGCTTTGGCTGAGGCAGGATGGAGTGTACCAGAACGTAGAAGTTATAAGGAGTTCCTCAAGCGAGTTCGTCCGCTGACAGATGATATGCTGCGTCGTGGTATCGCTGTAAACGTAAGATAGAGTGATGATGGTGGTTGTCAGCTTGTAAAAAGAAAGTCTTTACGATGACGACAGACCGTTATAAATAAAAGTATCATCACGAAGGTAATGAATTATTCTTCGTGATGATAAATATTTTTCTTCATGAAAAAAAATATTTCTTGTCGTGAAGAAAAATATTTTTTTCATGAAAATAATTCGCTAAAGGTTCAGACTTACACCAGCAACGACCCATGCGCCTGGCTGTGGAACATTCCCATAGTCAACGTAATGGGCACCAAATAAGTTGTTTGCTTCAACATATGCCGTCCACTTCTTTGCATTCCAAGTCATACGACTATCAACAACGCCATAACTCTTATAGCTTTGTCGTTGGTTATTCGTATCAATATAATTTCCCATACGGTGTTGGAAGCGATAGTAGAAGGCAAGGTCAAGATTACGCCAGAGGTTCAACTGGAGATTGCTGACAAATTTATTCTTCAGATATTCCAACGCATATTTGCTTACATAGCCTTGATTATCAACCTTCTTCTGGTGGATATAGCTATAAGCCACACCAAACTTCTTAAAGAACTTTTGGGAAGGAACGAGTTGATAGAGATCGAAATCGAGTGAAGCCTCTGTTCCAAAGTGCTTTATCTTTCCGAAGTTTACACTCTTCCATAGCACAGCTCCGTTAGCATCTAATGTACCATCACTAATCCAGTCGATAAGGTTCTTATGATTGTTCCAGTAAACGCTTGCCTTGGCAGTGACGCCCTTGTTGTCATATTTCACACCCGTTTCGAATGCTGAAAGTTCTTCTGGGCGAAGATGTTTGTCTGCCTTATGACCACCAACTGAGTAGAATAACTCTGTTACTGACGGCATACGGAGGGACGAATTATAAGAAGCATATAGCTTCCAAGCGTTTCCTATACGGTAACTTGCATCAACTCCGGGGTAAACATGCATTGGCATATCTGCTTGACTGTTCTTGACAGCTGTCAAACCAGCCGACAGCGTGAAGCGGTCAAGGATGATATTATGCTCAAGGACAAACTGAATATTTGTGCGATTAAGTCCGACAGTGTAGTCTCTGTCTGTTCCATGGATATGCTTTGGACGGGAGAGTGGTTCGCCAAGGTTACCACTGACGAGGTCTTCATTGCGTAGCTCTGCAGCAAAGGCTGTGCGTCCAAGGTTCCAATCAAAGTAAGCATTGAGGTTTACACCATAGATGTCAGTGCGGTGATAGTTGAAAGGATACTTATTGGATGCACCACGGAAGAGCTCAAAGCGGTCCATATTGCGGTTCCAATAGATAGAAGGGCGAATGTGGAAACGGCCCTTTAGGTTCTCAGCTTGAATGGCTGTGAAGGTCTTGAAAGTGTGTTCAAACTGGTCATCGTACTTTGCTGAATAGAAAGTATTTGAGCCAAAGTCTTTCACACTCATACCTGTATGCCAGCGAACCATCATGTCTTCATCCGTATAATTACCTTGATAAAAGACTTTTGCAGTGTGGTAATCAGCGTTGAGGCTGCCTGCCTTGTTGCGAAGATAGCCATCACTGCGGGTGTAAGAAGCTGATAGCTGATTGTTCCAACGGTCTTTTGAAGCAATGTTTCCACGTATGCCAGCACTGAGATAGCCGTAGGAGCCACCTTCAACATGGGCAGAGAGACTTGTCTTTTGTGGAGTTCTGGTTACGATGTTTATAGCACCTAATAAAGAAGATGTACCATAAACGCGGGCTGCAGGACCCTCAAGGACTTCTATCCGTTCGATTTCGCTGATGTCAACTGGGAAATCAAAGGAGTTGTGTCCAGTCTGTGCATCACAGATATTGATACCATTAAGGAGGACTGTGATTTGTTCTGAGTTGCCACCACGAATACTTACGTCGGTCAAGGCACCTAAAGGTCCTTTTTGGCGGACGTCAACACCGACGGCATACTTTAACAAATCGTTTACACTTTGTACTGGAGCCGCCTGAATGTCTTCACGACTCAGTACAGTTACCATTCTCGCTTGCTGACTAACTGTCAGCGGTGCTCGCGTTCCAGTGACGTTCACTTCCTCCATCATGATGCCTCTGTTGGTGATAGTTGAGTCCGTCTCTGCCTTCTCTGTTTCAATACTAATGCCCTTGGCAGTAGCATTTTGCAAGGTAGCGACGCTCAGTACACCAATCAGAACCTCTTTTCCAAGAACTGAAAAGAGCGAATAGCCATGGTTGGAGAAGTGTTTAAACTTCAGAACGCTGCGCTTTTGAAATGTTGGTTTGTACATAATATAATTAAAGAAAACGTCGGAAGGTGGAGCTTTCCCCAACCGACAAACGGGTGCAAAAGTAATAAAAGTTTTTGTAACAGCGTGGATTAATCGATGATTATCGACTTTTATGTGGGTAAGGTGTAGAAAAACCTTCGTTTATATACGTTATATTTGAGATTTTTACTACTTTTGTAGGCAATTAATTCTCGAAACAGACAAACGATTAATTGCACAATGAAAGCATTACGTGACCGTATCTTAAAGGATGGAAAGTGCTTCCCAGACGGAATCTTGAAGGTAGACAAGTTTATTAATCACCAGATGGATCCTAATCTGATGAAGCAAATTTGTGTGGAGTTTATCCGCCGTTATGCATCAACAGAAATCAACAAGATTATCACAATTGAAGCGAGTGGCATTGCTCCTGCCATTATGATGGGCTTTTTGCTCGACCTTCCTGTGGTCTTTGCGAAGAAGAAAAAGCCTTCGACAATGGGCGATATGCTTTCGACAAGCGTCTTCTCGTTTACCAAACAAAGAGAGTATCATGTTGTAATATCGAAGGAATACTTGGGTGAAGGCGATAAGGTGCTGTTTGTCGACGACTTCTTAGCTTATGGTAATGCAGCAAAAGGTATGATTGACCTTTGCAAGAAGGCTGGTGCAGAGTTAGTTGGTATGGGCTTTATCATAGAAAAAGCATTCCAACATGGTCGTGATGCGATTGAAGCAGCAGGTGTTCGTTGTGAGAGTTTGGCTATCATCGAGTCGCTTGAAAACTGTGAGATTAAAATGAGAGAAACATAAACGAGGTGGGCTTGTGTGCCCACCTTTCTTGTTTTATATGGTAATCATCTTTAACGCAAACGCTTCTTTAAAGCATAGAGATTACCCTTTAAGAGGCGTAGAACTAACTTTTAAGAAAGATGAAGCTGTACTTTGGAACCACCAAAGCTACCCTTTTATTTCAATAAAGAATAACATCTTACCTTTATTATATCGTTTTAAATAACAAAAAGAATGGAAAAGTCTAAGGAACTTATCTATGGTCTGAATGATCGTCCACCAATTCGTGAAACTATTTTTGCTGCTTTGCAGCATCTGTTGGCAATCTTCGTAGCCATTATCACACCACCACTCATCATCAGTTCAGCATTGAAATTCGACTTGGATACCACAGGTTTCCTCGTGTCAATGTCTCTCTTCGTGTCTGGATTGGCTACCTTTATTCAGTGCCGTAGGTTTGGTCCGATAGGAGCAGGTCTTCTTTGTATTCAAGGAACGTCTTTCTCTTTCATCAGTCCAATCATCGGAGCAGGTATGTTGGGTATGATTAACGGCAAGATGAACGTAGAAATGGGACTCAGTTACATCTTTGGTGCTTGTCTTGTTGCCTCTGTTGTAGAGATGGTTGTGAGCCGTCTCTTGCCTTACACACGTAAGATTATCACTCCATTGGTATCAGGTATCGTTGTTTCCCTCATTGGTATGTGTCTTATTAAGGCAGGTATCAACTCTTGTGGTGGTGGTCAGTCGGCTGTTGATGCTGGTACATTTGGGTCTATGCAGAACCTTGGACTTGCGTTACTCGTATTGGTTAGCATTATTTTCTTCAACCGATCAAACAACCGTTTCCTACGTATGGGATCCATTGTGTTGGGACTATTGATAGGCTGTGTAGTTGCTTATGCACTCAATATGATTGACTTTTCAAGCCTCAAAGGTAGTGGTAGCCTTAATATTCCAGTTCCTTTCAAATATGGATTGAACTTTGATTTAGGTACAATCATTGGTATCGGACTTATTTATCTCGTAACAGCTGTAGAGGCTTTTGGTGATATTACAGCCAATTCGCTCATCTCTGGTGAGCCTGTTGAGGGTCCTGTCTTCTTGAAAAGAGCGCAGGGTGGTGTTCTTGCAGATGGTTTCAACTCTTTATTAGCTGCTGTCTTCAATAGTTTTCCTAACTCTATCTTTGCCCAAAACAATGGTATGATACAGCTTACGGGTGTTGCCAGCCGTTATGTTGGTTATTTCATTGCAGGCGCTTTGGTTCTCTTAGGATTGTTCCCAGTAGTAGGTAAGGTGTTCTCACTTATTCCTGACCCTGTTTTGGGTGGTGCAACCTTGTTGATGTTCGGTACAGTTGCTGCAGCTGGTATTCGTATCATAGCTTCTACTGAGATAACTCGTAAAGCAGTATTGGTTATGGCTATCAGTTTTGCAATGGGTCTGAGCGTAGAGTTGGTACCTGGTATTCTTGACAAGATGCCTGATATCATCAAGAACATTTTCTCAAGTGGTATCACTACAGGTGGCCTTACAGCTATCCTTGCCAATGCCTTTATCCGTATCAAGGAATAAACTCAAGCAATATAGAAAACCAAAGAATCAATAATGATTTAAGTGTTTTCTGTAAGAAAAAAGCAGTTTTTTACTATCCTTTCGGTACATTCTCCTTTTAAATGTTTATCTTTGCAAAAGATAGAAGGAGAATGTACCGATTGCGTTTCTCCGTGAAGTATAAATTGATTCTTAACAAAACAGAATAATAACAAGACTATGTCAAATCATAATAAGCAGCGTAAATTTACAAAGTCGCTGACCTTTAAAGTTCTTTGTGGACTGGCTGTCCTCGTATTCTTGGGCTTAATTTATAATCTCATTGTGGCTTCAGATGATGCTCCAATGACTGAACAGGAGGAGGAAGAGGTGCAGAAACGCAATGCAGATGCAGACACAATAGACATAGTAGGCGATTATCTTTGGCCTAATATGAAGCCTTCAAAAGAGGACATGATGACTGATGAGGAGAAAGCTGCTGAGGCTGAAAAGGCTAAGGCTGGTAAAGATGATAAGGGGAAGGAGGCTTCTGATAAGGTGCAGTCTAACCAATACGATGCTCCTATCGCTGCACCTGCTCCAGACGTTACTCCATCTTCAGAACTTCCTGCTAAGCAGGCAGCACCTTCTATAGAGAAGATGGATGCCCCAAAGATTGAAAAAATCGAATAGTATAAGCACTGTTCTTTAGACTGAACAGTAGACTATAAGAATCTTCACAACTTTGTGTAAACGTTGTTCTAATGCTTGTAAAGTAGAAAGAAAAAATACTATAACGACTTAAAAGAAAGAGAGGTATGCAATGAAACGTTTAGTTTTATTTCTTTTTGTAGCTGTCCTAATGGTGGGTTGTGCTACAACTTATTATGATTCAGAGGGTAATCCTGTGTCAAAGGAGAAGATGAGTCAGTTGCGTTCTACTGCTGTGAAGGCTCACTTAGCAGAGCATCGCTACCGCGTCTTCGTGGACCGTATGTACCCTATGCGTGGTCCTGCTGTCTATTTACAGGATGACTGGGGACTCGAGGTGAGTGGTGATTCGGTAGGGCTTTTCCTCCCTTATTTCGGTAGAGCTTACTATATTCCTTACGGACGTGGTGGCGGTTTGAGCCTTGTAGAACCTCTAACGAGTTATAGGGAAGAACCGATGAAGGACGGACGTCGTATCTTTATGACCACTCGTAATGATTTCGAGAGCTATCAGATTGTACTTGAAGTCTTCGATAATGCTACTGTGTCATTGGTAATTAATCCCAGTGAAAAGGAGACGATTAGCTTTTCTGGGGTGATGGAGCTTAATGATGTTTTTACACCGAAGGGTCAAAAAGCAAGTAAGAGACACCAGACAACATTCATGAAATTATGATTAACCGACTTAATACTTTGTTCCTGTTACTGTTTGTAAGTCTTATGGCATTCGGACAGTCGGCAGGAACAATTGCGTCTAAGGATGCTATGCTTTATGAGTCGTCTCGTCATCTATATGAGAAGGGTGATACGTTGACGATTATCTCAAAAGATTTTGAATGGCCAAAAGGCTTGGATGGCTCTCTCTTACCAGAACTACAGCATTATCTTACAAGCTTTTTCTTTAACCAGCCTTCTGAAAGTTATGATACTGGTTGGAAGCAGTTTGAGTCTTCGTTAGGGAAGGAAGTGCGAACTATAAAGGATGATGCGGGTGCTGAAAGGCGTTTTTATGATATGGGGTTACGATGTCTTTGGTTGGAGCCGGGCAGATATATTTCTTTTCTTGCCCGCTTGGAGGAGCGTAATGCAACAAGTGTCATTACGGCAAAGCATTCTTATTTTACCTTTGATCTTATCAATAAGAAAGTCTTAACGCAGAATGATGTGTTTAATCAGACACGCATGTGGCAGGATCCTAACGTTCGCTATCAGTTTTATGAACTGTTAGATTATACGGCAAATACGCATACTGAGGACTCTATAAATTGGGACCTTCTGCCCAATCAGTTTGCACTGATAGGACAGAATATACGTTTCGACCTTGGTGTTGATAACGGTGGAGGAGTTTATTCAGAAGTAAGTAATGACATGGTAGATGTACTTTTCTCTAAGAGCTTTAAGAAGTGGCAGAAACAGTCATTATCTTATGCAGGCATAAAGAAACTTCCTAATGAGGCTGTATATGTCTCCTTATCAACTGATTCTGTCTTCCCAGAAATATTGCCACAGTTTGATGGAAATTTAGCTGCGGCTATTGCGCAGAATATTTCCTATATAGGACTTAGCCCAGCAACAACTCCTGTGGGGAGAATTTACGCCTCTTTTATTGTTGATACGGATGGTTCTTTGAAAGATATAGTCTTTCTAACGGTAAATAATATTGAGTTGAACCGCAGTGTTGCTGCTGCACTTCAATTATTAAGAGGTTGGAAACCTGCAATGCATAACGGTAAAGCTGTAGCTTATAGATATAACTTTCCCCTCATTTTACACTTCCAATAAGAGTCGTGCGGAGCCTTAGCACGTGTGGTGCGGATGGTAAGCACCAATGGTGCGGAGGCTTCGCACCAAACAAATAGATGTAGATCTGATTGTTGGTAAAGACTCGGTTCAGAGTCGATTAATGCTTATTTATTGCTTGTTTCGAAGGTGAATGAAACACGAAAGCATTTGTTTTGTTTTACCAAAGAGAGGAGACGGAAAGTTGATAGGTTGTACTTATCTTCTTTTAGGGTATGCTTGTATGCCTTTCGTCCTTCTCTTTTTCAGCCTGATATAGGAAGTCGTAAATGATTTCTGTAACCCTTTCTTGCCCTTCGTTAGTAAGTGCTGGAAGGGTGAAGATTCTTCCCTTTGTTGTATAAATTATCTGAACGATGAAAGGAACGAAGTAATAATTGTAGTCGTTTATCCCTTCTATTTCATCAGCAGTTACTTCTGTATATTTGCAACGTAGACAATCGTAGAAACAAATATGGTCACCTTTGATGGATAGATAGTCTTTTTCCCATAGTTTTTGGCAGGCAACAAAAAGTTTGAAAAGCCAAAACGGAACAGTATGAAGTATGATTAAGAGTGCGAAAATGAGCATGAAAGGATGGGCAGCGTCTACACCTTTGTGCCCAAAGAAAAACCATATAAAAAAGAAGACGGGAATGGATATGAATAACGCATCTAAGAGTAATAAGCCACTATACTTGTATTTGATAACCATCTTAGAATTGTGTGTAAATAAAAGGTTGGATACTATGATGACTAAGATTAATAACTAACTGCATAATAACAGCAAAGATACATAGCTTAACAAGCCATGAAGAATGGATAAACTTACTTTGCAGCCAGTTATAGTCAGTCTCTCGAATACTATGAAGTTCTAAACTTATCAGCACAACGGCAAGCCATAGTGGGTATTCCATTAGGAAGGTGTAGGCATCTGCGAGGCTGATAGTATGTAGGATGTTGTCTATTAACGTTGTAGCAGTTGTCATATCCGCTGCACGGAAGAATATCCATGCAAGGGAAACATAGCTAAACGTAATAAACCAGCTGATACCTTTTGTATATTTATTGTCTGGTATCTTATCCAATCCATTGTTTCGGCAAAACTTATGAATGACCAGTCCAATACCATGAAGTACGCCCCATACGATGAACATCCATGATGCACCATGCCACAGACCTGCCACTATCATTGCTAAGAAGCTATTGAGATAGGTGCGAAGTTCGCCTTTTCTGTTTCCTCCCAATGGGATGTAAAGATAGTCGCGGAACCATGTTGAGAGGGCAATGTGCCAACGATGCCAGAACTCAGTGAGATTCAAACTCTGATAAGGGAATTTGAAATTGTCTTTTAGCTCATATCCCATCAGGGCGGCAACACCAATAGCAAGGTCGCTGTAGCCCGAGAAATCGAAATAGATTTGAACTGAAAAGCCCAATATGCCCATCAAATTACCAAAGCCACTTTGGCTTGCTGGCGCATCAAAAACAATGTTATTGTATTGTGCAATATAGTCGGCGATGAGGGCTTTCTTTATCAGTCCGCAGATAATCAACCATAGACCTTTATAGACAAGGTTCTCGTTGACATTGTCTTTCGGTGTCTGAACCTGTGGGAGCAATACTTCTGCGCGGGTGATGGGACCAGCGATAAGGAGTGGGAAAAAGGTAAGGTAGAAGGTATAATCTATCAGTTCTGCTGTCTTAGGATAGCGTCCCTTATAGATGTCAACGGTGTAACTGATAGCTTGAAAGGTGAAAAATGAAATGCCGACAGGTAGCAACATCTTCTCTGGTGTGAAGTTGCTACGCAAGAGTTCGTGGAATATCTCAAGTGTAAAGTTTGAGTATTTGTAGTAGAGTAGGGGTAACAACTCAGTTAGGATGACAATGGCAAGTCCAATTTTACGCACTTTTCCACGCTTTAAGCGCATCATAAAGCGAGTGAGATACCATGAACTAATCGTAACAATGGGCAATAGCCACATCAAAACTCCATTCGCTTTGAAAGCAAAGAAAAGACTAAAAGCTATGACGTATGCCTTTGTCCATGTTTGGCGATAGCGGTTTAATCCTATGTATATGGCAAAGAAAACAAGGAACGAAGCCATAAATGGAAATGTACACAGCGACCAGTTCTTGTCTTGTGAAGACAAGAAGTCAAAGAAGGTAGTCATCAGCTGTGTTATATTTGTCATCTATTAATCGTTTATTTGCTGCTTGTTTCCTATTTAATAGCCTTCAAAGGAAGGTTGCAAAAGCTTTGTATTTGTTGCCTTGTGATGGGCTTTTGGATTGTTGAGTTGTAGCGGATTAGCACACTCTTTACTCCTTATAAATTTAGCCGCGGTATCCATCCAGTAGGCAGCTGCTGCCCATGTAGGATGATAATGGTCGCTACCTCTTTTGAGTTTTAGGTTACGACTGTCAAAGAAATGTCCTTTTCCGACATTCTCCTTTATGACATCATTGATACCAGTATCGCCATTCCAATTAGAAGGACTTATCCATACGAAAGGAATATTACCTATTTTCTTTACTAATTGTTGTACATATTGCGTACGATTGGCAAGGTCGTTGATAAAGAGCTCATTACTGCCAAGGCAGATGAGAATGTATGTTGGCTTATATTCAGCAATGAAGTGTTCTAAGGTTTGGGTGGTTCCCCAACGCTCAGTAGAAGAACTATACCAGATAACGGTATATAGTTTGTGTCCGTTTTCGCCTGCATAATCACCCAACCTACGTGAAAGGCCTTCCACCATTGAGTCTCCAATGAAAAGGATTGTTTGGTTGCGATGTACCTTTTTAGCGGTATGCTTTGTTTGTTTTGTTTTCTCAATAAGCGGTCGGCTTAGGTTGACAAGCGTTATCTTGCGGATAGTATAGCTGCCCATTGTTATCTCAGTTGGGATAACAGCATAGACAATAATGGCTGCCATGACAGCAGCCATCAAGAGTAGTGTCTTTATCTGGGCGTGCATATGATTGTCTTATTTCAAGATAATTTCCACAGGACAGTGGTCGCTTCCCATAATCTCTGTATGAATCTTAGCATCTTCGAGGCGGTCTTTGAGACGTTCTGAGATGAGGAAATAGTCAATACGCCACCCCGTATTCTTCTCTCTTGCACGGAAACGATATGACCACCAAGAGTAAGTAACCTGCTCTGGATAAAGGGTACGGAAGGTGTCGATGAAGCCATTACTTAGTAATTGGGTCATCTTCTCACGCTCTTCATCAGTGAAGCCAGCATTCTTGTGGTTTGTCTTTGGGTTCTTGAGGTCTATCTCCTGATGGGCAACATTCATGTCACCACATACGATAACAGGCTTTTTCTCATCGAGTTTGTGGAGATAGGCTTGGAAGTCATCTTCCCATTTCATACGATACTCTAATCGACGAAGCCCATCCTGTGAGTTCGGTGTATAAACAGTTACGAGGTAGAAGTCTTCCATCTCGAGTGTAATTACACGTCCCTCATGGTCATGTTCATCAATATCAATACCATAAGTCACGCTCAATGGCTTATGCTTTGTGTATATTGCCGTACCAGAGTACCCCTTCTTGTCAGCGTAATTCCAGTAAGACTCATATCCCGGAAAACTGATATCAAGCTGTCCTGCTTGCATCTTTGTCTCTTGTAGGCAGAAGAAATCAGCATCCAAGTCCTTGAATTGCTGCTCAAACTCTTTTCCTACACAGGCGCGAAGCCCGTTTACATTCCATGAAATAAACTTCATTGTATTTCTTTCTTTTCTATTGTTCTTAATTAAACATTAATGAATTTGTTGTTGTCTTATATTTTTCTCCCTATAAGAGAAAAGCTGACAGGTGTGTCAAAGTCGTCCTGTTTAGTAGCAGTTGCGTGTGCCTTGTCTATTCTCACTAAGCTGTTTATAGTGAATTGTATTGCCATCTCTGATCTACTCATCGTGTAGCTACTATTAAACAGATTATTCTTAAAGGTGACAACACCTGTTAACTCGTAGGTTTCACTGCCTGTTGTTACATCAAACTTGAAGTTATGTGATAAGTTGAAAAGCACGTAGTCCTCTTGTGGTAGGAGTGTTGTAATATAGAATTTTAGGGGTGCTTCCTTCGTATTCAGCAGGGTTGTGTACAATGGAGATGCCGTATTCTTTGATACACCATTTGCTAACAAATTATAAGGAAAGTCGTTAACTATAATAGTAGAGTTCTTGTTTGCTGTCCAAGTGATTATTGTCAAGACTGAGTTGGGTGTGTTATTATCAGTTCTCAAAGTGCCGTTATAGGTACCGACCATGTTGTTGAGCGCTTGTTCCGCAGTCTTTTCTGCGTCAGGAATATTGTTGTCTTTTGAGCAGCTTGCCGCAAACAATGTTATTACAAGTGCACAAATGGCTATCGTTGTGGCTTTTATAGTCTTTCTCATAACTTTGGGTTTTAAGTTTATTGTTGGTTTCTTCTATATTCTCTTGGTCTCTCCGCGTAGCAAGTCCATGAACTCATTGCGGGTCTTACTTGACTCAAATACACCGCTATAAGCACTTGTTGTGGTGATAGAATTCTGCTTTTCCACACCACGCATTTGCATACACATGTGCTTTGCTTCGATGACAACCATTACTCCTTGTGGCTTCAGTGTGTCATTGATGCACTGCATTACCTGCTCTGTCAAGCGTTCCTGCACTTGTAGACGGTGTGAGAAGATATCCACAACACGTGCAATCTTGCTCAATCCCGTTATATATCCGTTTGGTATATATGCAACATGAGCCTTACCATAGAACGGAAGAATGTGGTGTTCACACATGGAGAAGAAGTCAATATCTTTCACAATAACCATCTGGTTGTACTTCTCTTCAAACAAAGCATCTGTCAATACCTTATGTGGGTCTTGTGTATAACCACGTGTAAGTACCTGCATAGCCTTTGCAACACGCATAGGTGTTTTCTGTAAACCTTCTCTTTCAGGGTCTTCTCCTAAGAGTGTAAGCACCTGTTTGTAGTGTGATGCAAGTTCGTCTAATCCTTCACGGAATGGTATTTCTGGCGTCATATTATTTTGATTTCTGATTAATTGTATTTGTTAGGGTTCTCTTTATGATAATAAGATAGAATGTTCCTTAGAAATCTACAGGTTCAGTTGTCTTAATTGTTACCATCATGCGGATGACGTTAGCATGTGGATAGCCTTCCTTTCGGAGTGTTCGCATAATCTTCTTTGCTGCATTGTAGTTGGTAAAATTACCTACAAGACACATCCAACGTGGTGGGTAAAAGTGTACATAAACAGGTTGATCAGGGAAGAGTTCTTTCGCTTTCTGACCCGCCTTGTCTGCTTGTTGGTGAGCAATACGAGTATTACCACCGCTATAAACTTGTACACGAAAGCCTCTTACTTTCTGTGTACCTTTCTTGATACGTTTGGTCACAATCCGCGTGTCTTCAACCTCATCCCATGAAGGGACGTGCGGTCTTCTGACTAAACGTTTTACGATCTTTGTTCTGACAGGTTGTAAGGTGCTGTTGTCTGGGCGTGCTATTTCTGGCTTATGCTCGTTTAGCTTTGGAACAGTTAGCTGTTTCGTGTCTGGCGTCTTGATAGCTGGACGTGCGCTCTCGTTTTGACTCTCTACTTTCTGTCGGTCTTTATTATTTTTCTTTGAAGCTTTCTTGCCATTCACCAATGCGTCAATCTCGGCACTCTGCGATACCGTCACCGACCCTTGGGCATTAATAGCCACAACAGCAGTCAGCATAAAAACTATGATTGTAAGGAGTCTTTTCATTCTTTAGTGTATAAAAATTGAAATAGAGGTTGTATCAAAAATGCCAATGGTTGTTGACCAAGTAGCAATTTGATACAGCCTCTTAGATTTTCTTTGAATTACTTCTTCCAAGCGTCGATGATAGCCTTGAAGTCAGCAGCCTTCAATGAAGCACCACCAATCAAGCCACCGTCGATGTCAGACTTGCTGAACAACTCTGCAGCATTGCTTGCGTTACAGCTACCACCATAGAGGATTGTTGTGTCCTCTGCAGCCTCTTTGCCATACTTCTCTGCAACGATAGAGCGGATGTAAGCCAACATCTCCTGAGCCTGATCAGATGTAGCAGTCTTACCAGTACCGATAGCCCAGATTGGCTCGTAAGCCAAAACGATGTTCTTCCACTCCTCAGCAGAAAGGTGGAATACAGAACCCTCGAGCTCAGCCTTTACTACCTCGTTCTGCTTCTCAGCCTCACGCTCCTCAAGAGTCTCACCGCAGCAGAAGATAACCTTCAAACCGTTAGCCAATGCCAACTGTACCTTCTCCTTCAAAATCTCTGCTGTCTCACCGTAGTACTGGCGACGCTCAGAGTGACCGAGGATAACGTACTGTGCACCAGTGCTCTTTACCATAGCGGCAGAAACCTCACCAGTGTAAGCACCCTTCTCCTTGTCAGCGCAGTTCTCAGCACCAAGAGCAACACCCTCTGCGTCCAATACCTGTGCAACACTTGCAAGGTGAATGAATGGAGTACAGATAACAACATCACAGTTTGGCTTCTCTGCCTTCAATGAGTCGTTGATTTCTTTTGCCAAAGCAACACCTTCCTGCAGGGTCTCGTTCATCTTCCAGTTACCTGCTACAATTTTCTTTCTCATTTGTCTTTTACGTTTTAAAAGTTGATATAATTTATTTGATTGTTCTTTTTGTATTAACCATTGCTCCTTTTGTCTCAACCATTCCTCACGTTTTCTTACCCATCGTGTCCATGACCAAATGCGATCGGCTACGATAAGGAGTGTTAGTGGGAAGATATAACAAATAAGAATCAATACAATTTTTGTCCATGTCTCATTCTCTGGTTCACGTCCTACCTCAATAAGCGACAATGGTGCGTTCAGTTCTGCTTGTTTCGGCAGGTCGTTATGGCTCCACTTATTAATGATAGTACCTTTATAAAGCAGTACCAAACCTGGGTTACTTCGAATAATGGTCTTTAGGGTTGTGCCATCCATTGTATAGAATGGATATTCGGCTCCAGTAATATCTCGCCAGTGTTTTACAGCTTTATCTGTACTTGCGGTCAATCCATAGAAACCATAACCATTCTCCTTAGCATATTCATAGATTGCATCAATCTCACCAAAGTTGCTGTCGTCAGCACGCTCCAATACAGGGGCAATGAGTAGGAAAGTATATCCATCCTTGGTTAGTATGCTATCGGTAAGGTCCTCTCCCGTCTTTTCGTCTGTGATTGAAAAGTCGTGAATAGGCGGTTCGTAACCCTTTTCAAGTATCTCTTGGTGTGTATCTTTGAATACCCATGTAGAATCATTGTAAGGGTAATCATTCTCTGTGAATTCTTTTGTTACGCCATTCTTCTCACAAATGAAGGTCGTCTTATAAGTCGTTAGCTTAGCCCCTTTGGGTATTTCCATTCCCTTTTTGATATTCTGTCCGATGTAATAAGGACGGAAATCAAAGATAGGCAGATGATAAAGACTCAGTGTGGAGGCTGTGACAATAAAGACAATCGTGAAATAAAAAGCTATCCACTGATTTGTTTTTGATACAAAGCGTATTTGATAAAGTGGCCAGCATGCAAGGATGATGGCTGCTGTCAAGAGGATTAGATTTTTGATGAATGTCTGCGTATTCGTGAGATGAATGGCATCACCAAAGCATCCACAATCCTGTATAGGATTGCTTACAGTAAGCCAAAGGGTCACAAGCGTCATCACTACCATCATGATAAGAGATATCTTGCTGGCGAGTCGGCGACGAATAGCAAGCAAGAGCATCACACCCAAGGTGAACTCTATTGCTGATAGTCCGACAGATAAAATCAATTGTGCCCAATCTGGAATATATGCCGACAACTGCACCGCCTCTAAGTATTCTGCAATCTTATATTGCGAACCTAAAGGGTCAATCGCTTTGACGAAGCCCGAAAAGATGAATGTCAAAGCAAGTAGGATACGGCTGAGGTTTACCAGTATAGACTTTATTTTATTCATGTAGTTTGATTGCTCCAAAAACAGCGTAGTTCATTATATCCATATAATTGGCATCGATACCCTCGCTGACAAGTGTTGCACCGCCAAGGTCTTCAATCTCCTTAATGCGTTCAATCTTTGTTAAGATAAGGTCGGTATAGCTACTGACACGCATGTCGCGCCAAGCCTCACCATAGTCGTGATTCTTCTTTATCATCAACTCGTATGACTCCTTTGCGTAGCTATCGTATAGTGCTAATGCCTCATCAGGTGTCATGTCAACGCTGTCGACAAAGCCTTTTTCCAACTGGATAAGTCCTACGATACTGTAGTTTATCAGCGCAATGAATTCTGGACGAATACCTTCACCCACCAAACTTTCACCCGTAATCTCCAAAGAACGGATGCGTTTCGCCTTAATAAAAAGCTGATCAGTAAGGGAAGAAGGGCGCAAAATACGCCATGAAGCACCATAGTCATGGAGCTTCTTTTCAAAGAGACTTCTGCACTCTGCGAGTACATCTTGAAATTCCTGCTGTGTCTTTGTCAGTTGACTTGCCATAGTCTTATATTGATTTGACTGCAAAAATACGTAATTTCGCTGTAATAAACGAATGAATTTACAACTATTCCTGTCATAAGGGGTGGTTTGTAAATGATTGTGAGCGATTGTAACAGGGACTTGAATATCCTTTGTCAATCTTTGTGTTGAAGATAGATAGGTGTCTTTCGGACGGATTACATGGTTTTCTGAGGGTCTTAACCCTAAGTCTTTTTGAGAGAAATCGTATGCCTTAAGGTCCTTCCATCAATTTATTGGTTGTGAATTGAATAAAGGGTTATACACTTGCATAGTATTACTTCCTTGTATCAGTAAGTCTTACAAAGGAGGATAAACCGCAAGGTAAAATACAAATTGCTACCATGTCTATCCTTTTTCTGCAGACAACTTATTTCCTTTTTGCTTGATGTTTGTAAACTATTTTCATACAGTTCGAAGTCAATACATGGTCTTTTGGCTTCTAAAAGACGGCTAATTGGCTTGCAAAAGGTGCCCTTTTGAGCTCTAACTAACGCCCTTTTGGAGTCTAATTAAGCACCTTTCCTTGCGACACTTTATAACTAATTGATTTTCTGTTGATTGCAGACTTGCTTTTTGTCAGTGTTTTTGTTCTTATTTATAGATATTTTATACGTAATAATGTAATGATTTTTCGGAACCTTATCGGCGGATTTGATGTTTTTAAAAAGTCTTTTTATCTTTGTAATACTTTGTCTAAAATCATTTGAAAGACTATAAAACGGAAGAGCGGGAACACCTGTTAAAGACATTCCCGCTCTTAGACTGTTACGTATATAAATATTCGTTATTTTTTACTGAACGTTTACTTTTACATAATTGTTACTTCCTTCTACAGTAGAGTTTGGTCCAGTATTATCTTCAAAGAAGATATTACCAAATTTTGTCTTCTGTGCTTGAGTCATTGTTACGGTAATCATTTGTGAATTACTTTGACTTCCTGCATAGAATGTTGTTAGGTTTGGTATATTGCGTATGTCTAATGTTGAAAGTTTGCAATGTGCTGCGCCTAAATATGTTAACTTTGTGTTGTTTGAAACATCAAGTGAACTTATAGAAGTAAATGGTATACGTAGTGATGTTAGTTTGGGGTTGTGAGTAACATCTAACGCAGTCATTTCTTTTACATTATACAAGTCAATACTTGTTAGGTTTGGGTTATTTGAAACATCCAATGATGCCACGTGTGTGAAAGCTAACTGGAGAGTCTCTAAGTTGGCTCCAGCAGCAGACAGCCCCTTAATCTCTTTCACTGCAGCATATGCAAGGTTTAGATTTCTTAATTTTGTCATCTTGCTAAAGTCGTAGCTTTCAATCTTTGAATATGATGCTGTGAAGTTTTCTAATTGGGTGTTCTCTGATAAACCTATAAAGTTATTGAGATTATTATTAGATGCACCATTAAAGTTGCTGAACTTAGGTGAATTAGTGGTATTGATAGTCTTTAAATTAGGACTATAATATGTGTCTAAATTTATTAATGAAGGGAGGTTGCTTGCATCAATAGCCTCTATTGCTTTATTATGATGTGAAGACAATATTTGTAGTTTACTATTACCTTCGAGTGTTAGCTTCTTTAGTCCATCCATATAATTAGCAGAAAGTATTGTAATCTTGTCTAACCCTTTTACATTAATCTCTGTTACTAATGGACTCTTTTCTATTACTACTATCTCTGTGAGCTGTGGATACTTAGATAAATCTATATTGCCAGCAAGATTCTTGTTGTTGCTAAGGTTCAATCCTGTGACATTGCGATAGTATTGCAGTTCGTCAAGAGATGTTAGTTTATCATTGTTTGCTATTGATAATACGCCCTTATAAGAAAGAATCTTCTCCAAGTTGTCTGCAGCATAAATATCCAAGTGACCATCTGCGGTTCTTGTTAAGCCTGTTACCTTTGCCGCAACAGCCTCTATCAGACCCTGGTTCTTGAGAATAAACTCTTTTGCCTTAGTAGGATCGAGTGTCATCTCACCGAGGTTATATACCTGAGCACGCTGAATATTAACTTCTTGCTTTACTTTTTTCAAGATAGACTTGCCGTTCTGTAAAACAAAAATAAGCGTCAAACCTTGTGAAAGTTTTTGTTCAGGGAGTGCGATGTAATATGCCTTGTTTTCCTCAAGGCTTCCAGACTCTGCTGTAAGGTTTACTACTGGAGAAGCTGCACTGAATTTGTTTTGGGCAGCACTAATCTTACCATCATTAGTAAAAGTGATGGCTGATGTTATTGTACCTGCAAGATTTTCCTGTCCAACAGCAAGCAATTTAACCTGCTTTACGTCAGAAGTACCTTTGATGGTAAAGCGAAGTAAGCCGCCAACATTGTAAGCGATGAATTTCTTTCCGCGCTGTGGAATGATACCAACAGAAACATTTGCCTTTGGATCAAAGCTGCCTGCAACAGCCTTTTGATTCTTAGGGAAGTCATACTGATATTCAGCTTTAGTATTGCTCTTAACTGTAATCGTAGCCTTCTCCTGATAAGGATACATCATGAAGTAAGGGTATTGTTGATCAGCAGCTTGTCCCCAGAAACGTACTTCACTTCCTGTCGTCGGAGTCTTGAAAGGAAAGGTTTTCTGATAGCTTGCTGTCTTATAGCCAATACCTATTTGGTCATTAGTTTGCCAAGTTACAGTTGAGCCGTCTGACCCAAGTACTGTACGTGTGACAGGCTGTGAAGAGCCTGCAATAAAGCTCATCTCAACCAATTTCTCGCTGGTTGCCTCAGTGCTATCAAAGTCGTCTTGTGAGCATGATGCTGTGGTGAGAGCAAGTCCTAAACACAGCAAGTATGTCTTAAAATGTTTCATATTGTTCTTTTTGATTTTATTCGTTTTTGTGATAAGTTTAATCTCTTTTGATTAGAATGGTGATTCGTCATCAGTACCATCATCAACTACAGGGGTTGTGGTATTACTATTAGTAAAGCCCTCGTGTTGAGTACTTTGAACACTATCCATTAAGAAATCACCCTCAGTCTCCATTTTCACCAGAAGAGTAGATGGTCTTTGATATTCTTTCTTCATTTTTGTCTTGTTTTATTATCCTAATTACGCTTATAGATGTCGTAAACCCTTTGGATTCTTTGTTATCGTTTAAAGAACTTTGTTAAAATAGTTTTACTTTGTTCTTATCCTAAATACTTCTGTCAGATAACGTTGTAGGGTTATGACATCACAAATGTGTATTCGGTTGTTATACTTATTTTACCTGCTCTTAAAAACTTGTTGTCAAGTTCTTTACCTAATTTCTTTTAGCGGTGTGCAAAGTTAGTAATTCTTCTGTAAATAGCAGATGGTCAGCTTGGAAAGTTTTTAAAACAAAAATATAATTAACATATAAATCGTAATAGAGTTGTTGTTCTTTGCTTTTGTTAACATTTTAATAACAGTTTGTTGTATTCTGATGTGTCTTTAATTATATGAAAGAATTGAGTTTATTGTATAATCTTTTTACTTAATTACTTGACTTAAATCATGTGGATTCGATTATCATAGAACAAAGTGTTGTGTATAAAATGCGCATCCATTTAGTTTTGAACTTGTGAGAGTTGAGGAAAATATGTATCTTTGCATGACTCTTATTATAAAAGATAACATTATTTTATGCGAGATCTTTCAGATGCCGAATTGGCACAGCTTATAGACAAAGATATATTTCATCATATTTCAACAGCAGCTGATAAACTTGGCTTGGAATGCTATGTCGTAGGTGGTTACGTTCGTGATTTGTTTTTGGAACGTCCGTCAAATGACATTGATGTCGTTGTTGTTGGAAGTGGTATTCAGGTTGCAAGTGAATTGAAAGCCATCTTGGGTAAGAAGGCTCATTTGTCTGTTTTCCGTAATTTTGGAACTGCACAGGTAAAATATAAGAATATAGAGGTGGAATTTGTTGGTGCACGAAAGGAAAGTTATAGCCACGACAGTAGGAAGCCAATAGTTGAAGATGGTACATTAGAAGATGATCAGAACCGTCGTGACTTTACGATTAATGCGATGGCGGTGTGTTTGAATAAAGCGCGTTTCGGAGAATTGGTAGACCCATTTGGAGGCATTGATGACCTTTGGGATGGTATTATCCGTACACCACTTGATCCAGATGTAACCTTCTCAGATGATCCATTGCGCATGATGCGTTGTGTACGTTTTGCTACACAGCTTAACTTCTTCATAGAAGACGAGACCTTCGAAGCTTTGGAGCGTAATGCAGAACGAATCAAGATTATTAGTGGAGAGCGTATTGAGGAGGAGTTGAATAAGATAATGATGACAGCAACTCCAAGCAAGGGCTTTATAGAGTTGTATCGTTGTGGACTCTTACAGCTCATACTGCCAGAGCTTGTAGCACTTGACGTTGTAGACACAAGAAATGGACGTGCACATAAGAATAACTTCTATCACACCTTAGAGGTGTTGGATAATATTTGCAAGCATACGGATAATCTATGGTTGCGGTGGTCGGCATTGCTGCATGATGTCGGTAAGGCTAAGTGTAAACGTTGGGATGCAACAGTAGGTTGGACCTTTCATAACCACAACTTTGTGGGTGCAAAGATGGTCCCGACTATCTTCCGTCGTCTTAAACTCCCGATGGACAGTAAGATGAAGTATGTGCAGAAACAAGTTGACTTACACATGCGTCCGATTGCTATTGCTGATGAGGAGGTAACTGATTCTGCTGTACGTCGCTTGATGAATGATGCAGGTGATGACATAGATGACTTGATGACACTCTGTGAGGCTGATATAACAAGTAAGAATGCAGTTCGAAAACAACGCTTCTTGGATAATTTCCGTGTTGTTCGTGAGAAACTAAAGGACTTGAAAGATCGTGATTATAAGCGTCTTTTACAACCTTGTGTTGATGGAAACGAGATTATGGAAATGTTTAATTTGAAACCAAGTAGGGAGGTCGGTGTATTAAAACAAACACTGAAAGATGCCGTCCTTGACAATAGAGTTCCTAATGAACGTGAACCACTTTTAGCTTTATTGAGGGAAAAGGCAAAGGAACTCGGTTTGATATAGCCAATTATTGTTAAAAAAGAGGCTATAAACAGAGTTGAATTAAATAATAATATTAGATTTGTACGCTCAAAACTATACTATAGATTTATAGTTTTTAGCGTACTTTGCTTAATAATAAATAAACTTTTAGTATACAGGTTAAGCCTTGTTTTTCCTGTTGAATTAAGATAAACAAAGAATATATATTAAATAAGTATGAAGAAAAAAAGTATCTTATTGTCTGCTATAGCAGCAATGGTCTTGTTACTTACCAGTTGTGGTGGAGGAAAACAAAGCCTTCCAACAAGCGATGAGTATCCAGTAATTACAATTGGTGCAGCCAATGCACAGTTGAAGACGACATTCCCAGCAACCATTAAGGGTGTGCAGGATGTTGAGGTACGTCCAAAAGTTAGTGGTTTTATCACAAAACTTTATGTACATGAAGGTGAGTATGTTCGTGCAGGACAGGTACTCTTCGTGGTAGATAACTCTACTTATCAGGCTGCTGTTCGTCAGGCTGAAGCTCAAGTCGTATCAGCACAGAGTGGTGTTGCAGGTGCTCAGGCTCGTGTTGTTCAGGCTAATGCAAGTCTGAATTCAGCCAATGCGCAGGCTGCAACTTCACGATTGACTTATAGTAACAGTAAGAACCTTTATAATAATAAGGTAATAGGTGAGTACGAGTTGGAATCAGCAAAGAATGCGTATGAGACTGCCCAGGCTGCTGTTAGCCAAGCACAGAGTGGCGTAGCATCTGCTAATGCAGCAGTAACACAGGCACATGCTGCTGTTCGTCAGGCTCAGGCAATGCTCGCAACAGCTAAAGATAACCTCGGTTTCTGCTATGTGAAGAGTCCTGCATCAGGTTATGTTGGTAGTCTTCCTTATAAGGAGGGTGCTTTGGTTAGCGCATCTTCAGCACAGCCAGTTACCACAGTGAGCAACACTTCTTCTATAGAAGTCTACTTCTCAATGACAGAGTCTGATGTTTTAAAGCTCAGCCGTACTAATAATGGTTTGGCTAATGCTATCAAGTCTTTCCCAAGTGTAAGTTTGATGTTAGCTGATGGTACAACTTATAACCATGAAGGTGTAGTTGTTAAAACCAGTGGTATCATAGATGCAACAACTGGTACAGTAAGTGTTATTGCACGTTTTCCTAATCCAGAACACTTGTTGAAGAGCGGTGGTAGCGGTCAGATTGTTATTGCAAAGAATAATAACCGTGCTTTGTTAGTACCACAGGAAGCTACTGTACAGGTTCAGGATAAGATCTTTGTATATAAGGTTGATGGTGACAGTAAGGTACATTATACCGAGATAACTGTTGACCCACAGAATGATGGTATCAATTATATTGTTACAAGTGGTCTTAAGATGGGTGACCGTATTGTGAGCAAGGGCCTTTCAAGTCTTGAGGATGGCGCAAAGATAACAGCACTTACACCTGCAGAGTATGATAAAGCCATTGAGAAAGCAGAGAAGTTGGGTGCAAATCAAGGCTCAGCATCAGGCTTCCTCAAAGCTATGAAGGGAGAAGATAAGTAAGTGATGGGTGATAGGTGTTGAATGATGGGTGATGATGAATTGCTTAACTCATTCGACATTTATAAACCCTAAATAAAGAATTAGGTATTATGACATTTACGAATTTTATCAAACGACCGGTATTGTCAACGGTTATATCAATCTTCTTTGTACTCTTGGGTATCATTGGATTGATATCACTGCCTATTGAACAATATCCGAATATTGCACCTCCTACGATTTCTATTCAGACATTTTATCAAGGAGCTGATGCACAGACCGTATTAAATTCAGTTATTACACCGTTGGAGGAGAGTATCAATGGTGTTGAAAACATGACCTATATGGAGTCAACAGCAACCAATGCTGGTATGGCAATGATTACTGTTTACTTCAAGCAGGGTGCAGACCCTAATATGGCAGCAGTCAATGTACAGAACCGTGTGTCACAAGCACAGGCGTTGTTGCCAGCAGAAGTAACACGTGTGGGTGTGACGGTGTCAAAGCGTCAGAGCTCAAATGTGGTGATGTATTCTCTTACGACAGATGATGGACGATATGATGATGAGTTCTTGACGAACTATAACAATATCAATATCGTGCC
>ERZ1674093.38-NODE-38-length-27157-cov-7.104974_pt1 | contig 27157 bp, 15 predicted proteins | sample MGYA00581116_ERZ1674093 | MGnify/ENA primary metagenome ERZ1674093 (study PRJEB41354, sample SAMEA4873337) | human saliva metagenome | biome: human-associated habitat [ENVO:00009003]; feature: mouth environment [ENVO:08000002]; material: saliva material... | reverse complement strand
AAGCAAGGAATAAAAATAAGCTTGTATAATTAATATATTGAAATAGAATATACTCATACAGAATGAAGGTAATCATAATTATGAATTATGAATTTTGAATTCTGAATTAAAGAAGTAATCATTATTATGAATTATGGATTATGAATTCTGCATTAAAGTAGTCATCATAATTTTGAATTATGAACTATGAATTATAAATTAAAATAATGAACTATCCGCTTTTTATTGCTCGTAAAATATATAACGGAGGAGACAAGACACGAAAGGTGTCGAAGCCTGCTATTACTATTGCTACTATTGGTGTAGCAATCGGTTTGGCTGTAATGATTGTGTCTGTATGTGTTGTATTGGGTTTTAAGCATACTATCCGTGATAAGATGGTAGGCTTTGGAAGTCATATAACTGTAGCCAACTTCCTTACATTGCAGGGCTCTGAGCAATATCCAATAGCAGTAAACGATTCACTAATAAAGGAACTCAAGGCGGTGCCTGGCATTAAACATGTGCAGCGTTATGCGTATACACAGGGCATTTTAAAGACCGACAATGATTTCTTAGGTGTTATGTTGAAAGGTGTTGGACCCGACTTTGATTCTACCTTTATACATAACAATATGGTAGAGGGAAGTCTCCCCCATTTCTCTGCCACAGAGAGTCAACAGAAATTAGTAATTTCTAAAACGATTGCTGACAAACTAAACCTGAAGGTGGGACAACGTCTTTTTGCCTACTTTATCAACGATCAAGGTGTTCGTACACGTAAGTTTACTATCGCTGGTATCTATGAAACAAATATGAAGCAGTTTGATTCGCAGATTTGTTTCACTGATTTATATACAGCTAATAAGCTAAATGGATGGGAAGCAGACCAATATAGCGGAGTGGAATTACTTGTTAACGACTTCTCACAACTAAATAATATAACTCTTCGCGTACTTAATAAAGTGAAGAATACGACTGACCATTACGGAGAAACTTACTCTGCAGAGAATATTATAGATCAAAATCCGCAGATATTCTCTTGGCTTGATTTAATGGACTTAAACGTATGGATTATTCTTGCACTTATGGTAGCGGTTGCTGGTGTTACGATGATATCAGGTCTATTGATTATCATTCTCGAACGTACCCAGATGATTGGTATCTTAAAGGCACTTGGTTCACGTAATCGTCAGATACGTCATATCTTCCTTTGGTTTGCTACCTTTATTATTGGTAGAGGTCTGCTTATTGGTAACCTTATTGGATTTGGTATTATCTTCTTGCAGAAGTGGACTGGACTTATAAAGCTCGATCCACAAACTTATTATGTAAGTACGGTACCAGTAGAAGTCAACCTTCCACTTATCATTGCTCTTAACCTCGCGACATTGTTGGTATGTGTTGCAGTTCTGATTGCACCAAGCTATCTTATAAGTCGCATTCATCCAGCTAAGTCAATGCACTACGAGTAATAACATTTATCCCCTTCAGAATGAAAACTATGAAAAGGAATCGAGTGGTTATCTATATTTCTGTTGTTACGGATATTATTTTGGTTGTACTCTGTGTTATTAAATATATCCCTGTATATAACATCTATATAGGAAAGCTGCGGGCTAAGGATCTAATAGAAAGATTAGAAACTTATAAAAAACAGCACGGAGAATATCCAGAAACTTTGAAGCCTATAGGCTTTCCAAAGGCTGAAATAGGTGAGTATGTGGAGTATAAAGGTACTTGTTATTATTATATAAGACAAAGTGAGTGTGACTTTGATTTGGAAATTACTGATGGTTTAGACTCCCCTATTTACTATTCACTCGCCGAAAAATGGTTTAGTGTCAACAGGGGTGAAATTATCAAACAGCTTACAGAACCCCTTTATAAAAAATATCTATTAGCAGAGTCTTCAAATAAACTCACAACCTCAGTACGTAGCAACGTTACAAAAAGTGAGAAGGAAAACATTCCTTTCTTTAACTACACAACAGCAGACAGCATAATTTTTATTAAGAAGTTTTATGACAAGAAACATATTGCTTCAAAGGGCTTTGCTTTAGTTGACGTTAAAACTAAAAGAATAAAGCCTATTGGAGATTGGACTATATTTACTTACAACGGAAAGAGTTATCAAGTTACTTATGACAAAGATTCATCTAAAGGACAAATTTTATCACGTCTTTACTTGCGGGTTACGTGCTGGGCCGAGTAAATTAGGTCTATTAACTATCTTATCTTTGATGGTATTTTCTTGTACGCTTAGAAAGCCAGCTGAAGTGAAGAAGCATAGAACCGATATTAGCTTTATTAATAACCGAGAGATTCATTTTGATATCTTGTATGTGGCTTGCGATTCCTGTTTTCCTATTCACGATATTGGTTATCGTGTATGTGTCAAGTTATCCGCCGACGAGGATAGCCTTATAAGAACTATTAAGAAAGAACAATGGATGCAACTTTTGCAGAATTCGGCAACTGATTATGCAGCCAATGCCTTGTTATATTCCCTTTACAATCGTGATGCAATAGTTTTATTAGCCCATAGAGACATCGAAGATTGGAGGATGTCTATGAAGGAAGATGATATAAATTACTGGAAAGGTAATCTGCGGTTTTGTAAAGAAAATTATAAGATTGAAAAATAATTAAGGCTTACTTCGATTTGAATTAAGGCTTAATTGAGGTTCAAAAGGGCGTTAATTGAAGCCTTACTAACGCCCTTTAAGAGTCCTATTAAGCACCTTTTCTTGTACAAGTCTGTAATCGTTTGATATGCTTTTAGTTACAAAGGCGATTTAAAACGTTGTTTTCTTGTCTTCTTAAGGTGTTAGATAAGAATTTTATGTAAACTATTTTCCGATTCTTGTCGTGATGAATTTAGAATGAAAATATCACTCATAGGTATTTAGTTGTTACTAAGCACACGTCGTGTTATTGGTAAACACCTGTGGTGCGAATGATAAACACCAATGGTGCGAGTGCTAAATACTTTATATAAAGTTAGCGCAGTGGAATCTTTTTAGGTATTAATTCCTATGATAGATATCTAAAGTTTATTGGGAGAAAACAGCTCTCCTTCTAAACCAACAATAGCGTCAATGCTTATTCTCTTTCTGTCTTTCATTATAATGATGCGTTCATTGGTACGAATAGACTTGACAATGCCTGTAGTCGTAAGATAATGTCCACCTGCCTTACGCCCATCGGGCTGGAAAAAGGTAATAGAGATAGTTGGCTCTTCTTCTAAATGAGAGGAAAGAATAGAGAGCTTTCGGTCCATCAATTGACGGTCGTCTTCCATCATTTCTATCTTAGGACTTGTTTGTCGGGCTGTCTCTGCAATCGCTGCACCATAACCAGTGAGGGCAGCAAAAGGAGCAAATTGAGCAGCACGGTTATACAGACTCATCTGCGGATGCCGCTTTGAGACGTGACGAGGAAGGTTAATAATATCGTCATAATTATCAGTCATGCTTTATGTCCTCCTATCTGTTTATTACGTTCCTTTGCCGTTGAACCTTCATCAAAGTTTAAGCCACGAAGTAAAGAGTTCTTACCAAACTTGTTCTTGATATTAATAATGGTTTCTTGTATCTTTCGTTCACGTGCTAATGCTGCTTCTTCAATCTGCTTTTCTTTCTTTACAGCCTCATAATCAGTGAACATATCAAGTTCAACAGGCTTGGAGGCTCGCTGTCTCATTTGCTCCTCACTGATAACGTGATTGGTTGATATATTTAATCTTCTAACCAATAAGCGTTTATCAACAATCTCATCATAAAGTGCAAGGATAGCCTTTCCTATCAGTCGAGAGGAAGATGTAAAGCGGTCGAGATTGGCTGTTCCGTGAGCACTCTTGGGTACTTTCCGTCCGTACCAGTCTACAGAGACAGGTCCTGTATAATCCTTGCCCGCAGAGGAAGTAAGGCTTTCACGGTCGTAACCAACATACAGAACAAGTTGGTCAGACACACAACGTTTCTCAACTAAGTCTAATGCAATGGCATCAGCCATTTCTTGTACGACAACTCTTGCTTTACGAAAACTATAAGCCTCTTGGAGAACCTGTCCACTACTCATCGAACTATGCTCTGGTCGATAAGCCTTAACCATTTCCATCGTACAAGACTCCCAACCCCAAGCATGGTCGATAAGTAGTTCAGCATTCACGCCAAAGAGCTTATAAAGTAGTTCCTCTTGATGGATAGAACAACGTGCAATCTTACCCATTGTGTCAATACCATAGGAATAAAGACGCTGTGCAATGCCTCTTCCTACACGCCAAAAGTCGGTGAGTGGACGGTGGTCCCATAGTTTATCACGATAACTTTTCTCATCTAATTCGGCAATACGTACACCATCTTTGTCGGTAGGTATGTGCTTTGCAACAATGTCCATCGCTACTTTACAAAGGTACATATTCGTTCCTATGCCTGCTGTTGCAGTGATACCAGTCTCACGTAAGACATCACGTATCATCTTTATTGCTAACTCGTGGGCAGTCATACGATAGCTGGAGAGGTAAGCTGTAGCATCGATAAAGACCTCATCAATGGAGTAAACATGTATGTCTTCTGGGGCAATATAGCGCAGGTAAATATTGTAAATCTTTGCGCTATGCTTGATGTAATGCGACATACGGGGGATTGCCGTAAGATAATCAACAGCCCAATCAGGATGTTGTTCGAGTTCTTTCGCGTTGTATGATTTTCCTGTAAGTGCTTTTCCTACTAAGAGACAACGTTCCTCATTAACCTCTCTCAAGTGTTGTATCACTTCAAAAAGACGTGCACGGCCAGGAATTCCGTGTGCCTTCAGAGATGGTGAGACGGCAAGACAAATTGTCTTTTCTGTTCTTCCTTTATCCGCTACAACCAAGTTGGTTGTCATTGGGTCAAGTCCACGCTCTACACATTCCACACTGGCATAGAACGATTTAAGGTCTATGGCAATGTAAGTCTTAGTAGATGGTTTTCTTGATGAAGACATTTTGAAGAAGGGATAAGTGTTTGAAAGTTTTATAGAATAGTATTGCAGGAATCAAAAGACAACGAAAGAGAATTAGTGAAGTTAAGCATCAAGTCTCCGTTACAGATAAATTAGAATCGTATCTTACTTCACTAACTCTCTCTAAAATCCTTTTTTTCAGCTTTTAATAATCCTTTTCAGTGTATTGCTCATCCAGCAATACCTTTGAAGGAGATTTGCCTGAACGATAAGTATATCGGAAGTTGAAGCCAGCATCCTTATAACCTTTTGTGCCTGTATCAGCCTTCAAAGCATCACGCAAAGCTTTTCTTAACTCAGACTTCTTTGCGTTAACAGCCTGTTCGTTATCTGCATTTCCTACAAGTGAGTAATAGTAATGGATGGTTCGAGACGAAGGTTCAAAGACCATACTGTCCATTCTTGTGTCATTTACTACGGGTGTAGGACACTTCTTTTCTGTATATTCTTTACATTCTTGTGCTGCTCTGTCCTCCAGACTTTTATGACAAGCAGAAAGAGAAAGCAGCAGTACGCCTGCATAGAGTAAGTGTTTCATTCTCATTCAAGTTAATATTAATTTCGTAAGGGCTTTATGTAAAGATAACACTTTTTATCTTCACCCTAATCATATATCCGTTGCAAAGATAAGAAAAAATAGGCAATTTCTTATTTTAAGGTTCTTAATTCTCAATAATTATGACTATATTTGCACTTTGAAAATATAGACAAACTGATGAATCATATAAGAAATTTCTGCATTATTGCCCATATTGACCATGGTAAATCAACCTTGGCGGATCGTCTCCTTGAATATACTCAGACGATAAAGATTACTGGTGGACAGATGCTCGACGATATGGACTTGGAGCGTGAACGTGGTATTACTATCAAGAGTCATGCTATCCAAATGGAGTACACATTGGATAAGGAGAAATATATTCTTAATCTTATTGATACTCCGGGCCATGTAGACTTCTCGTATGAGGTGTCACGAAGCATTGCAGCGTGTGAAGGTGCATTGCTTATCGTTGATGCTACACAGGGAGTACAGGCTCAGACGATTTCTAACCTCTATATGGCTATTGATCATAACTTGGAAATTATCCCTGTTATCAACAAGATTGATATGCCAAATGCTATGCCAGAAGAGGTTGAAGACGAGATTGTTGACCTCATTGGTTGTGACCCAAAGGACATCATTCGTGCCAGTGGAAAGACTGGTGAGGGTGTGCCAGACATACTTGAAGCAATCATTAAGCGTATCCCTTCACCAACAGGTGATACCAAAGCTCCGTTGCAGGCGCTTATCTTTGACTCTATCTTCAACTCTTTCCGTGGTATTATCACACTGTGTAAGGTTGAGAACGGTGTCATCAAGAAGGGTGATAAAGTTAAGTTTGTACAGACAGGAATGGAATACGCTGCTGATGAAGTGGGCGTATTGAAGATGGATATGATGCCTACCCAACAGCTCTCAACAGGAGAGGTGGGATACATCATCTCTGGTATCAAGACAGCCACAGAGGTGAAGGTGGGTGATACAGTTACCCATATAGTCAATCCTTGTGAGAAAGCTATTGAAGGATTCCAAGAAGTAAAGCCTATGGTCTTTGCTGGTGTCTATCCTGTTGACCCAAATGATTACGAAGGATTGCGTTCTTCATTGGAGAAACTGCAGTTGAATGATGCCTCACTAACCTTCCAACCAGAGAGTTCTCAGGCTTTGGGCTTTGGTTTCCGTTGTGGCTTCTTAGGTCTGCTTCACATGGAGATTATACAGGAACGTTTGGATCGTGAGTTCAACATGGATGTCATTACCACTGTGCCTAACGTAAGTTACATGGTGTATGACAAGCAAGGAAATGAAAAGGAGGTTCATAATCCATCTGGTCTACCAGATCAGACAATGATTGATCATATTGAAGAGCCTTATATTAAAGCCTCTATTATTACCTCCAGTGATTACATTGGTCCTATCATGACGCTTTGTCTTGATAAGCGAGGTGAACTCATTAGTCAGAACTATGTGAGTGGAAATCGTTTGGAACTCCTCTTCATGATTCCATTGGGTGAGATCGTGATAGACTTCTATGACAAACTTAAGAGTATTTCTAAAGGCTACGCTTCATTTGATTATCATATCGATTCTTACCGTCCTTCAAAGTTGGCTAAGCTTGATATTCTTTTGAATGGAGAGCCTGTTGATGCCCTATCAGCACTGACACATGAGAGTAATGCTATTGTTTTTGGTCGAAGAATATGTGAGAAGCTAAAAGACTTAATCCCACGTCAGCAGTTTGATATCGCTATTCAGGCTGCTATCGGAGCAAAGATTGTTGCCCGAGAGACCGTTAAGCAGGTACGTAAGGACGTGACAGCCAAGTGTTATGGTGGTGACATCAGCCGTAAGCGTAAACTTCTTGAGAAACAGAAGAAGGGTAAGAAGCGTATGAAACAGATTGGAAACGTACAGGTTCCACAGAAAGCATTCCTTGCAGTATTGAAGTTAGATTAATATCAAAGAGTTAAGAAAGGAAAGGAAAATGAAAGATTTGGTGAACGATTCAAGAGATATAGCACGTGAATTGGCACGTAAATATAGTACGATGACTCATGATGAGTTGGATGTACTTGAAAGTATCCTCGTACCAATGAAATTCGCAAAAGGACAGATGATTCTCAGTGAAGGTGAAATCTGCAAGCACGTTTATTATATAGAAAGAGGCCTAATTCGTCAATTCTATTTCAAAAACGGCAAGCAGATTACTGAACACTTAGGAGAGGACAGAAGTATCTTTATGTGTATTGAAAGTCTTTTCCGTGAGGAGCCAACCAAACTACAGGTTGAGGCTATAGAGCCAACATGGGTTTATGCGCTACCAAAACAGAAGTTGGAGCAGGTAGCTCTTCATAATGTTAATATTCAGATTCTCTATCGTAAGATCTTGGAAGAGAGTCTTATCACCTCACAGGTACATGCTGACCTTGTACGTTTTGAGACTGCACAAGCTCGTTATAAGAGAATGTGTAAGCTAAGTCCACAGGTTATCTTGCGTGCACCGCTGGTTTATATTGCCAGCTATCTGCAGATGACACCAGAAACATTAAGCCGTGTTCGTTCGTCAACATTGCTTGATGATTAATGCGATTTTATACTTATCAAGCGTTATAAGCAGTTAGAGGAGTTAAATAATTACCTATTATTCGTATTGAAAAACGAATGATAAAAGTAAAAGGTAATTATTTAACTCCTCTAACTATTTTCCTTGAATAGCTCTTAATAGAGTGTAGAACACCGATGTAACCACCCTATCCTACTTTCCTAACTCTCCCACATAGTGGATAATTCTCCCTTCACTTGTAACACCTTCCACTATGATACGATAGTTTGAACGATATTCTGCAGGTAAAAGTAGACGGAAAGAACTACCACGTAATGAAGGTAACCACACTGGAGTATGTGCGTTAGGAGTGTAACTTTGTGGAATTTGATAGCCTAATGTAGTAAAAGCCTTCGTATTTGTTAGTGGTACAGAAGCCGCTTTGAAATCCCCTTTCTTCGTTGTTATAGAGATAACACCCATACCACCAATCGCTCCCCAGATAACTGTTGAGCCGCCCTTAAAGACATCTACTCTCTCAACATCGGACATCTGGATGTTGTCTAAATCGTAATCATCATTGACAAATATCCCATCTATGGCAATAGCGGCTGGTCTTTTTCCATCCACAGCTGTACCTCCACGTACATAGCATTTCCCCAATTCAACCGTAACACTCGGTACTCTACGCAATAATTCATGCAAACAAGTTGCACCAATACTCTCTATATCACGTAGACCAAAGGAGAAGTCAGCAGTTCGTGCATAAGCATCAGAACGAGAAGAATAGGTAGGTTGATGACTGAAGATATTCACTTCTTCCATCTGTATACCCCCTTTCGGCAATTCTAATGTTGCATCTACGCGTGTTGTATCATTACTCGTCCATTCAAACGGCGGAAGTTGACCTTTATAAGCAGGGAACTCCTCTTCATCTAATAGCAGTTTTACCCACGATTTTCCAACTTTTGTAAAGGCATTAAGAACATACTGTGTACCTTCAGGAAAATCTATTCCTTCAAATGAAAAACGACCTTGTGCATCGGTTTTAGTAACAGCATAAAAGCCTTTATCGGGTGAAATAAGATTTACAATACCTTCTTTTATAGCTTTATGCCCTACCAATGTCTCAACTCTACCACTTATCACAGCTGACTTTTCGATACCAATCTTTCCCTTCTTACATTCTCCTTTGATTACATCTGCCATTCGATACCGATTCCAACTACAGCTGTCAAGCAATCGTTCTGATTCATTATTAGAAAGAACAGATGCTGGTTCTTCTGGACAATCTGCCACATCCATATCGTATAATAAATGAGAAAGAATGTTTGATTGTCCTGCTAAATCATTAGTTTCAGCGTATTCCATACGTAGAGAAACGTCCATTGTTTCTCCCTCTCGTAAGCTATCAGCCTTAATAATACAAGGTGTTTGCTTATCATTTGATTTCTCTGCTGCTATCCATTTTACAGAAATAGGACACTGTTCTTTCTCTGGATATAAGAATTTTAGTTTCTCTACAACCGTTTTTAAGTTAGAATCCAAGAGCTGGAAAGAATAAATACCTCCTTGAGAAAGACTATCATAACTCAGAATAATATCTCTTCCTTGGCTTATTTTTCCAAAGTAAAGAGGGATTGAACGACAGTGTACAAATAGTCTATAGCTACTATTTAAGCTATCTGACGGATTATTAATACTTACTTTAATATCCTTGTTTAATTCATTGATAGATAGTTTTATTTTCGAATTACTATTGATAATATTTGTAGCTTCCCCATACTTAAAAGGTAATAGCTTTCCATGACCACCAATAAAGATACTTTTAAGACTTTCATAGCGACTGAGGTTCAACATATTCTTCGTATAACTACGTAACAAATAACGTCCTTTTGTAACTCCTTCTGGAATGTCAATATGTCCAACAAAACCTTGATCGCTTCGTATTAGACGTACTCGTTTCACGACGATATGTTCTGGATTAAGAAGTTCTACGTATACATAACGGCTCACACTATCCGCCTGATGAACTACTGCATTCACTAAGAAGACACGCAAGTTAATACGTTGCCCTGCTTGATAACTATCTGCATCGGTAAATACGTAGGTCTTCTCTTGCGGAAATAGCTGTACCTGCCGTAGGATACGACTCAGTAACACATTGTTAGTCTGAGCATACAATGATGTTTGAAAGCATGTTAGAAATATTATGAATAGTAGTTTTCTCATATAGATAGACCTCAGTGAATGAGTTTATGTAATAGATTTTCAGCAATAAAAATAATCTTCCGTAGAATCATATGCAAACTTACACAAAAATATTAAATAATAGGTTCAAAAATAGAAAAACCATACATTAACATTGAAAAACTTGTATTCTTTGTCTGTTTAGGGTGTTATAATGTTTTTCAAACTACAAATTACTTATGTTTTAAACGTAAAGTGTAGTGGTGTTAACCATTAGCACCAATGGTGCGGAGCATCAGCACTATTGGTGCGGAGTATCAACACCACATGTGCGGAGCATTCATACTCTATGTGATAAGCTGTAATCTGTTAGTTGGAAATGGGAAGTTAGAACTCTTATAGAAGTTGTGATAAGGTGAATAAGCTACAAATAACTCATCTGTTTGAGCAATATTTTGTCGGGAAACTATAAAAACATTGATTCAGAAGACAATAGTATGATTTGAAATAACAGTCAGATGTGGATTAATAATCAACTTAGCGTCAAAGATTCTGCACTTATACTATCCATATTACAGAAACATTTTGTAAATTTGCAGTTCAATAGGCTGTTTCATATATTAGCAAAAAAAGGATTGTTGATTTAGTAATTTATCAGTGGAATCGATACTGATATTAAAGCCTACAAATAACACATTGAGAAGATAAAAGTAATGATATATCCCAAGAACTTTGAGCAAAAGATTGGTTTCACAGAGGTGCGCTCACTTCTGCGTGCACGCTGTTTGTCGCCTTTAGGTAAGGAACGAGTTGATGCAATGAGTTTCTCAACCGATGCCGTACAGGTGAATACCTGGATGGAAGAGATTAGAGAGTTTCGTAGAATACAAGAGGGACAAGACGACTTTCCTTTAGATAATTTCTTTGATGTACGCGAAAGTGTGGCACGAATCCGCTTGGAAGGAACCTACATGGAGGTTGAAGAACTCTTTGATTTGAAGCGTTCATTAGAGACAATTATTGCTATTGTGAACTTTCTGAGCCGTGGAGAGGAGACGGAACAGGGCGAAATACGTCATTACTACCCTGCTCTCTATAATCTTGCTGATGGTGTCGCAACCTTCCCACTGCTTGTCCAGCGTATCTCACAGATTATCGATAAATTCGGTAAAATGCGTGACAATGCTTCTCCAGAACTACTCCAGATACGCCGTGAGTTGGCGCGCATCGAGGGAAGTATCTCACGTACGTTATATGGTATCTTGCGTGCTGCACAGGGTGAAGGACTTGTTGAGAAGGATGTCACACCTACGTTGCGTGATGGTCGACTGGTTATCCCTGTTGCACCGGGCTTAAAACGTAAGATTTCGGGTATTGTACACGATGAAAGTGCTACGGGTAGGACGGTATATATTGAGCCTACTGAGGTTGTAGAGGCTAATAATAAGGTTCGCGAACTTGAGAATGAGGAGCGAAGAGAGATGATTCGAATTCTCACGGACTTTGCTAAGAAGGTACGTCCGAATGTGCGTGAGATTCTCGATTCATACAATCTTATGGCAGCAGTAGACTTTATTCGTGCAAAGGCTGAGCTGGCTCGACTCTTTAAGAGTTTTGAACCACAGGTGGCAGAGGAGCCTCATATTGATTGGATTAGAGCTATTCACCCTCTACTTCAACTTTCATTAGAAAGAAAAAATAATAATAAGTTAAACACCTCATTATCTGTTGATAATAACGAAATAGATAAAGTTTCTAATGAAGTTGATAGTACACAAGATTACGACACGGTATTAGAAGAAGAGAACGATACACGTAATGTTCCTTCAAGTGTTGTTCCTCTCGATATTCAACTCACAAAAGATAAGCATTTACTGATTATCTCTGGTCCGAATGCTGGTGGTAAATCTGTTTGTTTGAAAACTGTGGGTTTACTTCAGTATATGCTTCAGTGCGGTCTTTCGATTCCTGTTGGCGACCGCTCAACCACTGGTATTTTTACGGATATTATGATAGATATCGGTGATGAACAGAGTATTGAGAACGACCTCAGTACCTATTCTTCTCACTTGATGAATATGAAGGTGATGATGCGTCGTGCTTCAGAGTCTACGCTTATCCTCATTGATGAGTTTGGAACTGGTACGGAACCACAGATTGGTGGAGCAATTGCCGAGTCTGTTTTACGTCAGTTCTGGAAGAAGCATGCTTGGGCTGTGATAACAACCCACTATCAAAACCTTAAGCATTTTGCGGAAGAACATCCTGGTACAGTCAATGGTGCAATGCTCTATGACCGTCATGAAATGCGCCCACTCTTCCAGTTGGCAATAGGTAGACCTGGTAGTTCGTTTGCTATTGAGATTGCTCGAAAGACGGGAATACCAGAAGAAGTAATTCGTGATGCGTCAGAGATTGTTGGTTCTGATTATATTCAGAGTGATAAGTACTTACAGGATATTGTTCGAGATAAACGTTATTGGGAGAATAAGCGTCAAACCATTCACAGCCATGAGAAGGAATTGGAGAAACGTATCGGTCAATATGAAAAGGATATTGCAGCGTTAGAACAAAGTCGTAAGGAGATTCTCAACCGTGCCAAGGCACAAGCAGAAGAGATTATCAAGGAGAGTAATCGACGTATAGAAAATGCTATTCGTGAAATCAGAGAGAAGCAGGCTGAGAAGGAAGAAACCAAGCGTATTCGTCAGGAATTAGCTGCTTACGAAGCGGGATTGACGGATGCAGGAAAGATAGATAAGAGCGATACGTCTAATAAGAAGAAACTTAAGAGTAGCGGACTACTCTCTGATGACGATTTCCAAAAGAAGGTTGACAAGATTAAGAGTCGTAAGGAACGCCACGAACAGCATCTGAAAGAAAAGGCAAGTAAGCAGCAAGCAGCTGCTGAAGCATTGAAGAATGCCGTGCGTAAACAGCAAGGAGGTGGACTCGTTATGGCTGGTGATTCTGTACGTATAAAGGGTCTAACGTCTGTTGGTAAGGTGGAATCTATTGAAGGAAAGCAGGCAACTGTTATCTTTGGTGGTATGAGAACAAAGATGGCTATTAGTCGTTTGGAGCATGTTGATGCGGCAACTATTCAGTCAGAACAGAAGCAATTTCAAGCTTATAACTATAGTCGTGAGACTCGTGAAACCATTGATAAGCATCGTAACCAGTTCCGACAAGAGTTGGATGTACGTGGTATGAGGGCTGATGAAGCCTTAAATCAGGTGCAATACTTTATAGATGATGCTATTCTTGTTGGGGCAAGTCAGGTGCGTATTCTTCACGGTAAAGGCAATGGTATACTTCGTCAGCTAATCCGACAGTATCTTGGTAGTGTTCCTAATGTTACAAACTATCGCGATGAACATGTACAGTTTGGCGGTGCAGGTATCACGGTTGTGGAACTATAAGTTAGTTGACAAGTTTACAAGTAAACAAGTTTACGAGTTATTTCTTTTATTAGGAGACAGATAAAGAATATAGGCAATAAATTGAAAGAGCAAGCGTTAGAATATTAATATGAACTACCTAAGGCTTTTACATATACTTCGCAAACAGCGACAGAATCTTCCGTTAGCTGTTGGTGTCACGTTGATGCTGACGTCATGCGGTATAGATAGAAATATTAAGAAAGGCGAAAAACACCTTTCCTTGGGCGAATATTATGACGCTGCGAACCAATTTAGAACAGCTTATCAACGTACTTCGCCTAAGGATAGACGCCAACGTGGAGAGCTTTCTTTGAAGATGGCTGAGTGTTATGAGCGTATTTCGTCCTCTCAACGGGCAATATCAGCTTATAGAAATGTTATCCGCTATAAACTGGATAATGGTGAGACGCATAAGCGTTTGGCTGATAATCTAATGAAGGAAGGTAGCTATGCAGAGGCTGTTAAGGAGTATCGCATTGCGCTTGATTCAATGCCTAACAATCAGTTGATAGCTCAAGAGCTTCAGGCTGCATCAATAGCTGCAAGCGTAAAAGAGCGTGGTTCAAAGTATATTGTGAAGCGTATGGACGTGTTTAACTCACGTCGACAGGATTATTCGCCAATGTTTTTTGGTGATAAATACGAACAACTTTACTTTACTTCTACACGAAATGAAGCCAAAGGTGACGAATTGAGTGGTATTACTGGTGCAAAGGCTGGTGACATCTTCCTTAGTGAAAAGGATGATAAAGGCAAATGGAGTACACCGAAAGCTATAGAGTCTGCATTGAATACAGAGGCTGATGAGGGTACGCCGGCTTTCTCTGTCGATGGGAGGGAAATGTATATTACACAGTGTTTGACCGATCCAAGCAATCCTCGCTATGCCCAAATTTCAGTAAGTAATCGCTCTGATGCAGCTTGGGGAAAGGCTAATAAGTTGGAAATTAGTCGTGATACGCTATCGAGTTTTGCACATCCTGCTGTCTCACCAGATGGTAATTGGCTTTATTTTACCAGTGATATGCCTGGTGGAAAAGGTGGTCTTGACATCTGGCGTGTACGTCTGACAGGCGGTACAACGGGAGGTGTTGAGAACCTCGGAGAACCAATCAACACCCCAGGAGATGAAGAATTCCCTACATTCCGACCAAACGGTGACCTTTATTTCTCAAGTAATGGACATGGTGGTTTGGGAGGTCTTGATATCTTTATAGCTAAGGTTGGCAACGATCGTCGCTACCACTTGGAACATCCTGGATACCCTCTTAACTCACAAGGTGACGACTTTGGTATGACTTTCGAAGGCATTCATAATCGCGGTTTCTTCTCCTCAAACCGTGGTGATGGTCGAGGTTGGGATCATATCTATAGCTTTGAACTCCCTGAAATCATTCAGACTGTGAAGGGATGGGTCTATGAAATGGATGGTTACGAGTTGCCGGCAGCACAGATATTTATGGTTGGTGATGATGGTACCAACAAGAAGTTAGCTGTCAAAGGAGATGGTTCTTTCGAACAAGAGATAAAGCCTGGCGTTAATTATATCTTCCTTGCGACCTGCAATGGCTACTTAAATCATAAGGAGGAGATTAAGGTTGGGAATGTAGATGATTCTAAAGTATATACCCTTCAGTTTGCTTTAGCTGGTATAAACGTACCTGTATTGATAGACAATATCTTCTATGACTTTGATAAAGCGACACTTCGACCAGAATCAGAGAAGGCTTTGGATGCTCTTGTCAATCTTCTCAAAGAGAATCCTAACGTAACAATTGAACTCTCGGCTCACACCGATTACCTTGGTTCTGCTGATTATAATAAACGTCTTTCACAACGACGTGCAGATGCCGTAGTGGCTTATCTCACTGCACATGGCATTGTTCGCGACCGTCTTACACCTGTTGGATATGGCAAAGAACGTCCAAAGAAGATTCGTAAGAAGGTTACAGAGAAATACCCTTGGCTAAAGGAAAACGATGTTCTCACTGAAGATTTCATCAAGAAACTCGACAAGGAGAAGCAAGAAATAGCCAATCAATTGAACCGCCGTACTGAGTTTACAGTGCTTCGAACCACATATGGTATGTTTGATGAGAAGGGAAACCTTAAGCAACAGCCAAAACCAAAGAAAAAAGAAAGTCTTGATGACGATGGAATGATTATCATTAACATTCCCTAAACATATGATAAAAGATAAGAGCCGACAATGTCAGGCAGCACAATCTCCTTGTTCTTTAGACCCAAATGGGCAAGAAGTAAGGACTATAGAAGAAGTTAAAGAAAGACTTCCTCTTGCCTTTACTGATTATACTCGTAGTCTTTTTGGTGATAACCTTTATCATACATTCCTAAAAGGATTGGACGAAACAGCACCTGTAAGTATACGTCTTAATCCCTTTAAGTTGGCAGAAGGCACTCATAAAGTTAATCCAGAGTTGAATCCTCATCTTATTCCTTGGTGTAAGGAAGGCTATTGGTTGGAAACAAGACCTAACTTTACGTTTGACCCACTACTTCATGCAGGGGCTTATTATGTGCAAGAAGCATCATCTATGTTTCTATCTCATGTATTACAACACTTGGTAAAACAGCCAGTTATGGCACTCGATCTCTGTGCTGCACCAGGTGGTAAAACAACTTGCGCACGTACGTCCTTACCTGCTGGCTCCTTCCTTTTCTCTAACGAACCGATTGGAAAACGTGCACAAATATTAGCAGAGAACGTTCAAAAGTTTGGTCATGAGGGTGTCGCTGTTACGAACAATTACCCTCGTGATTACAAAAAGACAAAGCTTGGTTTTGATGTTATTATAGCCGATGTACCCTGCTCTGGTGAAGGAATGTTTCGTAAAGATCCACAATCAATAGAGGAATGGAGTCCACAGAATGTAGAGAACTGTTGGCAACTTCAGCGTAGTATTATTGCTGATATATGGGACAACTTAAAGCCTGGAGGTATTCTTATTTATTCAACTTGTACCTTTAATGCACATGAAGATGAAGAGAATATTGCGTGGATTCTCAACGAATATGATGCTGAACTCCTCTCTGTGCCTACAGAAGAGGCATGGAATATAACAGGATCACTCATTGATAACCCACTTAAAGACGGTCGGGAATTTCCAGTTTATCGCTTTATTCCTGGTAAGACACGTGGTGAAGGAATCTTTATGGCTATCATTCGTAAGCATGGAGAGAACAAGACGTTTATCAATAAGACAACTATTGATGTTGATAAAGCAATCACAGAAGCTCGTAAACGTCTTCGTATTCTCTCGCATGGAGTAAAAGATGGAATGCAAAAAGGGAAGAATGTTATCCCTGACCATACGTTAGCACTCTCCTTTTCAACTGATAAATCGGCTTATCCTAATGTAGAGGTTGATTATCAAACAGCTATCGCTTATCTTCGTCATGAGGCTATTGTACTATCTTCTGATGCTCCACGTGGTATTGTTTTACTTACTTACAAAGGCTATCCAATAGGCTTTGCAAAGAATCTCGGAAACCGTGCAAACAATCTTTATCCACAGGAATGGCGCATAAAGAGTACACATATACCAGACGAGCCTTTGGTTCTTTTATAATATAAATGCAGACAAGAAAAATCCCAAAAACAATATATCCCTATAATATCTTAGAAATAAACGGACAATTATGCAACAATATTTAAACCTCCTCAATCGCATCCTCACAGAAGGAACACAGAAAGGTGATAGAACTGGAACAGGAACTTTATCCATTTTTGGTCATCAAATGCGCTTTGACTTGCGCGATGGTTTTCCACTGTTGACAACCAAGAAACTTCATCTGAAGAGTATTATTTATGAATTACTTTGGTTCTTACGTGGTGATACGAATGTGCACTACCTACAAGAACATGGTGTAAGGATTTGGAATGAGTGGGCTGATGAGAACGGTGAACTTGGTCCAGTCTATGGTCATCAGTGGCGTTCATGGCCTGATTACAAGGGAGGTACAATCGATCAAATTAAGAATGTGGTGGATATGATTAAGCATAATCCTGACTCACGTCGTATGTTGGTCACAGCATGGAACCCTGCTGAGGTGGAAGATATGGCTCTCCCACCCTGCCACTGTCTCTTTCAATTCTATGTTGCAGATGGTAGACTATCGCTCCAACTCTATCAGCGTTCGGCAGATAGTTTCCTCGGTGTCCCTTTTAACATTGCATCATATGCTCTCCTTTTGCAAATGATTGCACAGGTAACAGGTCTTGAGGCAGGTGAGTTTATCCATACAACAGGTGATACACATCTCTATCTAAACCATCTTGAACAGGCTAAACTCCAGCTTACTCGTGAGCCACGTCCACTGCCAAAGATGAAGATTAATCCTGATGTAAAGGATATCTTTGATTTTAAGTATGAAGACTTTGAACTGATTGGTTACGATCCGTTGCCACACATTCCGGGAGTAGTTGCAGTGTAAAAGAAAGCCTCCCCCAACCCCTCCGAAAGGAGGGGAGTGCAAATAGAAAGTAGTTGGAGTATGAAAAATAATCAATTCTCTCAACTTCTAAAATAGTATATTAAATTAGTCAAGAACTTTAAATCCTTCACCAAATTGATTGCTAAATCAGTACTCCCCTCCTTTGGAGGGGTTGGGGGAGGTCCAAAAACACCATTATGGAAATAAATATCATTGCTGCAGTAGCAGCCAATCGTGCCATTGGTTATCAGAATGATATGGTCTATTTCATTAGAGAAGACCTTAAGCGTTTTAAGCAACTAACAACAGGACATACTGTTATCATGGGGCGTAAGACCTTCCATTCATTACCAAAAGGTGCTCTGCCTAATCGTAGAAACATTGTACTCAGTAGAACGGAAACAGACTTTCCTGGTTGCGATGTTTATTCTTCACTTGTAGAAGCGCTTAAACATATTGGGGCAGAAGAAAAGGCATTTATCATTGGTGGAGCCAGTCTTTATAAAGAGGCGCTTGCTATAGCAGACCATCTCTACCTTACAGAGATAGCTGCTACTCCTCCACAAGCAGATGTTTTCTTCCCAGAATATAATGATGGAACATGGGTTGTAGAATCACGTGAGGAACGTCCTGCTGCTGACGATAATCCTGCATACGCATTTGTAAACTATGTGAGGAAATAATCTTCACCCCAAACTTCTGTCCTCCAGAGAGGAGAATGACAAATATAGAGTTGTATAGTAACATAAATAAATATACAAGATAACTCATTTTTAAAAGCTCCTAACATAGGAGCTTTTTGTATAAAAGCTTATTTCTACTTTGCAATTTGTCAGATATTTTCCATGGTTGTAATTCTAATACATGCTCTTTTAGCTTCTAAAAGATGCCTAATTGGCTTTCAATAGATGCCCTTTTGACCTCTAACTAACGCCCTTTTGAACCCTTACTAAGCACCTTTCTAAATGCAAGTTTATAACAATCTGTATTGCTGTAAGTTACAAACGCATAAGAAAGAGGCCTTTTTTGATTAAAAAACATTCCCTACTTTGATATTTTTGTAAAGTCTTTTCGTTTGCTTATAGTTGTTTAAAAGTACATTTCTGATGCTCTACAGCCTTCTACCAAATAGTAATATTCAATGTGTTTGATATTAAAGAATATGTGTACTTACCATTAACACTACATGTGTTAGGCATCAACACCATATGTGTTAAGCATTAGCACCATATGTGTTAAGCATCAGCACCATATGTGTTAAGCATCAGCACTATATGTGTCTGGCATAAACACGTAAATAAAAATTGATGTTAGAGCATATTATAGTTACCATCTTAAGGAATAATAAGACATAATTAAAACTATTCAGCCCTGCTAATCAGATTAGCAGGGCTGAATAGTTGAAAATCAAAAAGATTAGAATGGCAAACCAATTGCCAAGTGGAAGGCTTGTGCATCCTTAAATTTTGATATGTTATAGAAACCAGTCTTGCCAGTTTCATAAGGTACGTGTAAGCCAAGTCCCCAATCAAGACGAATCATGAAATAGCCAATATCATAGCGTAAACCAACTCCCGTACCGAGTGCCATTTCATTTAATATATTCTTAATCTTGAAATGTCCTTCTGGTCGACCATCATCATAGTGCATCGTCCATACATTACCAGCATCGAGGAAAACCGCACCATAGAGGGAGCCCATAAGGTGAGGGCGATACTCAAGGTTGAACTGTATTTTGATATCACCCGTCTGTTCTACGTATGAGCGTCGACGCTGTGTTGAGCGATAGCGTCCAGGACCAATCTGGCGGGCATTAAACGCACGGATGCTATTGGCTCCACCCACATAAAACTGTTCTGTATAAGGTGCAAATCTACTGTTGCCATACGCCCATAACGTTCCTAAATTGACGTGGGCTGCAATGCCACTCTTCTCTCCAAGGCTCCATACTTTTGTAAGATTAGCATCAATCTTCACAAATTGTGCAAATGGATTCTTAAAGAGTTTCTTGTTTTTTTCGCTCCAACGTCTACCGAAGGCAGCGTAACCAGCAGACAAGATGTTTGAAGCTTCACTCACCGTTGTCCATATTTTAATAGGACTCTTATAACGTGCTGGGCTCATAAACGTATGTTGGAACATCATCTTTGGAATGAACTGGTCTGCCAATGATACCTCAAGATATGGAACACTATCTATCAATTCAAGATAACGGTCAGTCACGTTATGCATATACTCATAAGTCAGTGTCAAAGGAGAGAACGAATAGCTATTACGCTCGTTTGGCTGCCACTGGTATGTTAACTCGCCTGACACAACGTGACGTTTGAAATACTTAGAACGGTTCAACACATCAACAGAAGCTTTAAGGGTCGTTGATGGTGTTGTAAAATAGACGCGTGGTCCCTTAGGGATATATACAAGTCCCTTTTCTGCAGCTTCTGCAGTCTTCCTTTCTTCACGTTCCCAACGCTTTCGTGGTGGAGTAATGAAAGGATTGACAAGGCGAGGAAACTGTAAACTGGCTTCAGCACCATACTCATAATTATTCAGTCCAAGGCGATCACGGCCGTCATCATCACTACTTGCCGACCATTCATAAGAACCATGTATGCGTAAGTTAAGTTTCTCACCACCACGGAATGCATTACGTTTTGTCAGACCAATAATAGCCTCTGGACCATATCTGCCACTTGTTTTCCCCTTTCCATAAGCCTCAATATAGAAGTCATAAGGCTTATCAAAGATGCAATTAATGGTCATGTCTAAGATATTACATGAATCAGTGCTATCACGTGGAGTGAAAGTAAAGTTCGTAGCAGAGAATAGTCCGCTACCATTCAGCTGTTGCTGGCTTTTTTCAAATAGTTCGTTATTATACACAGTACCCGGCCATATCTTTAAATCATTAGCTATGGCGCGTAGACGGAGTGGCATGTGCGAACCGTTGTAATTCACAATGACATCACGGAAACGCTTGTGCTGAGTAAGAGAATCTATGAACTGACGCTGTAGGTTGATGTTAATGGTTCCTATTGTCCATTTTTTCAATGCTTTATCACTTACTGAATCCGCCATCTGCAGACGAATAGAAGCTAAGCCATAAGCCTTCGTTGTGTCAGCAAGATAACTCGCATCGTTATTCTGATAATAATAATAACCATTATTACGGAACAAATCTGTTATTCGCTTGCGTTCTTGTTCAAGTGTTGCTACATCAAAAGCATCTCCCTTGCGGATAATTGCTTTATCAAGATTGGTTCTTATCAAACTATCTGCTGAAGGTGGAAAGTTGGTGTATTGTACGCTATCGAGCAACCACAGACGTCCCATATCAACAGCATACTGTAGTCGCATCTTCTTTGGATTACTCTGTGCAAGCTTTTCATAGCTTATCTTTCCGTTGAAATAACCACGTTTACGTAAGAGATTTTCACCAACCGTTACACGCAAATCAGGTGTTGTTGAACTCATTAATACCGGTGAAGAGCCAAATGCACGTACTAACCAACGACTGAGTCCGGTTGTATCTTGTGAGAAAGCATTCCATATCCATAACCCGATAGGGAAAGGAGAACGCACACTGGGGCTACCCAACCAAGCGGCATTAGGCTTAGTTGCTAACACAAGATCCAACTCTTCTTTCACATCATTGAAGTGTTGATTTTCTTTGTAATTACTGTATTTTGTCGGCTCCATACCTGTATATAGGTGTTCACCATCAGGGATTGCTGAAGTCGTACTACAGGCAACAAGTATGAATAAGAATGCCATAAAAGCAAATAGTTCTATGACTCTTTTTCCACCTGTTGTTCTAATATATTTATTTCTTTTTGTCATTTACAAAGTTTATTAATGTATCTCGTTTAGGCTTCTCAGTCTGTGGTGCTACTACTGGATTATCTTCTTTAGAGCGGAAGATATCCTTGAAATGACGTAACTTACGACGCCACATGAAGCCAGCACCAAACTCACTCAAGTTACCTTCTAACCAATCGTATGCCTCACGCTCATAGTAGAGTTTAAAATACTTGGTTTCTTTTTGGTTTAGACGATATTCAAGCGAGAAGTTATCGAAGTAAGCACCATTATCTTCAGAGAACTGTGAACCTGTTGAAACTCGTCCACCCATAATGATACGTAGACGATTATTCCACAGACGTTTTGAGAACTTGAAGGTATAGTCGGTGTGTAAGTTACCATTCACATCGGCAGCACTTTCCATATTGGCAGTCAAGTCGAGTCCCATAGAGTTAAGGGCTTTACCCGTAATAGAGTTGACTTGTGTCTGTAGGAAGCTCGCTAATGCACCACTCATGGCAGTATTAGCACTTGCTGAGTTTTCACCATCGAAGTACATACCTGATGCTAACATTGTAACGGCAAGCTTTGAGCGTTCCTCAACACTCTTCGTATTAAGGATATTCTGCATCTCTTGGTCGTCTGGAGCAGTTATAATAAATTCCACACCAGGTTTAGGGAACTGCTTGGTAAGGCTTACACCACACTCAAAATCAACAATCCTACCTTCACCCGAACCATTCGAAACACTTGTTCTGACTTCTTCCGTTGCGGTAATTTTCAGTGTTGGTTTCATCGGATCACCCGTAAATTCAAGATAACTTCCGTCTTTAATGTTGAAAGTACGAAGTGGAATAACTGGCAGAGAGTATTTCATCTTACCATCACTCAACGTATATCTACCTCGAACCTGCACACCATTGGTTGGGTCATAGTTAAGAAGTAGATTGCCACCACCTACAAAATCGACATAATTAGACTGATCAGCATTCAACGCACATAATACATGTGCCTGCTCATCAATATCTACATTAAGCCCCATTGTAAAGCCTGTAATATCTGGACGTTTGACAACATTAACCGTAGAATCATTGAAGTTGGTGAACTGAACGAGGTCTTTCAAATCGTCATCAGTAGATAATGTACCATCGCGTACTACGTATGTGACATCTGTACTACCTAAGACATCAAGCTTTCCAACTAACTGTAAGTTGTTTAAAAGGCCGTTTATTCGTCCTGTAAAGTCAACGAAAGCCTTTCCATAAACTTCTGAACGAGGATTCTTCTTTGCATTAATGATTTGGAAGTCCTTAGCCCTCAGTTGTGCATCAAGCTGCATCTTATTAAGATTAGAGAAGTCTAAGTAGCCCGATATGTCGAGTGGTGAACCATTACTTGCAAAGAGTTCGAAGTTCTCAAACTGAATATGGCTATTGTGTATTTGAACAGGATCATCCGCAAAGCGCATCCTTATGCCGTAAGGTGCACTCACCAAATAAGTTGAATCAAGATAAATCTCACCATTGAAGTCCAAGTTCTTAAGTGGACCCTTTACTGTTAAGGTTCCTTCTCCTACTCCATCGAGTCCTACAATTTGGTCAGGTACGAAGCCATTGACATAATTCAGTGGGAAATGGTTCATCTCTAAGGTTGCATCAAGTTCTCCAGCCCCTTCATTATTATAGGTACCCGAAAGTGAACCGACTTCCTTTCCGTTTTGTGTTATTATACCATCAACATAGTGAGTACCATCTCCCTTAGGCATATAAACAAACTGTGTGCCCACATCTCCCATAGGACTATTCTCATAAACAAGCTTCTTAATAGTCATATCGCTTGATATCGTGAGTTCCTTTTCAGTCTGAACAAGGTGATAGTCACCGTCCAACATACCCGACAACTTCGGTGCAAATGGTAAGATTTTAAACAAACTACCTAACTCAAAGTGGTTCATTGAGAGTGTAACATTTTGTAATGAAGTAGGATCATTATCTTCTGTTGATACGAGCATACCTGTTCCGTCAGCTGCTTCCAGACGAAGATTGGCAGATAGACGACGGTCACGTCCAATGTAGATATAGTTGGAATCATTGACAGCAAATGACTTATAACCTAAGATGGATTGAGGAGAAGTAATAGAAAGTTCTATTCCCCTACCCTTCATAGCAGCCTTCATCGCTAAGTCGAAACCAGTCTTACCCTTATTATCAAGGATGGTTGCATGTGTCTTCAAACCATGTTCGTAGAGCGTACCCTGCAAAGATCCATGATAAGGATATGTATTATTAGGGTTATTTATTACAGATAGCGTATAGTTCAACTGTCCATCAATACTGTTAAGGTCAGCCCTAATACTGTCGAGAAGAATATCATTATATACCAAAGAATCAATACTAATTCTTCCATCGAGTCCCTTTGTTGGTGATGATGTCAGGTTAATATCTGCCTGACTAAAGGCATAACCATCTCGTGCTAACAAGTTAGAGAATAAGTTATCACGTCCACTGCGGAGCGTAAAGTGTCCTGTTGGTAACTGACGGAGTATAGCAGACTGATCTATACGACGATTAGTCAATTGCTCACGTACAGTATTATAGATTCGCTTTCCACTTTCTGTCAATTGGTTGACACTACTATTAAAAGCTGTACTGAGATGGAAGTCTCCACCATTCAGAATTGCATGCACTGTATCACGACGACTCATAAGGTCGACATTCACATCACCTGGAGTATAGGTACGGTCTTTTTCGGTAACACGAAGATTGCCAATCAAACCACGAACATTCAAATTATCTTTGCCAGACATTGCAAACGAGGTGTTAGCAGAGAAACTACTTGTCATCGCTTTGTCTACAATTCCTAATTGGTAAAGGTCTACACGTGGGAAAACACCATTTATTGAACCTTCAATTTGATCACCACGCATGGTTGCATCAAGATTGAAATTACCTTCAGCTAATGGTAAACGCTCTCCCTTATGTTGTTCGCTTAGTAATAAATTACCCACATTTCCACTTACAGCATAGTACTTCTTCATATCTGAATGAAGCGTAATGTCTGTATTAGCAGATGTTATATAATGCTTATCTATAAATCCAAAAGCCTGCAAATCAGCTTCTGATAGATTTCCTTTTATGTGAGTGTCAAGGCTACCAGGGCGTACATCAGCTCGCACATCAAAGTTTCCAGCTGCTAAAAGTCTGCTTTTCTTTCGTCCTTCTTGCAGAAGGCGGAACGAACGAAGTGGACCACTGACATGATGAATGTTCTTCATATCAGAGTGTACATCAACATCAGCCCATGTAGAAACTACATATCTTTGATTCATTACGCCCATGGCGTGCAAGTCAACACGACGTAACCAACCACGTAGATGACCATCCACAAGTTTTGTATTAACTATGCCTTTATAAGTGAAGTCGCCACCTATCATTCGGTTCGTACTCTTTACATGAGCCGAAAGTTGCTCTCCATGTTTTGAAATATCTCCATTCAAGCCATCCAATACGTAGTTACCATATTTGAAACTACGAATACGAAGGCTGAGATTGGTTGATGATTTTGGATTTAAGAAATCTGTACCTCGTCCTTGCGTCTTTATTGTTCCAGAGAAAGCTGATAAACCCATATGGGGTAAGAAACGATGAACAGGGAATGAAGTCGCATCTGCTGTAATACGATATAGTTCTGTTGCTGTATTATAAGCACCATTCAATCGAATACGTCCGCCACCTTGTGTCAACTGTATGCTACCTGTGTACAGCGTTTTACGCACATGAATATCACCATTTATACCTACTCCATGTGGGAAAGCTATTGTCTTACGCACATCACGTGGTAATAATTTAGAAACAAAACCAAGATTACTTGCTGTTCCTTTAAGTTTTAAGTCACTGCGAAGATGACCAGCTCCAGACATCATATCAGCTATCCATCCTGTTCCTGTAAGGTCAAAATAGCCTGGCATAGCTAAACGAAGCTGTTTAAAAGCTGCTGAACGAAGATTTCCATCCAGTTGACCCTTTATGATGATATTTTGATTAGGAATTGACTGATAAATATTCTTTGGTACGGAGGTTAGGAACGGGTGCAAATCTTCCAGACGTAGAAAACCATCTAACTGAGTAGATATCTGCCCTGGATTCTTATCAGCAAAGGCATTCATGTCCATCATAAACCGTCCAGAAAGCTCAGTGTTAGGTAGTCGGAAATACAAATCAGGTAGATTGATACTTGTAGAATCCATAGAAAATGGTCCACGGAAATCCTTTACTATCAGTCCACACTTTTCCTTCATATTAGCTGTACGAACACGTAATCGAATCTTTGGAGCAGCATATAGGAAGGAATCTATACCCAAATTAACATCTTGCATGGCTATATGTGCTGCATCAAAACCTGTCTTTGCATGGGGTACATAGTTTTGATCATAACTAAAATCACCGCCTTGCCAATCTACGTTTGCAACCTTGTATATGTTGTCATGTAATAGAAGTTCAGCTCCGTTAGCTACTGCTTTCTTAAAGTTTGCACGAACACTCATTGTGTCGCCAGGCATATGGAGGCGAAAATCCGTTTTTGTAAGATTAAGTTTATCTATATTAATACGCCAAAGTGGTTTCTGTTTGTTTGGATCTTCGGGTACAGTATCTCCCAAAGCAATATCTACCCATCCCCCTTCTATATCTGCTTTGTTAACACGAACAGAATCACCAACAAGGTTAACTGCATGGCTAACAATATGCAAGCGTTGCAAATCACCACGAATACGTAGGTCACCAATAAAGTTGACGGTATTTGCTTTGAGTTTTGTAAATGTTAATTCGTTTACTTCTACCCTACTTTTAAGCAATGGCAATAGGTCTACATTAGCCACCAAGCGATGTACATCTGCCACCGTATCTTTCTTATTAGGGATAGAATCATTCGGGCGAAGCATCTTTAGACCATCTAACTGAAGATCTAAAGGAAAAGATAGATTAACCCTATCGATGCTTACCTCCATTCCAGTCTTGTCTGAAACATAGGCCGCCACATGCTTTACAGCCCAATTTTGAACGGGTGGACAATATAGTAAAGCTACGAGGATAAGAAACAGAATGACAGGTGTTGCTACAATTGCAACCAGCCATTTCAAGCTCCTATTCATATTTAAAATCTTTGTCATTAACAGCTTTCTCGAGAAAAGATCCTTAT
>ERZ1674093.37-NODE-37-length-28277-cov-7.837007_pt1 | contig 28277 bp, 10 predicted proteins | sample MGYA00581116_ERZ1674093 | MGnify/ENA primary metagenome ERZ1674093 (study PRJEB41354, sample SAMEA4873337) | human saliva metagenome | biome: human-associated habitat [ENVO:00009003]; feature: mouth environment [ENVO:08000002]; material: saliva material... | reverse complement strand
AATGCAAAGCAAGAACAAAATAATACTAATGAGTTAGAAGATGTAGATAACGATGCGTATTCTATTACCAAGCAACACAACAACAAAAAAGATGTTGATATTTGGGTTGTACGTGGTAAGGAACGCACTGACAAGGATGTTTATACCCAGCGCAAGCAGGTGGCAAAAGAACATAATGGTTATTACTCTTCTTTCCGTGGTGTTAATGGTTTTGTGTTTAACACAGCAAAAGAAGCACATGCTTTTGCAGATGCAATCTTTAACACACAGTCAGAAGAAAATCGTTCGCAAAGTTCGGAAGAGGATATCGTCAGTAAAGAGAAGACAACAGACCATAAGGAGGTAGATAACGACAAAGATGAAACTGCAAACGATACTCCTACATCTAATGGACTCGAAGGTAGGTTTATTTCTGCGGAGGATATAGAGGGTATCTTTGGAAAGACATTTGTTAATAACGAAACTGGTACAGAAATTAAAGTTGGGCATTTTATCTCCCCTTACAAGGTTGCTATTAAACTAAATGGGCAGGTCTCTATTGAAGAATGGAGACATCTTGCAAAGACGCTTAATAAAGAAGGGTGGCAGGAGAAGATAGTCCCTGATTTGCACAGCTTCAATATTGGTGATAAGGTAATGTACAAGGGTAAGGAGGCAATCCTTTATGACATTGACAAGGCTGATAATAATAGACCAATTCTTGATACTGGTTTAGCACCTGTTGTGTATGATGTGGCTAATTGGGAAGAACTCTCTCCTGTTGCAAAGTCAAATAAAGCAATCACAGAAAAAGAGGAAAAAGTAAGTACAGAGAAAGAAAAGCCAGCAAAAAAGAACAACTCAAAGAAAAAAGATGTATCTTTGGAGCAGCCTACCACAGGTGACTTGTTTGGCGATTTGTTCGGTAATAATGATTTAGACAGCAAAGACAATGAAGATAACCAAAGAACTCGAAGAGAGAATAGAAAGAGCGATGATGGAGTTTCGCAACGAGAATCTTCTGAGCGCAGGACAGTTGACAACAGACAACTGGACAGAGATATTGAAGAACGCAGGTCTGAGCGACAAGGAGATAGCCGAGTACAGAGCGGAAATGCAGAAGAACGCAGCAGCACTGAACGACCCTCTGGACGCTTATCGAGATTAAACGTTTCTAATAATCATGCTGAGCGTGGTGTAGACTATGCGCCTACATCAGTTGATGCTCGTATTGAAGCCAATATCAAAGCTATTGAGTTGGCAAATGAACTTGTCGAGAGTGGCGAAAAAGCAACTCCCGAACAAATGTCTGTTCTCAGAAAGTTTAGTGGATGGGGAGGTTTAGGCAAAGCCTTTAATCAAGCTTCATACAGTTGGAGTAAAGATTCTATCCCTGCTCGCCTACAGAGTTTGTTAGGCGCAGAGGGTTACGAACAAGCCGTAATGAGTGCTAATAGTGCTTATTACACACCAGCGTACGTTATAGACACATTGTGGGACATTGCTAAGCAGCTGGGCTTTAAGGGTGGCAATATTCTTGAAGGTTCTGCAGGTATCGGTAATATTCTTGGTCTTATGCCAATGGATATAAGCGATAATAGTCATATTCAAGCAGTGGAGATAGACGGAACGTCTGGCAATATTCTTTCCTTACTATATCCAGAAGCAAAGGTTGAAATACAAGGTTTTGAGCAAACGAAAGTGCCTAACGGAAGTGTAGATCTTGCGATAACCAATGTTCCATTTGTTACAGGTCTTCGTGTTAATGACACAACAGGAGATGGTGACCTTTCTAAGAAGTTCCATAACATTCATGACTTCTGTATTGCAAAGAATGTACGTAAACTGCGTGAGGGCGGTATAGGTATCTTTATATCGTCAAATGGTACACTTGATAGTTCACAGAAACTTCGTGATTGGCTGGTGAGTGAAGGTAATGCAGATGTTGTTGGTGCTTTCCGATTGAATAACAAAACATTCGGTGGTACTGGTGTTACATCAGATATTATTGTCATTCGCAAGCGTGTTAATGGTCAAGTCTCGCCAAATGCAATCGATGTAAGCACTGTTACAGGTGAGCGTTCGGTGGAATTTGATACTGGCGAAACAAAACGTGTCAAGAGTGTAGATGTTCCAGTTGTTAAACATCTTTCGATGGACTATAACAAATACTTCATTGAACACCCTGAAATGGTGGCAGGTAAGATGGAGTTCGCTTTTGAGCATGGCGACAAATATCGTGCTACTTCAAAGGGTCTTTACCCTACTAATGACAAGGCGCAAGATAAGTTGTTAGCAGACTTTGTTCAGTCTTTTACTAATATGAAAGATGAGGCTGCATCAACAAAACAAGACGTGGAGCCTATTAACGTCTATGAGGAACTTGGTAACGATGTCAAAGAGGGAAGCATGCTTGTAAACAAGGATGGTCAACTCTGCGTAGCTCAATTAGGTCAGGCAGTACCACTTAATCTTAACACGAATAAAGTTAAGGGGCATACAAAAGAAGAATGCTTTAACGCTTATACTGAAATTAAGCAGGCACTCGCTGATGTCTTGAAGTATCAGACAGAAAACGAAACCGATGAAGGCTTAAAACCATTGCTTAATAAGCTGAATAAGGCATACGATTCTTTCGTAGATACATATGGGCATCTCAACAAGAATACTTCTATAGCATTTTTACGCAATGATGTCGATTATCCTAACGTATTCTCTTTAGAGAAATACGAGGAAAAGGCAGATAAAAACGGTAAGCGTGTAGAATCATTCCATAAGACAGACATTTTTAATAAGCGTGTTGTAGAGAAGAGCGTGGAACCACAGCCTAAGAATGTAAAAGATGGTATTGTGGTGAGCGTTTACAAGTTTGGTAAAATAGATATCCCATATATCAGTAATCAGCTTGGGAAAACAGCGGAAGAAGTTAAGCGTGAGATTATTGCAAGCGGATTAGGTTTCGAGAATCCTGTAAGCAAACAGGTTGAGGTGTCATACCAGTATCTTAGTGGCAACGTAAGAGAGAAGTTGAAGCAGGCTGAGGAGAATAATGAGAATGGAGAGTATAACAGTAATATTAAGGCTCTTAAAGAAGTTGTACCTAATAGCATACCTGCACATCTTATAGAGTTTAACTTAGGCTCATCTTGGATTTCGCCAGAACTTTATGAGGAATATGTCAAAGACAAGACAGATGTTGATGTTAAGTTTACAGCAGCAGGTGGAACATGGTTTATGAAAGAGCCGCATTGGACGGACAATGAAAAGAATCGTTCATTTGGCATACATAGCGACTTGTTGGGTAAACATGTTATGGGACATGAACTTATAGAAGCGGCTATCCAGAATAAGACTATAACAGTCTCAACGACACGTAAACTTTATAATGGTACGACAGAAACTATTACAGACAAGGAAGCGACACAAGCGTGCTCAAGCCGTATAGACGAAATAAGACAGGAGTTTAAGGACTGGGCACGCAATAAGATGCAGAGTAACCCTGAGATGTCTGATAAGATGGAGCAGGTTTATAATGACCTTTTCAATAATTACGTACCTATCGATATCCCAAGTGAATACATCCCAGAGCATTTCGGAGGTGCTACTCATAATATTACGTTACGTCCACATCAAGCGAAAGCCGTTGTACGTGGAACAATGCAGCCGTTAATGCTTGCACATGAGGTGGGTACTGGTAAGACCTTTACGCTTATTTCTACAGCAATGGAAATGCGTAGACTTGGCACAGCACGTAAGCCTATGATTGTAGTGCAGAATGCTACAGTAGGTCAGTTTGTTGCAAGTGCGAAAGAGCTATATCCAAATGCGAAGATTCTTACGCTTGAGGATAGTGACCGCAATGCAGAAGGAAGAAAGAATTTCTATGCGAAGATACGTTACAACGATTGGGATATGATTGTCGTTCCTCAATCAACCTTTGAGTTTATTCCTGATAGCGAAGAACGTCAGATGGCGTTTATCCAGGATAAGATAGAAGAGAAGATGATTGTCTTGGAAAAGATGAGAGACGCAGACAAGTCAGGTCGTAATTTAATCACTCGTCAAGCGGAGAAAGAAGTTGAGCAGCTGAAAGAAGAATTAGCAGATTTGACTACTACACTTTCAGAGAAGCGAACGGCAAAGGAAGAGAAAAAACGTGCCGTTACAAAACAGAATACGGAGGTTAAGGCTCGTGAGATGCTTGAGCGTAGAACGGATGAAACAGAGAATTTCGATGACATGGGAATTGACGCTCTGCTTATCGATGAAGCGCACGAGTATAAACATCTTGGTTTTGCTACAGCTATGCAGCGTGGTGTCAAGGGTGTTGACCCCTCATATTCTAAAAAGTCACAGGGTGTTTTCTTAAAAACACAAGCCGTGTTATCAAAGAGTCATGGACGTAACGTCATCTTTGCAACTGGTACTCCTATTAGTAATACAGCAGCAGAGATTTGGACGTTCATGCGTTATCTCATGCCTTCTGAAACTATGAAAGAGTATGGTATCTACTACTTTGACGACTTTGTGCGAAACTTTGGTAATATACAGCAGATGCTTGAGTTTACTACCAGTGGAAAGTTTAGGGAGAATAATCGTTTTGCAGGCTATATTGATTTACCAGAGTTAGTGCGTATTTGGTCAAGTGTATCTGACACGGTTCGAACAAAAGACGCTGGTGGGGTCAGTGATAAAATTCCTAAGATGGAAGGGGACAAGGCTCAAGATCTTTATCTACCTCAAACAACAGCCCTTCGTGGTATTATGAAGTACGTTAAGGCAGAACTTGAGGCATACGACAAGATGAGTGGTAAGGAGAAAAAAGAGAATTCTCATATTCCACTTACCATGTATAGTATAGCTAAGGCTGCAGCTGTGGATGCACGATTAGTTGACGAAACAGCCGAAGACGATTCTAATAGTAAGACCAATGAGGCTGTGCGTCAGACTTTACGCTCCCTTAAAGAAACAGCTTCTTACAATGGTACTGTAGCTTTGTTTGCAGATAATTATCAGAATAAGACGAGTGGCTTTAATCTTTACGAAGATATTAGAAGGAAACTTATAGAGGCGGGCGTTCCAGAGAAACAGATTGTTGTTATGAAGTCGGGAATGACTGTTAAGAAGAAATTGGAAATCTTCGATAAGGTCAATCGTGGAGAGGTTCGTGTAATCTTAGGAAGTACGTTTACACTCGGAACAGGTGTGAATATACAGGAGCGTCTACATACACTTATACATATCGATGCGCCTAATAGGCCTATGGATTATACACAGCGCAATGGACGTATATTGCGACAAGGAAATATTCATAAGGATATGAACAAACCTGTTCGTGTGCTTCGTTTCGGAGTAGAAGACAGTCTTGACGTTACTGCTTACCAAAGACTAAAGACTAAGGGTGCTATTGCCGATAGTATTATGAAAGGTAAACAGCTTATGGCAAACAGTATGGAGAACCGTATTCTTGAAGAGGAAGAAGACTCTTTCGGAGATACTGTTGCACAGCTTTCAGGAAGCGAGTACGCCATGTTAAAGAATCAGGCAGAGAAGAATGTCCGTAAGTATGAAAGTCGCAAACGTCAGTGGGAATCAGACCAAACCTATATTCACAATGCTAAGCCACGTCTTAATGGACTTATCAAAAATGCTCAGCTTCAAAAGGAAGAGAACGAGAAGAACCTTTCACTTGTGAATAATACCTACCCTGATGGCAAATTTGAAGCTATCATTGTTGGTAAACATAAGTATGACAGTGTTGCTGGTATGGAGGACTTCTTCAAAGACCATAACAAGAAGGTCAAAGAAGAAAGTGAAAAGGTTAAGAATGGAATCAATGCTACTTATGGCAGCACCATTAACGTTGATATTGATGGACTTACCTTTGCTATTCATACCGAGGTTTCTAAAGAAATGTCTTCTCAGGGTATTAATCTCTTCGCAAAGTCTACTCGTACAATGACCTATTCGCAAAAGGAACTTGGACTTGAAGATGTACCCGTAAAGGGAGCGTTGATGCGTAACGCTATAGAGGATATTGCCGATAATATTATAACTGGTAATGATTTCAAGGAGAGTATAGAGCGAGCAACACAAAATATTGCACACTACAGCTCAGACTTAGAACATATCCTTTCAAGAGAAGGTAAACCTTTCGAATTCGAGAGTGAACTTGAAGAAGCTAAGGCAAAGTATGTAGAGTACACGGAAGCGATGAAGAAAGAAATGGAAGAAAAGGAAAAGAAGTATGCTGAGATGGATAAACACGTTGAAGCGGTCTCTTCACTTTCAGAAGTTTCAGAAGACGAGGAAACTCTTATGCGTTCTGGGCAGGGTTCGTTCTCAGACAACGAACTAAGCTTTATTAATGACCCAGTTGCAAAAATGCTTGGTAAGAGCAATCGTAGCGAGGAAGACAACAAGGCTTTTGCAGAAAGGGAACGCCGGCGCATGATAAGTCGTATAAGTGAACTTGCTGACAAGTTACATCTTAATAATATTGAAACCGTTACAGATAGTAACAGCTTGCAGGGAAAGAAAGCTAAGACAAAAGGATTCTATTCTAAAAGTAGTGGAAAAATCACCATCGTTATCCCTAATCATGCAAGTGTAGAAGACGTAGAGAAGACTCTGTTACATGAGGCTGTAGCGCATCATGGACTAAGGAAATTGTTTGGTGAACACTTCGAAACGTTCCTTGATAACGTTTATCAGAATGTAGAACCAGAAATAAGACGTATTATAACAAGTCAAGCGGCAAATAACAACTGGGATTTCCGTACAGCAACAGAAGAGTATCTTGCAGGACTGGCAGAACGAACAGACTTCGAGAGGGTTCATTATGCAATATGGAATAAGATAAAAAGTTTATTCCTAAAGATGTTGCATAGTATCGGTTTTGAGGGCTGGTCGGTTACAGAATTAAGTGACAATGAACTTCGTTATTTGCTATGGCGTAGCTATGAAAATATGAAAGAGCCAGGCAGATATCGCAGCATATTAGGTGAGGCAGAAGACGTAGCAAAGCAAAATGAGTTAAAGGTTGGAAACTATGATCAGCAGGACACTAATTCTTCTAATGTAGCTGAGCGAGGAATTCTATATAGAGAAGATGATTCAAAAGAGAAAGAACGAGTTAATGCGAGAGAGAAGTACGAGCAGCGTGTTAATAGAACCATGTTCCAGACACAAGAAGCCTTGCAAGATAGCATGCTTGGTCTCAAAGAAGCAATGAATGCTATTACTAAGGCTGAGGGAAATAATGTTAACATTGAAGACATTGACGGATATGAAAACGCCTACTTAGGCGAAAATAGATTGTCATCAGTGAATAAAGCAGAGGCGGATGCTTTTGCGCACCTTTTGTTTAAGCCAATGCTTGCAGAAGTTGCTAAGCTATGTAAGAATGCACAAGAACGTAATGAACTTGTGGATTACATGATGGCAAAGCACGGCTTGGAACGTAATGCTGTCATGCGTAAGCGTGCGATAGAAGATATCCTCAATAACGAAAAGTTAAGCGATGCTCAAAAGAGCGCACGTGCAGGTCTTGCAGAATATCGCGACTATGCAGGACTTACTGCATTAACAGGTAAAGATAATGTAACAGAGGCAGAAGTAGATGCGGAAACGATGGTATCAGAGTACGAGAATACTCATGATACGACCAATCTGTGGGACAAGGTTAATGCCGTAAATGCTGCAATCTTATCTAAAAGTTACGAGTGTGGAATGATGGATAAGGACACTTATGAGAAAATAAGCGATATGTACGAATACTATATTCCACTTCGTGGCTTTGATGAGACAACAAGCGAGGAAGCATACGCATATCTTTTGCATCAGAATAGCGCTTTTAATGCACCTATAAAAGTTGCCAAGGGACGTTTTTCTAAAGCTGATGACCCTTTTGCAAACATGCAAAGTATGGCTGAGAGTGCTATAACGCAGGGAAATAGAAACAAACTTGTTAAACAGCGCTTCTTTAACTTTGTACTCAATCATCCAAGCGACCTCGTTAGTATTAGCGACATATGGTTAAAATATGATGATGTGGCAGACGAATGGAAGCCAGTATTCCCTGACAACTTTGAGGAAAACGACTCCGCAGAGGATATTGAACAGAAGTTGAAAGAGTTTGAAGATAAAATGAAAACGCTTGCTGAGCAGGCTCCAGACAAGTATAAGCATGGAAAAGAAACTGCAAATATTCCTTATAGAGTTGTCGATAGCCGTGACTTGCGTCAGCATCAAGTTCTTGTTAAACGTGGAGGGAGAGACTATATCTTAACTCTTAATGGTAATCCACGAGCTGCTCAAGCTCTCAATGGGCAGACTAACCCAGACAATGATACATCTGGTGCTATTGGTGCAATTCTCAAAGCTGGAGAGATGGTTAATAGACAACTAAGTGCGTTCTATACTACAAGAAATCCAGACTTTGTTGTTTCAAACTTTATTCGAGATATGCTTTTCTCTAACTCAATAGTATGGGTAAAAGAGAGTCCTAACTACGCATTACGTTTCCACAGAAACATTGCACGTTGCAACCCTGCACAAATAAAAGTCCTTCTTGCAAAGCATAGAAAAGGAACGCTTGACATGAATAACAAACTGGAACATATGTTCTATCAGTTTATGATGAATGGTGGCGAAACAGGCTATGCAAATGTGAGAGATATTGAGCAGCATAAGAATGATATTCGTAGAGAGTTGAAGCGTGCTAATGGTAAGCTAAGTATTACAAAGGCTTTTAATTTACTTGGAGAAAAACTTGATGAGTATAATCGTGCTGTTGAGAACTGCGCACGCTTTGCAGCTTACCTTACATCACGTGAGATGGGTAGAACAGTAGAACGTTCTATCTACGATGCAAAAGAAATATCTGTAAACTTCAATAAGAAAGGTAGTGGTGCGAAGTTTATGAACGCAGTTGGACAGACTAAAATCGGTACTGCAAGTGCTTTTGTTTCGGGTATAGGGCGCAGTGGATTTGTCTTCTGGAATGCTGCAATACAAGGTACAACAAACTTTGGTAGACAGTTTAAGAAACATCCTGCTAAGGCTTTTACCGCTTCGGCTATAATGTTCTTACTTGGCGCTGTAATTGCAGGCATAGGAATGGGAGATGGAGACGATGACGCAGATGCAAATAGTTATTGGAACTTGCCTGAATATGTAAGGCGTAGCAATATCTTGTTTAAGATAGGAGACCAATGGGTATCTATTCCATTACCTGTAGAGTATCGTGCAATCTATGGTATGGGAGAACTTATGGTAAGTGCTATGAATGGAAAGGAACATTTTACAGGGTCAGAGTTAGGTAAGGCAATAGCTGGACAAGCAACTCAGGTTCTTCCTATTGACTTCTTAGAAGGTGGAGGCGGTGTTAAGGCATTTGTGCCAAGTGCTGTTAAGCCATTTGCAGAAGTCTATAGCAATAAGGGTTGGACAGGTATGCCTATCTATAAAGACACTCCTTATAATAAGTACATGCCAGAGTGGACAAAAGCATACAAGAGCGCTAACAAATATCTTGTTGGAATAGCTAAGACGCTAAATGAGGCTACAGGCGGAGATGCTTACACTAAGGGCTCTGTTGATATTAATCCAGCGCAGATAGAATATCTCCTTAACGGATATTTTGGTGGTGTTTCTGGCACTATAGATAAACTTTCTAAGAGTGCAGAGACTATAGCCGGGGATAGAGAGTACGACCCACGCAATTTCTTACTTCTCAATAGAATCTTAAAGAATGGAGATGAGCGTACAGAGGCACGTGCTATCAACAATGAGTATATGCGTGTTAAAGAAGAGCATGATGTCTTAAAGGCAAGAATGAAGCATTATGAGAATGATACTGACAAAGGTCTCTTTGATTATGCTGATAAGATAGATTTTCTATATAACTCTCCAGAGTTTGCTCGTTATGAGATTTTTGAAGACTATAGTAAGGATATTGACGCCCTGTATCAGGAGTTGAAAGAAGCTAATGATGGAGCAGAGCATCTCTTAATTGAGAAAGAGCTTACAGAATTAAAAAAAGAGATGATTGAAGAAATGAATAAGACACGTAAATAGTTAAACTTATGATAGTGTAGACATTGTTTATCTTTGCCTACACTATTAAATTGGATATCAATATGCATACTGTTACAAATAAAAGGGAGAAGCTTATACCGATGAGCCGTATTACTCCAAATAAAAAAAATGAGGAAATGGATACGGTTGCTTTTCGTGCAAACAATTTTGAGAGGCGTAGGGCTTTTGATGTGCTCATGGAGGCTCAACACTATTGGAACGAAATGGAGCAGTTCCGAAAAGATAGACAGAGAAACAAGAGATACACCTACGGAGATCAATGGGACGATAAGATTTGCGTCGATGGCAAAATGATGACAGAGGAAGAGTACATCAAGCAACAAGGTAACGTTCCGCTAAAGAACAATCTTATCCGAAGACTTGTTCGTAATGTACTTGGTGTATATCGTTCGCAATCGAAAGAGCCTACATGTGTAGCACGAGATAGAGATGAACAGAAACTTGGAGAAACAATGTCTACCATTCTGCAATGTAATATGCAACTCAACAGAATGAGCGAGGTATATGCACGAACAATGGAAGAGTTTTTAATCTCTGGCTTTATTGTACATCGCAAAAGTTGTGGATGGCGTAACGGCAAGGAAGATTGTTGGACAGATTACGTACAACCTAACAACTTCTTTATCGATAACAATATGCGTGATTTTCGCGGTTGGGATGTTGGTTGCTTGGGAGAGGTGCACGATATTAGCTTTGGACAACTCTGTGAACAGTTTGCAGAGACTCCAGAAGATTATCGTAAACTAAAGGAGATTTATAAATGGGCAGATAAAAAAGAATATATAGCAAGCTACGCAGAGAAGTTTGGCTATAGTAGACTTGACAATTTTGATTTCCTCTTCACCAGTGAGCCTGGAAGATGTCGTGTTATAGAAGTTTGGCGCAAGGAACAGAAGCCGCGCTATCGTTGCCACGACTATCTTAATGGCGATATCTACAAAATAGATGAAGAAGATTATTACAAGGACGTAGTTTCAGTAAACGAGCAGCGTATGCAAATGGCTGAGGCTTCAGGAATGCCAGCAGAAGAAGTCCCACTTATCAAAGCAACTTGGTTCATGGATGATTATTGGTACTTCTATTACCTTTCCCCATTTGGACATATCCTTAAAGAAGGAGAGACTCCTTTTGAACACGGAAGCCACCCTTATATATTCAAAGCTTATCCATTCATAGATGGTGAGATTCATTCGTTTGTTAGTGACGTAATAGACCAGCAGAGGTATACTAACCGACTTATTACGCTATATGATTGGATCATGCGAGCAAGTGCTAAGGGTGTCTTGTTGATGCCAGAAGATTGTTTACCTGATGGTGTTAGCATGGAAGATATTGCTGAAAGTTGGGCGGAGTTTAACGGAGTTATAGTATTTAAACCATCTAAGACAGGGCAAATGCCACATCAAGTAGCGAACAACTCCACTAATATTGGTATTACAGAATTACTCAATTTACAGCTAAAGTTCTTTGAGGACATATCAGGTGTGAATGGGGCTTTACAGGGTAAGCCTGGTTTCTCTGGACAAAGTGCATCTATGTATAATCAGCAAGTTCAGAATTCTACAATGTCATTGCTTGATATGTTGGAGTGTTTCTCTTACTTTGTTATAGATGGAGCTTACAAAGACGTAAAGAATATACAACAGTTCTATGATGGGAAACGTGTGTTTAACATCGCAGGTAAGAGCGGTGTACAAATCGAATACGACCCTAAGAAAATTAGAGATGTTGAATTTGATTTGTCTATCACCGAAAGTACAACAACACCAGCATATCGTCAACTTGCTAATGATGTTCTTATGCAACTATGGCAAGCTCAAGCTATCAGTGTAGAACAACTACTTGAACATGGAGACTTCCCATTTGCAGATGATTTACTGCAAAGCCTACAATCTCAAAAAGAACAGATACAGCAGGGACAGTTGCCTCAAGGGGTTTCACCGCAGATTATTCAAAAAGCGCAACAAGGAGCTAATATGCAAGCTGTAGACCAACTATATCAAGCGTTACAAGCTGCATAACAAAAGGCGTAGGATAATCCTACGCCTTTTGTCTATCTTTTCTTATTTACATTCTTTTGGATATTCTCTACCGCTAAAGGGTCATTGGTAAGAGTGGCAATGCCGTCAAGGCTTTGTTTTTGTCTTACGTTGTATCTTCCCATTGCACCAAGAGTAATACTGTTGCTTCTTCAATTCAATAACAGAGGCGGGCATTTCTGCTGTTCCATTTCTATATGGGGTTGCATAAAAGCACTCTCTTTCAAGGTCAGCAACAAAAGCCTTATTGATGATATAGCCTTTGTGTTTTAGTCGACGGAAGTTAAATCTATCCATGACAAGGAGTGCTTTCTTTGTACCTGACGCAGGCATAACATAATAACGTTCACCAGTTCTCTCATGTGCCTCATTCGCTTTTCTTACCGCTTCACGATAGCGAAGATAAGCTTTCAATTTTTTAAAAACATTCATCATCTTATTATATATTAAATTAAACTTATATTGTTGCAGCTGATACTGCTTTCTTCTTCTTGGGGACACGCATATTGACACGCATCACAATAGTTGGTATAGGCATTTCAAAGAAACATATATGAAGACCAATAGCACGTGTCATTAATAAGTCGTCATGCTTACCAATAATAGCACCAAAGGCTCCATTCTGTTTTTTCTCATAAACCACATATTCGTCTAAACAACGTTCGTCACGTTCTGTGTACAAATGTTCACGTACAACCTTTATCAAAGTTGATATAATCATTGGCTTAGTTGCAACATTGGTGTGGAAACCATACTTACGTGGCAGACCTTCCCTAATCTCGTCTTCTGTCTGTTTACGTGCATAGAGATTTGGATAGACATCTTTAATCTGATTAAGAATAAAGTGCGATAAATCTCCGTCCACTTGCCTTTCCTTGTCATGTGTCTCAAGTGTGTTACTCTCAATAACAAGTAAGGAGTTATCATAGAATGCTGCTATTTGTGCAGCTTTCCAAGCAAGTATATCCATATCAATGTGTCCGTACCATTGCGCAACTACTTCTGGTCTATCTCCATCTAACATAAACAGACGGTCAATTACTAAGATAACAGACCAGTCGGCTTTTTTCGAGCGTCCACCAATATCAACTATTGTAAGATACCTATTTGTAACAATTTCTTTATCATCAATCTCTGGTAAATCCCAAATCCATAGTAATCCTTGTGTATCTTCTGCAAAGCGAAGATTCTTTAGTGCGTCCTTACCAGAGTCACTATCTGCATAAACATCTCCAATATACTTAGGCGGTTTGCATGATGCTCTGAACTCATCGACTTTATACTTATCGAAAACACGTTCACCAGAATGTACAAAAGCCTCAACGTCATCAGATGGATATTCTGATGCCATTGGAGCATGTTCATTATATTTAGCACGCTCTTGTACATACCAGTTAATTGCTTCTAATGTTGCGCCCTGCTCCCACAACCACCACAGGTACTTTCCACTTTCAGCACGTGTTGATGATGCACTACTATTATTGCGATTCTTCCATAACCATACGGCAAAGTCTGCCTTTTCATCTTCATTCTCAAAAGATAGCGAGTACTGCTCGATATCAAACCAAGAAACGAACATTGCTTCAAACTGTGAAGTACCACGTTTTGCTGCATCATATTCTCGCTGAAAGAAGTTTCCTGTACCATTAGCAGTACTCTCATATACAATCATTGTGTACGGCTTCAGCAAGATTCCAGAGCAAGCTGAGCGCACAATATCCTCAGGCTTCTTACCATCCGTAGTCTTCCATAGTCCTACCTCGGAAAGATGTACAAGGTTGTAATCTCCACCACGGCAAGAGTCAGGACGTTCCGCTGTTCCAATTTTTATTTTACAGTTACGTTGTGGTACACGATGAATAGAACCAGAGTGTCCTACACCTACTAACTTAGATTCATTTTCATTGTAGGTTTCACCCAGTTTATAAAGCATAGTTATAGGATAAGCTTTAATCATACGGTCAAACATATCCTTGATTTCATCAGAGCCAGCACCTTGGTGAGCGATGATAAGAGAATTTAATCCGACCTTGTGTACAAGCTGTAACCATGCCATATATAGCTGAGAAGTTGTAGAACCTCCCCATTGTCGTGCCTTTAGTAGAACTATTCGTATAGGCTTGTTGGCTTTGCGCAACTTTTCAAGTCGCTCTACAAACTTCCTTTGAGGTCGCGTGAGTCGAAATAACACATCGTCTCCACCACCTTTGTTTTTGATGTAAACATACAATGCAGCCCAAAATGCAAAGTCATAGCGGCATCTTAATCGTACAAATTGCTCTATAACTTTAAGACGATCTTCCTCAGAATATTCTACTTCTAATTCTTCTGTTAGGAATTTTATTATACTTCCACAGCTTATTAGCAGTTTTACCAATGGAATGCTAAGCATTTCAACAGGAATATACTGTGTTTCTAATGGAAAACCATCTATACGTACTTCAACACGTTCTCCAATAGACCCTATACCGCTGATAGGGTCAAACTTTTGGTAAACGTCAGCATTACGTTTGTCATTCTCTTTTAATACGTTGATTACTTCTTTCTGCATATTACAATCGGATAGTTAAGAAGAGATGACAATATGCCACATAAATAACAATACAGATGGAGCCATCCATTTGTGTATGGGAATACAAAGCCGATAATAAGATAGAACACCATCCATGCTTGATAGTACAATTTCCTACGTACTTCTAACGAAATAGAACCGAAGAGAAAAAACACAATTCCAGATAGCCCAACAGTTGGTAACGCAGAAATAGGTAAGACTTGAGAAAGTGTTTCTATTGGGAATGTTACGGCAACAATATAAGCAAGTATTAGCCTTTGTAATCTGATATTGTAGATAAAAACTAAACAGATAAGACACCAAGCGTTAAGGGTAGCATGTATGATACCCGAATGAAAGAAAGGGTAGAGACATCTTCCTACCCACGAACCTCCTACGTAGATGCCGACTTTGTGCAAGTCAGAAAGCTTCAATAAGGATAGAGCTATTACTGTTACTGCTAAAAGCAATGACGTAACCTTTTCTTTCTTTCTTCGTATCTCTTCTTTCTCTCTTTGCATATCATAATTCTAATACTGCCAGCACTTAAATAGAATTTAGGAGCAGGCTGTGCTACAACTATCTCACAACACTTGTTAATCGACCAATTAGGGTTCTTTGTCTTAAGTTCAACAACACGTTTGTGTATTTCCTGGAACATCTCACGTTTTAATGGGCGCATTTTATAATAAGGGTGTTTACCTTTTATAATTGCCATTACTATTTTGCTTGCCCAGATTTCTGATACCCAAAATCTCCGAGAAGGCATATTGGATATCTGTTCGCAAATGTGTGGAATACTGATATATTTGCATGACGATATATGCTCATTATATAGCCTCATTATATCGTTCATGCGCTCCTCAGCATACTCCATAGTGGAACCTCGATGTTTCATAACGGTTTTATCTATGTTCCAAAGTTACAAAAAAGAACGTAAAAACTTAAACGATTTATATAATAATTGTATCCTATTTTTGCATTAAAACAACCATCATAAATTTAGAGATATAAGATTATGGCTGAAAATCCAACAGTTAAGAGTAATCGTGATAAGTTTAGAGAAAGGATGAGTAAGAAGTATCCTGATCATAACTTTGACGATGAAGAGGCTTTATATGGTCAAATTGGGGATGACTACGATGGCTACGAAAAGGAAATTAATGGCTATAAGGAGCGTGAAAAGGCTTTCTCAGACCTTTTTACAAGTGACCCTCGCAGTGCTTCTTTCCTCACCAACTGGCGTAAGGGTGGCAACCCCGCCATAGAATTGGTACGTATGTTCGGAGACGATTTTGTAGAAGAACTGAAAGACCCTGATAAGCAGGAAGAACTTGCAAAAGCAAGTCAAGAGTATGCAGAACGTGTTGCCAAAGAGAAAGATTTTGACGAGCAGTATCAAAAGAATATTGCAGAAACGCTTTCTACTATTAAGGCGATTCAAGATGAAAAGGGGTGGAGTGATGAGCAGGTCGATGAGATAATGGAATTCCTTGTTAACATCATGAAAGATGGAATTCTTGGTAAGTTCTCACGTGAGAGTATTGAAATGGCTTCTAAAGCTATCAATCACGATGCTAACGTTGAGGAAGCTGCACATGAAGGCGAAGTTCGAGGACGTAATGCAAAGATTGATGAGAAGCTTCGTAAAAAGTCCCACAATGATGGCACTGCTAACCTTAGTGGCAAGAACGGAGGTAGCGGCTCTAAACGACAAATGCCTGATCTTGGTGCTATCAGCCGCTACGACGGAAATCAGTCCATTTGGGAACGTGGTGGAGAGAAACGCACAGCATATAAATAAATATCACAATTAATAATTCAAAACGAAAAAGAATGAAGACAATTAAGAAAAGTTCAAATTTCCTCTGTCGCATTATGCTAACATTGTTGGCAATTGTGATGGGCGCCTCAAATGGTGTACTGATGGCTAATGCCTCCGCACTTCCAGATGCTGGAAAAATAAATGCAGGCGCAGAGGGTACTGGTGGTACTGACGGTATTGCGACAGAAACGCAGGGACGTACCGATGGTGCAGAAAACTTCTACATGAGTGATGTAGACCAGCGTATCGTTAAAATTCGTCCTATGGCTACGCCAGTGGACCAGATTAGTCGCTATGCTAAATCAAGTTCTTGTGACTCATTTGAGGTGAAGTATTATTCTGTCGGAACACGTGAGATTAAGTGTACTACTACAAAGAAGGTTGAGGCTATGACCAGTGGCGCCAGCACGTCACTTCCTGTGAGTGACACCAATATGTTTACACTTGACGACACTATTCGTGTAGTTGGTGTTAAGGGTGTAACAGACCCTAATACAGGCAAGGCATATACAGGTAGTAATATTCCTGACCTTGTGCTGTGTGTATGTGGTAAGGATGCTTCAACAAACGTCCCTACAGTATATGCTGTTAATGGCTCTATGGATAACACCTCTAAGCAGCCAATCTTTGTTCCAGAGATTAAGAGTGGAGCTACGCTTGTAAGAATGGGTAAGGCTTGTGGAGAGTTGGATGTTCAGACTGGACGTTTCAATAATATTCCAATGCCAGAGACTCAGTACTGTCAGAACTTCATGATTCAAGTAGAACAGTCGACCTTTGATAAGATTGCTTCAAAGGAGGTGAACTGGAACTTCTCTGATTTGGAAGAGGATGGTATCTATGACATGCGCCTTGCAATGGAGAACACTTATCTGTTTGGTGTTAAGAATGTTATCAAGCATATCGCAAAGGAAGGTATGAATACTTGGTTCACTGGTGGTATTTGGTGGATGGCAGGAAAGGATATCGAGGTTGGAAAGTGGGATGCGGCAAAGAATTGTGCAGTTATTTCAGATGAAGACCTTGTCGATATCACCAAGGATTTGTTTGTTGGTACTGGTATTGGAAATAAACGTAAGATTCTTCTCTGTGGTTCAGACATGCTTTCTGCATTCTCTAAGATTAAGAGTGATAAGTTCCGCCTAAAGGACACCGTTGAGGTCTGGAACTTGAAGTTTAAGTCATGGGATACAGACTTTGGAGAGGTGCTTACAGTTCATCATGAGTTGTTTGATGTTAACGGCATGAGTGATTGTGGCTTTGCTCTTGATCCAGAATACTTGTCAAAGAAGACACACGTGTCTTGGGCTCGTAATATTCTTGACTTAAAGAAAGCAGGTATTCGTAATACTGACGCAGTAGTTATCCAGGAGGTTAGTTGTCTGTACTTGCGCTATGCTAAAGCACATGCACGTATGAAACTTGCACACGCCTAACAGCAAATAATAATTAATAACACTAAGGGGTGGGATTCTCGTACATCCCATCCCTTTTTATTTATAAAGACATGACAAAGCATTATATATCAGATTCGCATATTGCGATAAACGTTACTCTTGATGGTGGAGAAAGCATGCATCTATCCTTTATAGCACTATCAAATGGTGGCAGCATTTTTTCAACTGATAGTGAAGAATTACAGAATGCTATCGAACGACATTACCGATTCGGAGATTTATTCCTTCTTGATCATATTGAGGAACCTAAGAATACATCAGAAACAGGTACTGATGGTGAAGAGCATACCTCCATAGGAGAGAGTGAGGACGGCAATATTCAGAAAATTGCTGTGAACGACTTGGGTGAAGCGAAGAACTACCTTGCAGACACATTGGGCATTAGCCGCACATCACTCCGCAGCCTTAAGGCTATCCTCGAAGTTGCAAAGGCTAATAACATTGAATTCGAGGGATTGGATAAGTAAAAGCTCTACATAATGAAAGTATATCGTCTTGATGAAATAGCAAAAGACGTTCGCATAGCAATAGACCAAAATATGTCCAGTGACACACTGATAGGCTTTGATGATGTGGACACTCTTTCCTTAAACGATATTATCAAGTCAAAGGTTACAGATGCTGTAAAAAGAATACATAGCACAGCACCTGCATACCTACTTGACGGAGGTAACAACTTTGGAGATGCCATTTACTGGAAAGAGCTTGAAAGCGGTTGGTGTCTGCTTCCAGAGGACTTCATGCGTCTTGTGGTATTCCAAATGGATGACTGGGAGCGTGCTGTATATCATGCTATCAGTGAGGACGATGCAGAATACAAAAAGCAAAGTAGCCGCTTTAAGGGGATACGTGGTACTCCTCAGAAGCCTGTATGTGCAATCGCTATTCGCCCAGAGGGTAAAGCTTTAGAATTTTATTCTTGTAAGAGTGAGAACGCTATGGTTAGTAGAGCAGTCTATCTTCCTTATCCTGTAATAGATGAAGATGATGGTATCGAGATTTGCGAACGCTGCTACCAAGCTGTAGTTTACACTATAGCATCATTAGTATTAACAACTTATGGCAATGCTGATTTAAGCAAGGCGTTGTCAGATTTAGCAAAATCAGCATTAATATGAGTTCTGTAAAGACAACACAATTAGACGGTGACGTATCAGTAGGTCGTAATACTTCCATAGGTGGTAATGCGACTGTTCAAGGCAATACTCATATAAAAGGCAATTGTAAAGTAGATGGTTGGCTTGAGGCTAAGAATGTCAAGTCAGCCAACAAGGGTCTTTTTACTACAGTTGAAAAACTTCGTGAAGCATACCCACGTCCACATGACGGCTGGTGGGCTATTGTTGGACGTAGCTTGCCAAGCCCTATTTATGTAGCTGATGGTGGTGCATGGGTAGCAACAGGAGAGAATGGCGGAAACCCTACTGTGGATAGTGAGCAATATAATAGCAACATATCTGAATTGCAGGGTGACCTTAACGCTACGAAGACAGATGTTAAGGGTATCAAAGATGATGTAAAGGCACTCAAAACACAAGTAACAACACAAGGCGATAGTGTGAACCAAACTCGCACAGCCGTTGAGACAGCACAGCAGACTGCCGAAAATGCTAAGAAAGCAGCATCTGATGTGAATGCTGAATTAACCACTATAAAAGACTCAAAAGGCAAAGCAAATGGTATTGCGCCTTTAGATGAAGATGGCAAAGTACCAGCTGCTCATTTGCCGAGTTATGTTGATGATGTCATAGAGTTTGATGGTTGCATGGATAACCTTACCGTACAACGATCGGGCATAGATATATTATCAACAGACGAGCATGCAAAGGTTATCTATAATCGCACAGATAATGTTTTTGTGTTAGCTGTAAAAACACAAGAAAACGAAGCCACTATCTATTATGGTTCTTGGGTCGACCAAGAAAAGTATGGCGTTTCTTCAAGAAATGGATTTGCACCAATAAGTGGCAAAGTATATATTGATTCGTCAGACAATACTACATATCGATGGAGCGGAACAAAATTAGTTCCTATTGGCTCAGACCTCGCATTGGGCTATACAGCTGGGACAGCATTTCCTGGTAATGAAGGTGCAGAACTAAAACAGAACCTTGCCAATTCTCAAAGAGACATTGAAGCATTGCAGGACGGTGAGAAGGCAGCCGTTGCTCGTGGCGTTGTGAATGTCAACAAGCTATTAGGTATGGAGAACAGAGACATGACTTTCTCTGTTGCTTTGGAAAAGATTAGCGAGTACAAGGGCAAGGAGAAGATAATGATTCCTGGTATCGTCCTTACATTCAACACACCTAATAATGGTTGGGTATCTAAGCAGTGGGTCAATACAGAGAGTTGGAACAAAGAGGGTAACTGGAAAGATTTTGGCGCAAACGGCACGAATATAGGAAACACCCTCAACGTCAATACGCTTTGCCCAGACGTGGAGTATACATTGAGTACTGCGATTAAGGCAGTCCAAGATTTGGAACAAGCAAGCGGTTTTACCTATTTCAGAAGTGGTGCAGTACTTACTTTCAAGACGGCCGAGAAAGATAGCAACGGAGCTCACGTATGGGCAACTTTCCAATTTACTCGTGAAGTACCAGACATCAATCCAGCAGATTTGAAGCCATGGGTTGCCTTTGGAGGTGGTGGCACAGCAAAGGTTGAGTTGACAGGCACACCAAGAAACAATGAAGAGAAAGCCTTTTCAAGTGCAGGTGCGTATAAGCACATCCCAACCAATCTAAAGGTTAACACAGAAACCGAGGGTGTTGTAAAACTGCAGATGACGAATGAGGCAGGAGAAAGTATAGGTGACGAACAGCAGTTCGTTGTCGGTACTGGCTCATCTGTTGGTGGTACAACCATAGCTATTGCATTCAAAGAGAATCCTTTGTATGGTAAAGCTGGTGGATTATTCAACGTACATGCTTCTATCTTGAGTGTTACAAAGGCAGGAAACCAAGAAACAAGTAATAGTATTACAAACGTACAGTTTGTAGACCGTACCACAAAGAAAGTTGTTGCAACATTCGACACAAAGAAACCATCATCTTCAACCTTGGAAGATTATAGCTTTGTCTTTGATTTGAGTCCACTCTATGTAAATGCAGGACAAGGCAGCTTGCAGATGGTAGTTGTAGACGATAGTGGTAATACTGCAAGCAAGAACCTATCTGTAGTAGCCGTAGACGTAACTTGCGTGAGTGTGCAGACCCTACACTACACCAAAGACACAAGCCTTGAAGTGGGAGGAAACGCAAAGAACATCTTGATGTATTCTTTCCCAAAGAATAGTAGCGACAAAGGTATCCGTACGACAATTGAATTATTCAGAGACGGCACGTGGCAGCCGTTAGAGACTACTGTTATTACAGATACGTATTCACACTCTGTAAGAATAGACCCAACAGGATTAGCGCACGGTGCTTATCCTATCCGCATACAAGGTCAAGATGTTGCGTCTGGTGTGAAAGGTAATATCTTGCATACTGCCGTTATGGTCATTCAGCAGGATAGTAGCCTTGATGACTACGACAAGCCTATTGTTGTAGCACGTTGGAGTGATGACAGTGAGGGGAGGAAGAAACTATATGCTACAGTCATTTTTGACGTGGCAGTTTATCAGCGTAGCACATCACGTCCAGAAGCTGTTGTTTCACTTACCAACGAGACAACAAGCAAGACCGAGACAATCACACGACAGGTGATGGCTCGTGATACTACACAGGTGATAAACAGACGTCTTATCGGCTACCACGACGGAGACAATCTACTCTTTAGTGTTAATAGCGGTGATGCCACATTAAAAGAATCGTATAAGATTACTATTAGTGGTACGTTACTTCCTATCAGTGAAACCGAAGGTGCTGTACTTAAATTCAGTATGGCAGAGCGTAGTAATGCTGATAGTGATAAAACGATAAAGACAGTCACATCAGATGGGCAGCCTGTAAGTATTAATGTAAACGGTGCAAACTACACAACTAATGGCTTTGTAAAAGATAGTTTCGGTACAAGCGATTATGGTACAGCAGGTGACAAAGGACGTATGGCATTACGTATTGCAGAAGATGTAACAGCAGAGTGTACTTATCAACCTTTTGCTTCGAACGCTATCGAAACGAACGGCTTGGCTTTCTCATTTACTGTCATGACTAAGAATGTTGCAGACCGCAACGCACACCTTATTAAATGTATGGGTGAGAAGTTGGGCTTTGTACTGACAGGTGAAGAACTCATTGTTGCTACTAATGGTTCTCTTACAGATGCCGCAACGACAGCACTTGTGCCATACGTCAATGATAAGCCAACACGCTTCGATATCGTGTTTGAACCATCTACGATTGCACCATACGGAGGCATTGGTGTTATTAAGGTGTTCTTAAATGGTGATGAGGCTGGTGCTGTAGCATATAAAGCTGGTGAGTTAGCAAATCATAACTCAACTATTCATTTCGATGGACACAAGGCAGATGTGTATCTCTACGAGTTAACAGCATGGAATACTTACTACAACTATATTCAAGCGTGCTATAACTATCTTGTTGGCTTGACAGATACCACAGCGATGATTGGAGAGTATGAGCAGAACAATGTTATGGCAAGTATTACCGCAGAGGGAACGACCAAAGACCGTCCAACGATGCAGAAGTGTCTTGACGCAGGTCTGATGGTATGTGCTATCTGTAAGAATCCAGATGCAGAAGACATTGCAGCAAACTATCCTGACTATCTTGAAACGAAAGATGGAGACAAGAAAACAAAACAGATAGTTGACTGGTATTGCTACTTCCCAGACCGCCCTTGGCAGAACTGCAAGATAATCGGTATCACGCAGACCAATCAAGGCACAACATCATCATGGCGACCTATTAAGAATAAGAAAGGTAAGATGAAGAAAGCCATTGTCAGCTTATTGCATACACGTGAAGAAATTCAGACGATGTTCCCTGGCAATGCTGACGCACTTACCAAGTATGATAAGTGTGTGAAAATGGCTGCTAAGAACCGCATACAAGTAGTGGAGGGTGGAAACTTTACTAACATCATCTGTATTAAGGTGGATTATTCTGATAGTTGCGGCGCACACAATGGTGCTATGATGGAATTGATGAACGATACTCAAATAGCACTGGGTGAAAAGTACATGACACCAGCACAGGTGTACAATGAGGGTGAGTATGAGATACACACCAGCATTGATAGCGTTCCATGCGCTTTGTTCCGTACCGATAGCCGAATGAACCACAGCGATGCCGAGAACCCTACCAAGGCGTATTTCCATGCTAAGGCAAACTTCAATGCAGATAAAGGTGATGCCGACTTCTTTGGCTTCAAGGGGGTTAACGGATATAGTAAGAAGTGCCTCAACTATGGTGACTTTATAGAACTCGTAGCAGCACAGAATCAAACACTAACAGCTTTCAAGTCGCAAGTGTTAGCAGACACCACTCAATTAATTGCAGGAAATATCTATGTTCTTAGTGAGTATTGTGGCGATAAGCATATTGTGATTGAGAATGATGGCAAGGGTGCTATGCGAGAGGTACAGGCTGTAGAAAAGCCCGTTACAGTCGATAAAACGCTTGCAGAAGTTCTTGCAGATGATGTTAAGAACTACACTTGGCAGAACGTGTACAAGACCAGTGATAGCCACTATGTACAGTATCAAGGTGGCAACTGGGTAGACACCACTGGCACAATGACTTTTAACAAGGCTACTAAGAAGTGGAGTGTTACGGGACGAGTTGTAAATCCAACAGAGTGCTACGAATACTTAAAGTATGATAGCTTATGTTGGGGTCAGGGTGTGAACAGTCTTGATGACATGATGCGTATTGACCCTGCAACAGGAGCACCAATCTGGATGAGTTATTATGAAACTCGATATCCTGATGATGACAATCTTGAAGAGCTTTACAAAGCAGGCAAGAAAGTTCCTTATAACCTTTATAAGTGGCTTGTGTTCTCACAGCAATGTAACCAACATCAGACAGAAGCAAATGGGAACATTACACTTGGTGGTGTATCTGTACCAGGAACAAAGGCAAATCGTCTAAAGAAATGGCAGCAAGAAGTACATAAGTACGCCAACCCATATTCTTTGTGTTGCTATACAATTGCGTCCGATTACAAGGCAGCAGTAGACCAGCGTAGTAAGAATATGATGATTGCCTTCTATTTGGAGCCAGATGGAACGATACGAGCCTACTTTAATCATTGGTACGATGGAGACTGTGTAGATCGTAGCGATAATGATTGTGGCCTTACAATTCCTTGGGATATGGATGCCGTTACTTCACATCTATATCAAGGTTGGGATAGTGTAACATTCGTACAGACGTATGCAGCACCAAACTTATGGGTAGATGATAGTGGCACAACAACCATCACACTACATGAAGTAGCAGCCGCTATGCGTAAGACAGAACGCAATAGTAGAAAAGTGTTCAGTGCTGATGGATGTTATTACTATTGGATTACAAAGCGTCTATCACGTTGGGCAAAGGTAATCAGTTCTTTCGATGGTGAACGTAAGTATATTCAGAACTCTACAGCAGCAGCCAACTACTTCTATGCACTTCACGGTCTGCGTTTAGTGGACTTACCTGATTATCAGCGTAAACGCTTTAAGCTACGTGACGGCTATTATCAAGTAGGCGACTTATATACCGCACCATTCAAAGCACGTATGATGGGAGAAATCTCAATCAAGATAGTAGCAGCACAAGATGGCTTCTTTGGATTAGGTGAAGACCGTGCGGACACTGTTACTGATAGCTGTTACCTTAGAGCAGGTGAGACTTACACCTTAAGAGCCAACGCAGCACAGGAGAGTGGCAAGATGGTGTATGTGTTCGGTGCTGACAAATTAGCAGTGCTTGATATTTCGGCTTGCACACCAAAGCAAGAAGGCTTCGACATCAGTACTTGCACACTATTGGAAGAATTGATTGTTGGTGGAGAAAGCTATACTCCTGCCTACACAACAGGTGTTCTGACTTCTCTCAATCTTCCTGCAATGCCATTCTTAAAGAAGATAGACATACAACACACCAAGGTGCTTAGTGTACGAGCTGAAAACTGCCCACGCTTAAAGACATTCCTTGCTAAAGGTAGTACACTTAGAACATTCACTCCAGCTGAGGCTTGTCCTTTAGAAGTAGCACAGTTCCCTGCAAGTATGACAGATATTGTGTTTGTAGGTATGCCAAAAGTTACTTATCCTAATGGAGGCTTGACCTACGAGGGTTTGAGTAATGTAAGTAGCGTGCGTATACACAGATGTCCGAATATAGACCCAGTAAGAATATTAGAAGATGCAGTTGCTGCTGGTGCTACGATTAGTACCATTTTGATAAAGGACGTTGATTGTTCTAAGAAAGATACCGTACTATCTGCAATGAAAGAAATGGGTACACGTGGTATTAACTCGGAACATACTAACATCTGCGATGGTTTAAGCGGAACATGGACGCTTACGAAGTATGTTGAAGATAGCAAGCTTGCAGCTTTGAAAGAGTATTACCCAAACTTGACAATATATCAGTCGCAATACTCACTGATAGTCTTTGATGATACTATTGACGACCCTGCTAATATCAGTAATCTTGACAATGAGACTGGTCAAATGTTCGGCAATGACTTTGTACCAAGCGCACACGTAGCCAAGATTAGACAGCTGCTTATACCAGTTAAGGGAAAACTCAACACGGAAAGGAATGTGTGGGAGGGTGTTAAGGTGTCAGAAGCGAATTATCACAACCTTGCTAACGGGGTTGAATTTGACTATACCGATAAGGCTGCCGACGGATTTGACGTGATGATGCGTTGTCCTGCAATGTGGTACAAAGGTATCAATGACTTCAAGAACCAGAAGAAATATATCGCATGGAGTAGTCTGACAACGGAGCCATTATCTACTGCTAAGCGTGTTACACGAAAGAAGCTGAAAGATATCCTGCTGAAAGCTAATACAGGCGTGATGTCTGAAAAAATCAGATTAAACGAAAGTTCCTTGGATAGTGCTGGTATCCTTGCTGAGGTGTCAAATGTAGATGTTTACAAAATTAATGTCACAGGAATGAAGCAAGTAAGATGGCCTGGCATGAATAATGCCACAGTAGGAGCATGTTTCCTGAATGCAGCAGGCACTATCATATCAAAGTATAATCTTGCAATAGGTAATACAGCCTTTGACTTCATTGATGGCGATTATGTCTTTATAGACGTGCCACAAGGAGCTAATGAGTTTGTATTCTCATCAAGCAATGTAAACTCAGAATTGGAGGCTATTGCGGTAGACAGTACAGAGATAGAAGCCATTGAGCCTGATTGGGTACGCAATGAACCATGGCTATTGGGTGTTTATCAAGCATCAGTAGATAGTCTACTTAGACTACGTTCTGTATCTGGTGCAACAGTGCAGAGAGGTAGTAATAATAATCGTACATCTTCTGAATGGCTATACGACGAAGAGGGGTATGCAACTAACACACCTGTACGCAAGATGGAGTTTACCTATAAAGACTTCCAAAATCTTGCACACCGTAGAGGTAATGGTTATCAGATGATAGACTATGATATGTCTAAGCTGATGGCTATACTCTGGTTCTCATTGTCAGGTACACGTGATTCACAGTTGGTTTGTGGTTATGGCAATGGTAGTAGTGATGTTACAGGCTATCGTGATGATATCGGAAACTCTGACAGTAGACGTGAAGATAGTCGAGGGACAAAGTGTTTAGGCCTTGAGAGTTTCTTTGGTGTCTATTATGAGTGGGAAGATAACGTTGCCGTGAATATTCCGTCTTATCGTCAATATATGAAAGACAAGACGGTAGAGGTTAATACTTACCCGACAGACGCTATATGGCACATCTATGACCCTGTTAGCAAGACAGAACGCCTTGTGCAAGGGACTAAAGACAGCGGTTACTGTATAGCACGTGTAAGACATGGACGCTATTGTGACATCATCGCTTCAAGAGCAAGCTCTGATAATAGCAGATGGGCATCCAACTATGCTGATGGACAATGGTATAATCATGCAAGGAGCCGTGTTGTCGGGCGTTCGGGTAGCAGTGCGGGTGCGTTTGGCGGTCTCGTCTTTGCGGGTGCGGATAACGCATCATCGCGGTCGGGCTCGAGCATCGGTTCTCGGCTTGCCTTCCGTGGAAAAGTTGAGATAAGCGAATAAAGCGTAAAAGCGCAAAGCGTCGGTGGGCGAAAATCCGCCACGCTTTGCGCTTCAATAAAAAGGTAGAGGATTCCGAAAGCCGTGTTGTCGGGCGTTCGAATAACAGTGCGAATGCGAATGGCGGTCTCGTCTTTGCGAATGCGAATAACGCATCATCGCAGTCGAACTCGAACATCGGTTCTCGGCTTGCAAACAGAAAGATATATTATATCGCCTCAACAGCATATTGTCACGTGATGACAAATAGTAGTAAGCGAAGAATCCGAGCCTCAGCAAAAGCACCTTTTGAAGGTTGGAAAGCTGAAACATAACAATGCAGGTAGAGACTGGTAGGTTAGTTCTCGAACGTCTTAGACCTGAGAGACTGAAGGTAAATAAATGAAGCGTGACGGATATATCATAGAGGAGATTATAGAACGGGCTAATTTAGAAAGCTCGTTTGATACTGTCGTGCATGGAACAAAAAGAAAAGAACTTAAAGAGGGCAAATGGCTTCTTGCACACAGAGAATCTTTTCTTGATGATGTAGCAAAGGAGATAGCCTCTGGGCACGTCAATGTAAGCAACTATCACGAGAAGCATATACACGAAGGTAATAAGTGGAGAGACATACAGGTCTTTAATATGCGTACACGTATAAAAATAAATGCTGTGATGAGTGTCGTTGATAAACATCTACATCGTAGATATATCAGAACGACAGCAGCATCTATCAAACAACGTGGTATGCACGACCTTAAAACCTATATAGAAAAGGATATACAACTCTATCCAAAGGAAATGAAGTATATCTATAAGTTTGATATTAAAAAGTTCTATCCTACGATACAGCAGGATTTTGTGATGTATTGTATCAGACGAGTATTTAAGGACAAACGTCTCATTAGTATCTTAGAGGGCTTTGTTAGACTACTTCCTAATGGTTTAAGTATGGGGCTTCGTTCATCACAAGGGCTTGCAAATCTTTTACTTTCTTTGCACCTGGACCACTACCTAAAAGACCGCTATGGTATTAAGCATTTCTATCGCTATTGTGATGATGGTGTTATTGCAGCAGGCTGCAAGCGGTATTTATGGGAATGTAGAAAGATAGTACATGCAAGGATGGAGGCTGTCGGAC
>ERZ1674093.36-NODE-36-length-28621-cov-6.107540_pt1 | contig 28621 bp, 20 predicted proteins | sample MGYA00581116_ERZ1674093 | MGnify/ENA primary metagenome ERZ1674093 (study PRJEB41354, sample SAMEA4873337) | human saliva metagenome | biome: human-associated habitat [ENVO:00009003]; feature: mouth environment [ENVO:08000002]; material: saliva material... | reverse complement strand
TGAATATCAAGAAGCATATACCTAATATGCTGACCGCGGGGAACCTCCTCTCAGGTGTGCTGGCTATCGTCTTCACGCTCTATGCAGGTCGCCCCGATATCGCTATGTGGCTCATCGTCCTCTCGGCCGTCTTTGACTTCTTCGATGGGATGGTAGCACGCCTGCTGGGTGTGTCCTCTCCGATCGGGAAGGATCTCGACTCGCTGGCCGACGTCGTGAGCTTCGGCTTGGCTCCCGCTACCCTTGTCTTCCGTGGACTGGAGGGCTTGGATGCAGGGAATTATCTGAACTATGGCGTCTTCGTCGTCGTGGCCTTTGCTGCACTGCGCCTGGCGAAGTTCAATAACGACACGCGCCAGTCGACCTCGTTCCTCGGACTTCCCGTCCCCTCGAACGCGCTCTTCTGGATCGGTGCTGCAGCTGCGATCCCTTCCTTCGGGCTGTCCATCGGTGCTTCGGCCACGCTCATCACTTATCTAGTGCTGACGCTCGTGCTATCCCTGCTGATGGTCAGCGAGCTGCCGATGTTCTCCTTCAAGCTCTCGAAGGAGCCCCTGAGCCACAAGTGGCCTCAGCTGGTGCTCATCGTGGTGGCTGTCGGGTCGGTCGTGTGGCTGGGCTGGTTCGGCTGCAGTGTGACGATCATCGCCTACCTCCTGCTGTCACTCCTTCCTCAGCAGAAGGGCGAGAAGGCCTAAGCGGAGTGCTGTGGCACGCTCTTTGAAAGAGGAGCTTTGTCACATAGTATGTATTAGATAAATCCGAATTTCGATATGAGCCTCCTGATAATAATCCTCATCGGTGTCCTCCTCTACCTCTACTGGCCTACGATCCAAGCTTGGCTGGCCGTGAAGCTCCTCCAGCGCCTGCAGCGTCGTATGACCGAGGCGGCCGGTGGTGAGGCCTACCGCAATCGTGGCTACGGTGCCCCTGGGGCATCCTCTGAGCGTCGTGAAGGTACAGCTGAGAGCTCGGACAGCCGCCAGAAGCAGGAGCTTGATGATATCGAGGCTCGCAAGTTCACCCGCCCCTCAAGCGACGAGTACGTTGACTTCGAGGAGCTTCCACGGGACTAAGCAGCGCTCTGCGGGTACTCCATACACCGTATTTATATACGCCATCCGAAGCAGTGGGATAGGGGAAGTGCGCTTCCCTTATCCCACTTCCTTCTGAGAAGGCCCTTTGTATTTGAGTATTCGTCGGAGTGTTTGTATCTTTGTTCCTCAAAGACTGAAATATAAACACTATTCATCCATAGGTAACAACAAACAATGGCAGTATTAGAGAAGATCCGAAGTCATTCGGTACTGCTGGTCGTGGTCATCGGGATCGCCCTGGCGGGCTTTGTCATCGGTGACCTCTTCACCAGTGGGCGCACCTTCTGGAGCAAGAATGAGCGTACGGCTCTCTCCATCGATGGCAAAGATGTCTCGATCGAAGAGTATAGCATGCGCCTCAAGGAGCTCGAAGACCAGGCTCAAGCCCAGGGCCAGCAGCTCTCCGATGAGCAACGTATGCAGCTGAATAACCAACTGGCCCAAGAGTACATCTCGGAGTATGCCCTCAATGAGGTGACCTCAAAGGTCGGCCTCGGCGTATCTGACGACGAACTCTATGCACTCCTCGTGGGTAAGGGGATCGCTCCCTCGCCATTGGCTGCACAGTTCTTCGGCTCGGCAGATGAGAAGCAGATCAACGAGATCATCAAGCAGCTTTCTGATAAGCAGATCCAGGCCGCTCCTGCTGAGCAGCGTGGTCAGCTCCTGCAGGCTAAGAGCCAGTTCGAGCAGCTCCAGAAGCAGATCAAGTCTCAGCGTCTCCAGCAGAAGCTCTCTACGCTGCTCGCTCGTACCTATAAGATCAACGATGTAGACCGTGAGCTCTCCGTCGGTAAGGAAAGCCGTAGCATCGCTCTCGTGCGCACCTCTGCTGCTCAGATCGCAGACGAGGCAGCTAAGCCCAGCGATAGCGAGGTGAAGAAGTACTACGACGAGCACAAGGACTTCTACAAGATGCAGTACCCTCTCACCGAGGTGAGCTACATCAGCCTGCAGGTCACTCCTTCGCAGGAAGACTACAAGAACGCTGCTGCTGAGAAGGAGAAGGCTGTCGCCGAGCTCCGCAATGCAAATGCCGCTAACGTAGAGTCTGTACTCCGTGGCTTCGCTACCTCCAGCAAGTTCTTCTCCAAGAGCTACCTCACCGGTGCTGAGCTCGATGCGCTGGGCCTCGGTGCTGAGCAGGTCGCCTTCGTCAAGGGTGCTGAGGCTGGTGCCGTCAGCGATCCTCAGCTCGTCAGCGACCGCTACGATATCATCAAGCTCGTCGGTAAGAAGACGGTGACCTCGGGCGTCTCTGTCCGTATGATCGTCCTCAACGACAGCGTCAAGGGTCAGGCCGATAGCCTGCTCGCACAGCTCCATGCGGGTGCCAGCTTCGCTGAGCTCGCTAAGAAGCACAGCATCGACCCCTCTACGTCGGCTACGGGTGGCCTCATCCAAATGCCTAACCGCTACGGTTCGGTCGATAGCACCTTCACCGAATCACAGCTGGTACAGCTCTCTCAGGGCTCAGCTCTCAACCTCGATACGCTCTACAAGGTACCCTTCGGTACGGTCGTTCGTCTCGGTCGGGCTCCTCTCTCCGTCCTCGTACGTGCTGAGAATCCCCAGCCTGCAGTAGATGCTTATCAGGTCGCATTCCTCTCCATCCCTGCTACGTTCTCTCCTGAGACCTACAACGCTAAGTACGCTGCTATGAACCGCATCCTCGGTGGTGGCGGCGGCTTCGATGCTATGGCTAAGAAGGCTGAGAAGGAAGGCTTCAGCGTAGCTCGCAACATCCCTGTGACGACGCAGACGGCTGCTCTCGGGCAGATCCCCAGCTCGCGTCAGGTCATCAGCTGGGCTATCGGTGCTAAGGACGGCGAAGTCAGCCAGAAGCTCTACACCTGCGGTACGGACTACCTCGTCATCCCTGCAGTCGTCAAGCACACGCCTGCTGGCGTAGCTCCTCTCTCCGCAGTCAAGGATGAGATCGTAGCTTACCTCACCAGCAAGAAGAAGGCTGAGACCCTCGCTAAGAACCTCGAAGGCAAGAAGCTCGCTTCTCTCGATGCTTACGCTACGGAGCTCCAGACGAAGGTCGATACCCTCGTCGACGTCAACTACCTCGTCCGTGGTAGCGAGCCTGCTACCTTCAACGGCGTAGCTATGACGACCCCTATGGGTAAGATCTCTAAGCCCTTCGCTGCAAGCAACGCCGAAGTCATGGTCCTCCAGCCCGTCGCTGCTACGCCTAATGATCCCGCTGCTGTCGCTGCACAGGTCAAGCAGCAGGAGCTCGGTCTGGCTCGTCAGTACAGCTACCGTGTCTTCACGGACTTCATCCAGAAGATGAAGATTCAGGACAACCGCGCTCGCTTCTATTAGTAGCCGGCTCCCCATCTATCGGGGCATCGGGACAACCCTTTGCCACTGATATCAGTTATTAAATAGGCTGCCCGCATGAAGACACTCTGCGGGCAGCCTTATTCATTCATCCCTCGATTTATCCGCATACGATGCCAGAAGGCAAAGAAATACTCCTTGGTCGCACCCTCGATGAGCTTACCGAGCTGGTCACCTCCCTGGGCATGCCCCGCTTCACGGGCAAGCAGATAGCCCAGTGGCTCTATGACAAGCGCGTCACTTCCATCGATGAGATGACGAACCTCTCCAAAGCCAATCGCACGCTCCTCGCTGAGCGCTATACCGTCGGTCGTACGGCTCCCGTGATGAGTCAGCTCTCGAAGGACGGCACGCGTAAGTACCTCTTCGCCGTCTCCACGGGTGGCCTTGTCGAAGCAGTCTTCATCCCCGATAAGGACCGCGCTACGCTCTGCATCTCTTCGCAGGTGGGCTGTAAGATGGACTGCCTCTTCTGTATGACCGGTAAGCAGGGCTTCAAGGGGAACTTGTCCTCGGGTGAGATCATCAACCAAGTCCTCTCCGTCGAGGAATCCGCCTCGCTGACCAACGTCGTCTATATGGGTATGGGCGAGCCGCTCGACAATGCGACGAACGTACTGAAGAGCATCTCCGTCCTGACCTCTGCGTGGGGCTTGGGCTGGTCGCCTAAGCGCGTCACGCTCTCGACGGTAGGTGTGCGCCGTGGCCTTGAGCGCTTCCTCAGCGAGACGACCTGCCATCTGGCGGTCAGCCTGCACAATCCCTTCCACGAGGGGCGTCTGGAGCTGATGCCTGCTGAGGGTGGTCTGCCACTGGAGGACACGCTGCAGATGATCCGCGAAGCAGACTTCACGGGGCAGCGTCGCGTCTCCTTCGAGTACATCGTCTTCGACGGGGTGAATGATAGCGACGAGCACGCTGCGGAGCTTGCTCGCCTCCTGCGTGGTATCCCTTGCCGTATCAACCTCATCCCCTTCCACCAAATCCCTGATGTGCCCCTGCGTCCGCTCTCGCGAGATAAGATGGAGCACTTCAAGCGCCAGCTCGAGTCACGCGGCTACACCACGACGATCCGCACCTCCCGCGGTGAAGATATCTCCGCTGCCTGCGGTATGCTCTCGACCAAGGAGCAGATGGCTCGTGGCGGCTCTGCACCACGCTAATCCCTCCCGCCCGTGATCCTTCAGCGTCTGCACCTCCTGCACTTCAAGAGCATCGCCTCAGCCTCCTGCACCTTCTCCCCCAAGGTCAATTGCTTCATTGGCCTCAATGGGATGGGAAAGACCAACCTGCTGGATGCGCTGCACTACCTCTCCTTCACCAAGAGTCACCTCTCGATCACCGACAGCCTCGCCGTGCAATACGGGCAGGAGGCTGCCGTGCTCGATGCCGTCTACCGAAGCGACTTCGGCGACGAGCGTCAGCTACTCTTGCAGATCCGCCCTGGGCATCGCAAGGTCCTCAAGCGCAACAAGAAGGAGTACCCCAAGCTCAGCGATCATATCGGTGCCTTCCCGCTGGTCATCGTCTCGCCACAGGACTACCAGCTCATCCTCGGAGGGAGCGACGAGCGTCGCCGCTTCGTCGACAAGCAGCTCTCCCAGCAGGATAGCGTCTACATGGCGGCACTCGCGCAGTACCACCGCATCCTCGAGCAGCGTAATGTGCTCCTGAAGAGCCAGCGTGCCGATGATGCCGTCCTCGAAGTCCTTGATCTACAGCTCGAGCAGGTCAGCCCGCTCCTCTACGAGCGTCGTGCAGCCTTCGTGCGAGACTTCATTCCTCTCTTCCAGCAGTACTATACCGCTATCAGTGGCGGGCAGGATCGTGTGAGCCTTGTCTATATGTCGTCGCTCGCTGAGCACGAGGGGCATTGCCTTGAGCTCCTGCGTGAGGCCCGTCAGCGTGACCGCCTCATGGGCTATACGACTATGGGTCTGCACAAGGACGACCTGCAGATGCTCCTCGGCGAAGAGCTCATTCGCAAGGTAGGGAGTGAGGGGCAGAATAAGACCTTCCTCATCGCGCTGAAGTTCGCTCAGTACGCACTGCTTTCGGCGACCAACCCCGAGCGCCCACTTCTCCTCTTGGATGACATCTTCGACAAACTCGATGCCGAGCGTGTGGAGCGCATCATCCGTCTGGTCGGAGGGAGTGACTTCGGGCAGATCTTCATCACGGATACGAACCGCAAGCACCTCGACGAGATCGTCACGAGCTGGGGCGAAGACTATCGCCTCTTCGAAGTGTCCTCGGGCGAAGTGCGCTCTATCGACTCCACCCCCACTCATGAAGCAGAGTAAGACCGTACTCCTCGGCGAAGCCATCGCCTCGCTGTGGGACGACGACCCCGATATGTATGAGCAGCTCTTGGTGCATCGTCTGCGTGACTATCTGCCTGAGCTCTTAGGGCCGATGTACCGCTGGCTTCAGGAGGTACGCTTCGACGAAGGGGTGCTCCGCCTGCAGGTCTCCTCGCCTGCGGTACGGCAGGAACTGGGCTTCCAGCAAGCCGAGCTCCAGCGTAAGATCAACGGCCACCTTGGTGCCGAGCTCGTGCGCTTCATTCAGATTTACTAAGGGACGAGGCAATCATTTCGCCCCAAGTTCTTCGGCTGATCTACTGCGGTAGGTCAGCCTTTTTTATGCGCGCTCGGATGTGACCTCACGGGAGGGGGGATGCGAACCTATATTGGTCGGCGGGCTGATCTATATAGCTTCGTACTTCGACCTATATTGGTCGCATCCATGACCTATATTGGTCAGCCCGCCGACCAATATAGGTTCGTTTATCACCCTCAGCGAGAAATTTTTTTGAGCGTGGCAGGATGTTTCTGTGTGGTGGGGGTAAGTCGCTGTGTATGATGGGGTAGTGCTTTCTCTTCGCTCGGGTGGATAGCCCTCCATTGAGTGGTGTCGTGCGGGCATTTTTGAGGGGCGTGATTTGGAGTTTTCAAAAAGAGCTTTACCTTTGCACCAATCGGAAGGATGTCCGTCTTGGATAATTCACCTTCCTCCCTTCACTCAAAAGAAAAGAAGACTAATAGCTATATGCAACAAGTCCAGTCTATGATGATTATGCGAATGTATGCTGACACGATGATGTGGCTCAGCATGATGACGCATATCCATAGGCGAAGTAGCTTGTTGTATACCTGTTAGTATATAGCATACCCATACAAAGAGTTTGTAAGAAGCGCTTCTCCTGGATTTCCTCGAGAAGCGCTTCTTCGTTGTATATATTCACCTCCAAATTCACCAATTCGCTAATGAGAAAGAGTTTACTAAGCCTGTTGCTCCTGGTTCTCTCCGTAGGACTTACCTGGGCACAGAAGCAGGTAGCCGTGACTGGGATAGTCGTTGCGGCTGAGAACAATGAACCGATCGAAGGTGCTTCGGTCATCTGCGTTGAGCACCCCCGCAGCGGGGCCCTCACCGACGCGAAGGGGAAGTTTACCCTTCGTCTGCCCGAGGGAGCGAAGACCCTGCGTATCTCCTATATTGGTTATGGCGCCGAGACGGTCGCCGTCGTAGCAGGTAAGGAGCTTCGCGTCCAGCTCAAGAGCACGGAGAAGACGCTTGATCCACTGGTCGTATCGGCCTACGGTGTCCAGCGTAAGTCCTCCCTCACGGGGGCTACCTCCAGCATCAAGGCCGCAGATCTGGCAAATGCCAAGGTAGAGTCTATCGATAAGGCGCTCTCGGGTAAGGTCTCGGGTATCCGCGTCGCTTCACAGACGGGTAACCCAGGGTCAGCTGGGACGGTCCAGATCCGTGGGGTAGGGAGTATCAACGGGACGACGGAGCCTCTCTACGTCGTCGACGGGGTGCCAGTCACGACGGGGAACTATGGTATCGGCGGCTATTCGTCCAATATCCTTGCCTCCATCAATCCTGAGGATATCGAGTCGGTCTCAGTGCTCAAGGATGCTGCTTCCGCTTCACTCTACGGCTCACGTGCTGCTAATGGTGTCGTGCTCATCACGACCAAGCGCGGTAAGCAGGGTAAGACGAGCTTTAGCTTCAAGGCGAATACCGGCTTCTCGCGTATCGCTACCAATTCCTTCGAGCTGATGAACGCTAACGAAGCCTTCGACTACCAGCGCGAAGCCCTCATCAACTACGAGCTGTACCGAGCTGATGCCCTCCTGCCCACTGGGTCGCAGTACGCCCAGCGTGCTACGCTCCGTCAGCAGCTCGAGGCGAAGTACACCGATGCAGCTGTCACGGACGAAGATCTCCTGGTGAAGAGCCGCACGACTGCTACCGACTGGCGCAAGGTGCTCTTCGGTGGTACGGGCCGTCTGAGCGATGTCAGCCTCTCCGCTTCGGGTGGGGTTGATGCTCTCCGCTACTTCGCTTCGCTGGGCTACAATAATGTGACGGGTGTCACGCCCTTCGGTAGCTTCAAGCGCTACTCGGGTCTTCTGAACCTTGACAACAAGGCTACTAAGTGGCTCAATCTCTCCTTCAAGGGGCAGGTCTCCTACACCTCACAGGAGGGTAGTGGTGACAACTCTGGTCAGAGTGGTAGTGTCTCGCTCTCGCAGCCTACGATCCTAAGCCTTCTCTCTGCTCCCGACCAGCCTGTATATAATGCGGACGGCAGCTACAATCAGAATGTCGCACCTATGAAGGGTACGGACAATCCGCTGCAGATCCTTGATCCCACGTACATCACGAATCAGCTGGGTACGCTCCGCGGTATCGGTGGTGTCAATGCTCAGGTGACCTTCACGGATTACCTCAACTTCAAGACGACGAACTCCATCGAGTACACGCTCCTCAAGAGCTTCGAGTACATAAGCCCCAATACGCAGGACGGCCGTCGTGTCGGTGGTCAGGGTGTCCGCTTCTCCAATGAGCTTGTCGTCAAGACGACCTCTAATGTCTTGAACTTCAACCGCGACTTCACCAAGCATCACGTCGATGCTCTTGCCGGTATCGAAGCTCAGAGCTTCGACCAGCTCCGCTACGGCTTCTCGGTCAATAAGTACTCGACGGATAAGCTCCGTGAGCTCGGCAACGGGCAGGTCGTCGATAGCGAAAGCAATCGCTACGGGAGCTTCCTCCTCTCTTACCTCGGTCGTGTCAACTACAGCTATGACAACCGCTACTACCTCGGTCTGAGCCTGCGTGATGATATCTCCTCGAAGCTCGGTAAGAACAAGCGCTCGGGTGTCTTCTACAGCGTGTCGGGTGCCTGGAGATTTGGCCGTGAAGCCTTCCTCAAGGACAATAACTTCCTGACCGATGCTAAGCTCCGTGCTTCCTATGGTACCAATGGTAACCTCCCCGACGCCGAGTATAGCTGGAGAGGGCTCTATGACTTCGGTGGTAACTACGGCTCTGAGTCCGCTATCTACCTCAATCAGCTGGCTAACCTCGACCTCGGCTGGGAGAAGAGCCGTAGCCTCAATGTCGGGCTTGACCTGACCTTCGCTCGCCGCTTCGCTCTGAGCGTGGAGTACTTCAATAAGTACACGACTGACCTCCTGATGTCCGTACCTGTCTCGTACAACCACGGGGTAGCGAACTATCAGGCCAACCGAGGCGAGCTCTCTAACCGCGGTATCGAAGTCGAGCTTCACGCATCGAACATCCTTAACTCCAACGCCTTCCGCTGGGATGCTGACCTCTCGCTGACGAAGATCCGCTCTCGTGTAGAGGCGCTCCCCAATGGCGACATCATCACGGGTGCTGGTAACTACCTCTACCGCCCAGGTGTAGACATCTATACGTTCTACCTCCGCAAGTTCTACGACGTAGAGAAGGAGACGGGTCTGGCTCGCTTCGTCGTCGACCCCACGAAGGACGCTACGGCTGACAACCTCACCTACTACTCTTCTCAGGCAGCATTCACTCCCACCAAGTCTGCTTATCCTAAGCTCTTTGGTGGTCTGACGAATACCTTCTCTTATGGTGGCTTCACGCTGAGCACACTCCTGACCTACCAGTTCGGCGGGCACTTCCTCGACCACTTTGAAGGCTTCGCTATCTCGGACGGCGCACGTACGATCTCGGTGAACTCAAGCAAGGATCTGGTCGGTAACTACTGGACGCCTACCAATACGACGGCCTCCAACCCCCTGCCTATCCTGAACAATCCGCTCTCGAGTGCACGTCTGGCCTCGACGCGCTTCCTCCACTCCTCGGACTTTGTCCGCCTCAAGGAAGTGGCGCTGAGCTACCGCCTCCCCAGCTCGCTCACCAAGGCACTCCACGTCAATTCGGCGAGCGTATCTCTGACGGCGAACAACCTCTTCTATCTCTACGCAGCTACCAAGAATAAGGAGCTCGAGACGCCTCTCAATGGTTTCCGTACGGCCGATATCCCTGCTCTGCGCACGGTGAGCTTCGGTGTGAATGTTGGTTTCTAACGCTTATCCCAGTATCCAGATGAAAAGATTCCCATTATATATCCTGCTGGCATCCTCTGTCCTCTTCACCTCCTGTGAGAAGGAACTGAATCAGCTCCCCTCGGGCTCCCTACCCTCTGAGGAGTCTGTCTCCTCACTGAGTGGCCTGACCAGTGCCGTGCGTGGCGTCTATTCGCGCCTCAATACCCGCTATGGCTACAGCGGCGAGACCGCTATCTTCGCCGATGGACGTGGTGGCGACGTGAAGATCGTCGTAGGGAGCTACAATCACTCGACGGCTATCCACCAGTTCCTCACCGACAAGTCTTCGGGCTTCTCGGCAGGGGCTTACCAAGCCTTCGCCACGACCTCCAGCCGTGTCAATGACATCCTGCAGTATGTAGGCTCGGTGGAGAAGACGCTCAGCTCATCCGAGAAGACGCAGTTCAATGATCAAGTAGCGCAGCTCTACGCGCTGAGAGGTCTGGCACACCTGGAGCTGGCACGTCTCTTTAGTCATATCCCCACCACGGGCGTGAACCTGGATGCGGCCTATTCGGGTATTCCCTTGAACACCGCCGTGCATCCCGTTGGCTACCGCTTCCAGCGTTCTACGCTCCGTGAGACCTATGCGCAGGTCATCGCCGACCTGACGAAGTCCCTCGAAGGGCTGAGCAAGAATAAGACGCTCAACTCGGGCGCTATCAACTACTGGGCTGCTGCAGGCCTCTTGGCTCGTACCTACCTCTACCTCGGTGATTGGCAGAACGCCTACAAGTACGCCAGCGAAGTCATCTCCTCCAGCCCCTACACGCTCTACAGCGTAGCAGACTATCCCTCGGTCTGGGGCAAGCAGGGGACGTCGGAGTCCCTCTTTGAGGTGCTCACCACGGAGAAGTCCAACGCAGGGCTCAATAGCCTCGGGGGCTATACCAATCCTGGGGTGTACCCTGAGTTCGGTGCTGCTGACGACTTCGTCACATGGGTGCAGATGACCCGCTCCAATGACGTCCGCGCACAGCTCATCAGCGAGCGCTCTAAGGCAGGTGGCGTAGCGAAGGCCTACTACACCACGAAGTACGTGGGTCAGGATGGCGCTTCGAACGCTACGGCGATGAATAACTTCAAGGTCATCCGCCTCTCTGAGCTCTACCTCATCGCTTCGGAAGCCCTCCTGCGTGGGGCTACGGCGAGCGACGGGAAGACGGCAGTCGACTACTACAATACGCTGCGACGCAACCGCTTCTCCAGCTATACTGCCGCTACTTCGGTGACGCTGCAGGATATCCTCGATGAGCGCCGTATCGAGTTCTTCTGCGAAGGACACCGCGCCTTTGACCTCCTGCGCAATAAGATCAATCTCACCAGCCAGTACGTCTCGGGTGGTACGGTCAACTACCTCGACTGGCGCACCATCGTCGAGCTCCCCGAGCGCGAGAAGAATATCAATCCGGACCTCGTAGTCCGTGCCGCACAGTAGGCTTACACGCTCTACTTGTTAGTGAAAAAGGTGACACGCCCCCAGCAGCCTCGGCCGCTGGGGGCGTGTTGTATCTATACCCTTGGGGAGGGGAAGGATACAAACCTATATTGGTCCGCGGGCTGACCTATATAGCTTCTCACTCTGACCTATATTGGTCGCATCCGTGACCTATATAGGTCAGCCCGCCGACCAATATAGGTTCACTCACCTCCTTCATCGTGATCGTCGCTTCGCTCTCCGTAGATGGCCTATTCATAGGGACTTGTGCTGGAGGGATGATGGGGTAGTACGGAGGGGCGAATGAAGGGGCTATGGGGAACGAATATCCCGAGGTGTATGAGTGAAGCGCGGAAGGGATGTTGTTATTCGAAGTCTTTTTCGCTAACTTTGAGGTGAGGGTTACGAAGGACTCCCTTAGTGCTCTTACCATAACTCATGTCACACTCCCCCTCGGGGAACTAAAAGCTATTCAACTATGGACATCAGAATTCAAGCCATCCACTTCGATGCCACAGAGCAGCTCAAGGCCTTTATCCAGAAGAAACTCGAGAAGCTGACCCGCTTCGCCGACGATATACAGGCCGCCGAAGTCGTCCTAAAGGTTGTCAAGCCCGAAGTATCCAATAACAAGGAAGCCTCCATCAAGCTCAAGGTCAATGGTGCAGACTTCTTTGTCGACAAGACAGGCAACAGCTTCGAGGAATCTGTCGATCTCTGTATCGACGTCCTGAAGCGTAAGCTCGAGAAGCACAAGGAGGCCTAAGCCCCCAGCCCTCGCCTTGAGGGCACACGTGACTAACTCTTGCCCCCACTGAGTCCCCCCCTCAGCTGGGGGCAACTCATATATATAAGGTAGTACTTGCCTCCAGTAGCTTCCTCGCGAAGCACTGCTTGCTACCTGCTGGGGTGGGTAGGATAGGAGGCGTGAGAATAGAGTGAGTTTAGCACCCTTGCGAGGGGGCAAGTCGTTCGTGTATAGGTGCTTGAGTATAAATGCTGTCAAAGTGTTAGGACTGCAGTGCACGAAGCAGTATCACGTAATGCTTTAATGTGTATATTTGCTACTACAAACGACGACAAAGCACATGGACGAAAGACGCATCGCACGTATTCGTGAGATGGAGACCGCACTCAACCAGTGGGTGGACCTCGGCAACAAGGGGGAAGAACTCCTTGAGGTCATGACGGCTCATCTCCCTAGCCTGGAGCGTCTCGTCGCCTACTACAGCTCCCCCGACTGGATGCGTGACCACGATGCCAGCGATGAGGGGCTCCTCCCACCAGATCTTCCCCACGGCGTCCTCAGCGAAGATGCCGTCTTCGACCTCCTCACCCAGCTGTATGGCTTGTGCGGGATCGTGAAAGACATAGAGCAGCGCCTCGGAAAGATACCTTAGAGAAAAGTTAGGGTAGCCGTACCTCCCCAGCCCTTGGAGCGGCGCACTACCCCCGACTATATAGTACACAAACAACTACATTAAGAACACTATGCAGCAGTACACCCTCAATCCCATAGCACGCGCTATCGGGAAGGAACCCAAGGCCTTCACTAAGGCAGACATCACCAAGTACATCCTCGACAACGACATCCACGAGCTCAACTTCCGCTATACAGCAGCTGATGGGCGTCTCAAGGAGCTGAACTTCGTCATCCAAGATGCCGAGTACCTCGATGAAGTCCTCTCCTCTGGTGAGCGCGTAGACGGCTCCAGCCTCTTCCCAGGTTTGATGGAAGCCGGCTCCTCTGACCTCTATGTAGTGCCTAAGTTCTCCTCGGCCTTCATGGATCCCTTCGCTGCTCAGCCTACGATCTCCTTCTTCTGCGCCTATATGGACAAGAATGGCCAGCCTCTCGCAGCTGCTCCCGACGAGATCCTGCGCCGTGCTGCTCAGGCCTTCCGCGAAGTGACGGGCGGTCTGGAGTTCTACGCTATGGGCGAGCTTGAGTACTACGTCATCGGTGAGCAGGAAGATGGCTACGAAGCTGTCGACCAGCGTGGCTACCATGAGATGGGCCCCTTCAGCAAGCAGATCGACTTCCGCACGCAGGCTATGCGTCTCATCTGCGAATGCGGTGGCCAGATCAAGTATGGCCACGGTGAAGTAGGGAACTTCATGGCTGACGGTCTCAACTACGAGCAGAACGAAATCGAATTCCTCCCCGTACCCGTCGAAGAAGCTGCTCAGCACCTGCAGCTCGGTAAGTGGATCCTCTTCGAGCTCGGCTGGAGAATGGGTCTCAAGGTAACCTTCGCTCCTAAGATCATCGTCGGTAAGGCTGGTAGCGGTATGCACGTCCACACGAAGATCGTCGACAAGAACGGCATCAACCAGTACGTCGACCAGGCTGGCGACCTCACGGCTACTGCTCACAAGGCTGTCGCTGGTATGATGAGCCTCGCGGCTTCGCTCACTGCCTTCGGTAATACGAACCCCACCTCTTACCTGCGTCTCGTACCTCATCAGGAGGCTCCTACGACGGTATGCTGGGGCGACCGCAACCGCTCGGCTCTCGTGCGTGTACCCCTCGGCTGGAGTGCAGACGTCGACATGTCCAGCATCATCAACCCCCTCGAAACGCCCAGCAAGAAGCGCTACACCAATAAGCAGACGATCGAGTTCCGTGCCTCCGACGGCTCGGCTAACCTCTACCTCCTGCTGGCTGGTATCTGTACGGCAGTACGCCACGGCTTCGAGATCGACAATGCTGAGCAGCTCGCTAAGGACACCTATGTCGCTGTGAACATCCACAAGGATGAGTTCGCTGGTGCCGTAGCTCATCTGGATAGCCTGCCTGCTTCCTGCGTCGCATCGGCCGAACGTCTGCGCCAGCACCGCGCTATCTACGAAGCTCGCGGTGTCTTCGATCCTACGACGATCGATATGCTGATCCGCAACCTCGAGGCTTATCAGGATGCTGACCTCCGTGCTAAGGCACAGGCTGATCCTCAGTTCCTCAAGGAGCTCGTCGAACGCTACTTCTACTGCTAAGCGAGGACTTAGCCTAACCCATTAGAGAAGGGCAGCCCCCGCTACTCCATCGGAGTGGCGGGGGCTGTCGTTTGCTGTCGTGTGTGGGGGCGTGCGAGGTCGTTCGCCTTAGAAGCGGGAGCGCATCGCCTCAGCATTCTTGCTGGCTTGCTTGTCTTGGAGGTGAGCACCGAAGGTATAGGTCAGGCTGGCCGTGAGCATATTACGTATGCTCATGTTGACGACCTCGATGGTATTCCCTTCTGTAGTCAGGGTCGTACGTGGGTCGGGTGAAGCGATATTCGTGATACCCATCTGCAGACGAAGGTGCTCATTGAGGAGGCTGTAGTTGAGGCTGACGCTGGAGTAAACCTGGCTGCTTGTACGTCCAGCACCAGAAATCTCGGGAGTCCTGTAGTTCAGATAGAAGTTCCCGCTGAAGGTCTTCGTGTGGTTGAAGAAGAGTGTGCCGTTGAGGCTTGCACTATAGGAAAGACCCTTGTCCGCATTGAGTGGGCGCCCGTTGTAGGCAACGGAGGAGGTAGTGTAGCCAATCTGATGACTGATGTAGCACTGCAGGAAAGAGAGTGAGTGGAAGAAGTAGCTATTCTGTAGCCCGACGTTGTACTTTGTCTCGGCATTGTCGATCAGATAGCGTACAGCGCTTGTGTGGGGGTCGAGGAGGGCAAGGGGCGTGATGCCGTCCCAGCTGTAGTTAGCGAAGGCCTGGAAGTTCAGTGAGCCGTCGAGGGTGTAGCCGAAGGTGAGTGAGCCTTGCTTGGTGGGGCGCAGGTCTTCCTTCCCAGAGATGGTGCTGTACTGGTTCTCATACAGAGGATAGGGGGATAGCTGGCTGAAGTGTGGGCGGTCGAGGCGGATTGTTCCTTCGAAGCTCAAAGCGTGACGCTCACTGGGGGTGAAGCCGAGATAGAGCGTGGGGAAGAAATTGACGTAGTCTCGTGTCTTGAGATCAGGCTCTCCCTTCACCTTACCTGCGGTGTGGGTGTACTCCATACGCAGCCCTCCACGGAGGTTCCACTTGGCTGAGAGTGGCTGGGTGATGTCGGTGTAGAGCGCATAGACGTGCTCATCGAAGAGGATGGCATCGGTACGTGCACCGAGAGTCGTGTGGGCGAAGTACTCATTGCTATTGTCCGTGCGACTCCAGGTGCCCTTTGCTCCGAAGGCGAGGATGGTCTGCCCTAAGGGTAGGGTGACGTCCACGTTCGTCAGGTAGGAATGCACTTGCTGTCCCTTGTGTCCCTTGTAGGAGAAGTCGCTACCAGCTACAGGTGATCCGTCGGCGAGGTAACCCGTGGAGGCAAAGCGGTCATCCGAGGAGGTGCGCGAACCTACGTAGTCAGCGTCCCACGAGATTTTGCGCCCTGGAGCTTTGGCAAAGGTCTTCTCAAGGTGGAGGTTGAGTGCGGTGTAGGCTTCGTGTTCGGTCGCTGAGGCTGTCCCAGGTAGGCGGAGCAGGAGGTCGTGGCTACCATCGGGGCGGATGGAGTAGTTGCGCGTCTCGTTCGTGCGGTCTATCTGCGTACTGTTGGGAGTATAGGTGGCAGTGAAGCCTACTGTAAGTTCGGGGTTAATCGTGTAGTCGAGACCGCCTCTGATATTGAGGCTACGCGTCTGATAGTCGAAGAGGGAGGTGCTGGCTGAATAGAGCTGGGTCGAGGGGGCGGTACGGTAGGTATCGAAGGTCCCGATGGTGTTTGGGTGGGAACCGTCAAGGTTGAGTGAAGCGGATATACGACCCTGCTTGTAGTTGAGCCCTGTCGAGAGGCTGGGGCTGACACGGCCCTTGAAGAGAAAAGCATCGGCCGAGATGTTCCCACCGAAGTAGTCGTTCTGAGCTTTCTTCATCACGATGTTCAGCACACCAGCATTGCCCTCCGCCTCATACTTGGCTGGTGGGGTGGTGAGGACTTGTACCTCAGCGATGTCGGCCTGGTTGTAGGAGCGCAGCAGACCCGTGAGAGCTTCGCCCGAGAGGCGTACGCGCTTGTCATTGATGAGCACGATTGCCTTACCACGACCGATGATGGAGATGCCTTGATCGGAGACGCTGAGCCCGGGGGTGCGCTTGAGGACATCGAGGGCATTCTGCGCACCAGCGCTGATCTGCTGGGCGTCGAAGACGAGGCGGTCTGCCTGACGGGTGATGATGGGGCGGCGGCCACGCACCTCGACGCCGCGGAGCTGCTGGGTCTCTTCGCTGAGGAGCAGCTCGCCGAGGTCAAGGCCTGTGGCGGGGAGGGTGATGGTCTTGTACTGACCTTGGTAGCCAAGAGCACGAAGCTCGAGGAGGTAGGTGCCAGCAGAGGCCGTGAGGGAGAAGGTGCCGAGGGAGTCGGTCACGGCACCCGTGACGAGGGTGCTGTCGGCGAGCCGGCGCAGTAGCGCATTACCCATGTCGATGGCTTGGCGGTCACTTGCGCGCAGGAGTCTGCCCTGGAGTCGTGCGTCGCCTGTGCTCTGAGCGAAGGTGCTTCCCGTGCCCAGTGCGAGAGCGGTGAGGAGTAGATGAAGGCGTTTCATAAGAAGTTCTTTGCGTAATGGGTTGGTATTACACTGCAAATATATGAACTTTCTTTTGAAGTGTACAAATATATAGTACACGCCTTCGCATTTCTTTCTTTCGGTCGGGAAAGTAATAACCCCCGATAGCCTGTCCTGGGCTGTCGGGGGTTAGGTGCTATACGTTGGATGATCGTGCGGGGGAGGTGTGTGCGCTAAGACTTCTTGTTGAAGATGACCTCCTGCAGGGGTAGCTCGGTGAAGGTGGGGAAGGTCGAGCCAGGAGCGACCTCTGCATCCGAGGTGACGAAGCCTGCGGAGATGGATGTCCCACGGACGATACCGCGGAAGGAGCGGAGGATCGTTATCTTCCCGAAGGGTGTGGTCTTCGAATAGTCATCGATATAAATCGTGTCGCCAGCGAAGTGGCAGGGGATGTCATACGTCAGGGTACCCATAGGAGAGCCCTCGTAGTTCAGGCTTAGCTCGACGTCCTCGGGACTATTGAAGTGGAGGGTGAAGATACCCGTGCTGTCGCACCATTCGGTGCCTTGGAGGTGGTGTTTGTCTTCAGCTGTGGAGGCTTTCTGGGCTCCCTGGCATGAGCCGAATAGGAGTGTGAGGGTGAGCGCTCCGAGGGAGAGGGAGCGGAAGCAGGCGTGTCGTGTCATCGTCTTTCTGTTGTGTCGTTCCGTTGCAGGTGAGAGATGGACTGGGGATGGTACTCAGTAGCCCCAGCATATAGGGGCAAAGGTACACGCTTTCCCCGCCTTCTGCAATCCTCATTTTTAGGTATTTCTTCCTCCTCATGCTACGGGCAAGGCCTTCATCCATCACAGCGGTTTTTCTTATTCAGTAGCGGGAAAAAGTAGTAGTCCCGTGAGGAAGTATGTAGCTTCCCATAGTGGTATTTCTCTATCCACGTACGTAGTCTTATCGGCCAGGTATCTAAATCCAAATGTCCACGTACGTAGTCCTTAGATCTACGTACGTAGATCGAATGAATCCTCCGCAGATCTGTAGGTTTTCCTCGTATGCGTAGGCGTTCATACCATTATTACTTCCAGCTTTTTCCTCCGCAGAAATGCACCTGCATACTACTACTACTACTACTACTATGCGGTGCGTATCGCAGGGCACTGTGTCAGCGTCTGTATAGATAGGGGCTTAGCGATTTGCTCCCAAAGAGGGGGCTTTGAGTGGCGGAGATGGGGGCGTGCGATTAGCAGAAAGGAGCGGGCCTCGAGGAGGTGGATACGGGGCGTGTAAGTGATAGGTGACGAGTCGCTTACGTTCGTCAAAATATTTATTTAGTCGGCTCCTTGGAGGGGCGGAGTATTTGCCTTTACTTTGTCGTGGAGTCCTGCTCGAAGCTCTCTTTTGGTACCCTTCACCTCGCCCAGTTCCTCCTTATATATACGTATGCTGGTAGGGTAGGGGGCAGGAAGAAGCGGAGCGCTCCACCCTACATTTATTCATTTTATTCATACCACACGACGATGAAAACACCTATCATCTCTTCGTCTGCCGCTGCCCAGTCCAGCGTGCCCTCTCTCATCTTCCGCGCCTATACGGTCAAGGAGCTTGCCTGTCTCTACTTCCCACAGAAGACGGCTACGGGAGCCTCCCGCTCGCTACGCGCACTCATTCGCCACGACCCCGAGCTACTCTCCCAGCTACGTGCCCAAGGCTATCGCCCGCGGGTGCACTACCTACCGCCCTCTGCCGTGCAGGTACTACTCGAGCATTTAGGCACTCCGGAGGAGTTCTACGAGATCCTCCGTAAGGCTTAGAGGACGCTCATCCTATGGGGGCGGTACGGGCCAAACGAAATATTTGACTATCTTTGCACCACAATTAAGAGGACGTGTGCGCCGTTATAGTCATGCCGTAGGGCATAAGAGTCCGCACCCCTCCAATGGATTGGTTGGGTAGCTCAGCTGGATAGAGCAATAGCCTTCTAAGCTATCGGTCCTGGGTTCGAATCCCAGCCCAATCACACAAGCTCTCCCCCCACTCAATATCCCTTACATCACTAAGATATCCTTTGATGGGGTTGGCTTTTGGCTCTTCGCCATCATCTCTGTAGCCACCTCTGGCTACCATTTATAGTCTGATATATTATCCCTTGGGTGGCTGACCCTCCCAAGCACTTCGGGTCGTCAGGGGCGTCTGTAGGGCGCACCCTCATCGCTCTCGTAGCCTACTACCCAAAGTCCTTGTGTCGATCAGTCTCCCTATGACATCCGTCCTGAAGGAGCCCCCACCCCCGGGGGATAGTACGTATTCATAATCAATATGCAACGATACAATATCACCGAGCTGTCCAGCAAGACGCTGGAGGAGCTCCAGGAGATCGCCCGAGAAATAGGCTTCTCTCCTGATGCCTTCCCCGAGAAGCGCGAACTGATCTACGAGATCCTGGACCAGCAAGCTGTCACCGTCGCTGAGACGACGAGTGTCAAGCGCAAGCCTGGTCGCCCTCGCAAGTCTTCTTCTGCCGAAGAGTCTACCCATGAAATGCCCAAGTCTACCCCCGCTACCTCTTCTGCTCCCGCTGATGACGCCCCCGAAGCCTCGGAGGACGCTCCCGAAGTAGAGCAGCCAAAGCGCAAGCGTGGTCGCCCCTCTAAGGCTGAAGCGCTGGCACGTGAGCAAGCCCTCTCTGCCGTAGCTAAGGCCTCCCAAGAGCATGCTAAGGACCCCGAAGCGATCGCTGTCGAGGAGCCAGCAGCTCCCGCCCCCAAGCCCATCCGTGGCGCGCGCACGTCAGCCTCCGCTGCGAAGCCTGCTGCCGCCGTAGAGCCCCGCGTCGCTGAAGCTGCCCCCGCAGCCGCAGACGCTAAGGAAGGCGAAGCTCCCGCAGCAGCACCTGCGCAGAGCCCCGCACGCATGGTCTTCCGTCACAAGGATAGCAAGTCTGTCCTTGACGAGATCCTGCCTACCCTCAATACGCCCCAGCCCCAGCCCAAGGTGCGTCAGCAGCAGCCCCAGGCTCCTGCTCAGCCCCAGGCACATCAGGTACAGGTGCAGGCACAGCAGCCTGCCGAGCCTAAGGCTCAGCCCGCTGTGAAGGCCGTCGCTCGCCCCCAGCAGGAGTTCGACTTCTCGGGCATCCTCGAGTGCTCTGGCGTACTGGAGATCCTGCCCGACGGCTATGGCTTCCTCCGCTCTGCGGACTACAACTACCTCCCTTCGCCTGACGATATCTACCTCTCGGCAAACCAGATCAAGCAGTGGAGCCTGCGCCCTGGCGACCTCGTCGAGGGCTTCATCCGGCCTCCACAGGATGGCGATAAGTACTTCCCCTTCGATACGATCACGCGTGTCAATGGGCGTACCCCCTCGGAGATGCGCGACCGCGTACCCTTCGACCACCTCACGCCGATCTTCCCCGATGAGAAGTTCCGCCTCGAGTCTACCAATAACCCTGCTGTACAGGACAAGATCGCGATGCGTATCGTCGACCTCTTCGCTCCTATCGGTAAGGGCCAGCGTGGTCTCATCGTCGCACAGCCCAAGACGGGTAAGACCGTCCTGCTGAAGAATATCGCTAACGCTATCGCAGCCAACCACCCCGAGGTCTATATGATCATCCTCCTCATCGACGAGCGTCCTGAGGAAGTCACCGATATGGCGACCAGCGTCAATGCCGAGGTCATCGCTTCGACCTTCGACGAGCCTGCTGACCGCCACGTCAAGATCGCCGAGATCGTGCTGAACAAGGCTAAGCGTATGGTAGAGAGCGGTCAGGATGTCGTCATCCTCCTCGACTCCATCACGCGTCTGGCACGTGCCTACAATACGGTACAGCCTGCCTCGGGTAAGGTGCTCTCCGGTGGTGTCGATGCCAACGCCCTGCAGAAGCCCAAGCGCTTCTTCGGTGCTGCGCGTAACATCCGCGGTGGCGGTAGCCTGACGATCCTCGCTACGGCCCTGCAGGAGACGGGCTCGAAGATGGATGATGTGATCTTCGAAGAGTTCAAGGGGACGGGTAATATGGAGCTCCAGCTCGACCGTCGTCTGGCGAATAAGCGTATCTATCCTGCCGTCGACCTCGTGGCCAGCAGCACGCGCCGTGATGACCTCCTGCAGGATCAGACGACCCAGAGTCGTATGTGGTCTGTGCGTAAGGTCCTCTCGGAGATGAACCCCATCGAAGCGATGGAGAACGTCAAGAACCTCATGCTCCGCACCAAGGATAATGAGGAGTTCTTCGCCGAAGTGAATAGCTAATCACAGAGGTAGTGGCTTAGTCCAATAGTTCTCTTATCTTTGTAGAGTAAACACAATTACTACTAACACAAAATATCCTATCGCACAATGAGCAAGATCGGTATTTTCTACGGCTCTTCTACGGGCTCTACCTCCGAAGTAGCACAGCGTCTGGCTAAGGCCCTCGGCGCAGAAGCTAATGTCTATGATGTCGCTGGCGCAGATGCTGCTGATGCAGCTGCCTTCGATGTCCTCCTCCTCGGTTCCTCTACGTGGGGTATCGGTGACCTCCAGGACGACTGGGAAGACTTCCTCCCCAAGCTCGCTGAGCAGAACCTCGCTGGCAAGAAGGTCGCTCTCTTCGGCTGCGGTGACGCTGATAGCTATCCCGATAGCTTCTGCGAAGCTCTGGCTAAAATCCACGAAGGCCTCGCTGGTACGGGCTGCTCCTTCATCGGTGCTTACGAGCCCGAAGGCTACAGCTACGATGCTACTGAAACGGAACAGGATGGCAAGCTCATCGGTCTCTGCCTCGACGAAGCTAACCAGTCTGACCTCACCGACGAACGTATCGAAAAGTGGGTCGCTCTGCTGCAGTCGCAGTTCTAAGAGCGAGCGCTTAGCACGACCAATATCAGTTGCCCTTCGGCTGTCTCCCACACGGGGGTACGGCCGAAGGGCAACTTTTTGTATCTTTAGGGTATAGTTAGTTAGCTCGCTATTCATCACTATCATCATCAAATACACTATGAAGCAAACGACACTCCTCGCAGCCTTTGCCCTGGCTGTCACTGCCTGGGCTACTCCGTCTGCTGAGGCTTGCTCCGACCTGATCGTGGGCAAGAAGGCTTCGGTCGACGGCTCCGTCATGATCAGCTACTCGGCCGACTCGCACACTCTCTACGGCGACCTCGTACATTATCCAGCTAAGGCTTGGGGCAAGGGCCTCATGCTTCAGATCCACGAGTGGGATACGGGCAAGCCCCTTGGCTATATCCCTCAGGCCGCTGTCACCTACAATGTCGTGGGGAACATGAATGAGCATCAGGTCGCCATCACCGAGAGTACTTGGGGCGGACGCAAGGAGCTCCGCGACCCCTCGGGCGTCATGGACTACGGTAGCCTCATCTACGTGGCTCTGCAGCGCTCCCGCTCAGCTCGCGAAGCGATCCGCGTCATGACCGACCTCGTCCGCGACTACGGCTACTACAGCTCGGGTGAGTCCTTCACCATCGCTGACAAGAACGAAGTCTGGATCATGGAGCTTATCGGCAAGGGCCCCAAGAAGAAGGGCGCTACGTGGGTAGCTATCCGCATCCCCGATGATGCTATCGCCGCTCACGCCAATCAGGCACGTATCCACAAGATCCCCTTCGGCGACAAGGAGAACTGCATGTACGAGAAGGACGTAGTCAACGTAGCTCGTGAGAACGGATGGTTTAAGGGTAAGGATAAGGACTTCGACTTCCAGAAGGCTTACAACCCCTATGACTTCAGCGGTCTGCGTGCTTGCGAAGCCCGTGTATGGAGCTTCTTCCGTACCTTCGACAAGAGCATGGACAAGTACAAGAAGCACATCATGGGTGATGCTTCCGAAGAGCCCATGCCTCTCTACATCATCCCCGACCGTAAGGTGAGCCTCGCTGACGTCCGCGAAGGGATGCGCAACCACTACGAAGGCACCGAGCTCTCGATGACGAACGACCCCGGGGCTGGTGCCTACAAGGTTCCCTACCGCTGGCGTCCTATGACCTTCAAGAGCGAAGGCCGTGAGTACTTCAACGAGCGCGCTATCGCTACGCAGCAGACGGGCTTCGTGCTCATCGCTCAGATGCGTAGCTGGCTGCCCGATGCTGTCGGTGGTATCCTGTGGTTCGGTGTCGACGATGCCAATACGGCTGTCCTCACGCCTATGTACGCCTCCATCACCGAGATCCCCGAATGCTACCGCCGTGGCAACGGGAGCATGACGGAGTTCAGCTGGACGTCTGCCTTCTGGATCCACAACTGGGTAGCTAACATGGCTTATAACCGCTATGAGCCCATGATCCGCGATATCCGACCCGTACAGAAGGAGCTGGAAGATAGCTACGTCGACCTGGTGAAGAACACCGACGCTAAGGCTCTCGAGCTGCTGAAGAGCAGCCCCGCACAGGCCACCGCTTACCTAACGGAGGTCTGCGGCAAGGTAGCCAACGAGGCGACCGCTCGCTGGAAGAAGCTCGGTGAGTACCTCCTCGTCAAGTACATGGACGGTAACGTCAAGAAGGAGAAGGACGGCAAGTTCGAAGAGAACGGCTACGGCCAGATCGTCTCGCCCAACTTCCCCGGCTACAGCCAGGAATACTACGACCAGGTCGCTAAGAGCGAAGAAGCCAAGCACCTCGAGGTCCCCAAGAAGGATAAGTAATCGTACCTAATCTACTGAGGCTACAAGGATCTATGCACTCGTGGCATAGCCCCTTGTAGCCTCAGTAGTATCCCACTCTTATGTGATTCTCCGTTAAGAAGTCCTATATATGGCAAGAGCAATTACCTATTACTATCCCGATGAGTCTGCACCCTCGTCATTGAAAGTTTTCCAAGATCGAAGCAGCCAGATCCGCGGCTTCTATTTCACTCGCGACCGACTTGAGGATATTGCCAAGGTGGAGAATGCTGGCAACTACGCTATCTATTTCCTCTTGGGGAATGATGACGAGCATCCTATCCCCACGATCTATGTCGGGCAGTCCAAGAATGGAGCGGGGCGTATTATTGATCACAAGTACAAGAAGACCTTCTGGAGCCACTGCATCATGTTCGTGTCAGATAATAATGCCTTTGATACGAACGCTATTGACTATATGGAGTACTACTTCATCCAGAAGGTGATCAGTGCAGGTGTCTACTCTGTGGAGAATAAGGATGAGCGCAAGAAAGAACCGAATGTCAGTATCTATGATAAGCCGACCTACGACCAGTACATCACGCAGATCGAGTTCCTCCTACAGATTGAAGGGGTACGGCTTACGCTCCCGACAAAGAAGATCGCTGGGAAGTACTATAAGTTAAGAGGGAAAGGACCGTCAGCCCAAGCATACTTCCAAGATGGAGAATTCTATTTGGAGGTAGGTTCGATTATTCGGCCGTCAGCAACTAAGGCTGAATCGATGAGATCAACTATGGATCGTCGCGAGCTGCAAATAGAGCAGCTCCTCGCCGAGAAGAAGATTGCTCCAAGTAAGGATGATGGTCATTACTATGAGGTGTTGTACCCCCTATCCTTCAAAAGTCCTTCGACAATGGCTCTCTTTGTCCTTGGACGCAGTGCTAATGGATGGACGGAGTTTGTTGGACTTGATGAGCTACGAGAATCCCCCGCTTCTGAATGATGCTATAGTCAAAGCTTCCTGCAGATATAAAATACACGAGGGCGCCTCCGATAAGAGGCGCCCTCGTGTGCTTTAAGAGGATGGACTATAGCCTGTGGCTACTTCAGCGTGCCGAGCTCACGGCCGACCTTGATGAAGGCAGCGATGGCCTTGTCGAGGTGATGGCGTTCGTGTGCGGCGGAGAGCTGTACGCGGATACGTGCCTGGCCCTTGGGGACGACGGGGTAGTAGAAGCCCGTGACGTAGATCCCTTCTTCGAGGAGGCGTGCAGCATATTCCTGCGAGAGCTTAGCGTCGTAGAGCATCACGGCGCAGATAGCTGACTGGGTGGGCTTGATGTCGAAGCCGGCAGCGAGCATCTTGTCGCGGAAGTACTCGACGTTCTCCATCAGCTTGGTGTGCAGGGCATCGCTTTCCTCGAGCATCTTGAAGACTTCGAGGCCAGCACCGACGACTGCGGGCGGGATGGAGTTACTGAAGAGGTAGGGGCGTGAGCGCTGACGAAGCATGTCGATGACTTCCTTGGGGCCCGTGGTGAAGCCACCGATAGCGCCACCGAAGGCCTTACCGAGCGTACCGGTGTGCAGGTCGATACGGCCGTAGCAGTTGAACTGCTCAGCGACACCATGACCCGTGGGACCGACGACCCCTGCCGAGTGGCATTCGTCGACCATGACGAGTGCATCGTACTTGTCCGCCAGGTCACAGATCTTATCCATGGGAGCGACATTGCCGTCCATGGAGAAGACGCCGTCGGTGACGATGATGCGGAAGCGAGCAGACTGGGCTTCTTGGAGTACGCGCTCCAGGTCTTCCATGTTCGCATTTTCGTAGCGGTAGCGCTGGGCCTTACAGAGGCGTACGCCGTCGATGATGGAGGCATGGTTCAGTGCATCGCTGATGATAGCGTCTTCTGGACCGAAGAGGGGCTCGAAGACCCCACCGTTAGCGTCGAAGCAGGCGGCATAGAGGATGGTGTCTTCGGTGTGGAAGTAGCGGGCGATGGCCTGCTCGAGCTGCTTGTGGATGTCCTGCGTACCGCAGATGAAGCGGACGGAGCTCATCCCGAAGCCGTGGCTGTCCATGGCGGCCTTAGCGGCTGCTACCAGACGAGGATGGTCGGAGAGACCGAGGTAGTTGTTGGCGCAGAAGTTGATGACCTCCTGCCCCGTGCTGATCTTGATGTCGGCAGTCTGAGGGGTCGTGATGATACGCTCCCGCTTGTAGAGGCCGGCTTCGTCGATGGATTGAAGTTCCTCAGCGAGGTACTTCTTCATGTTCTTAAACATAGTCCTTGTTTCTTCGTGTATAGCTTGCTAAGTAGTGTGCTTTGCTTGCTGGGGTGCCGTGTGGGGCGAGCGAAGGGCTCTATCCCTTGCGGCGGATGGTCTCGATCATGTCGCGCGTCATGGCGGGTAGGTCGTACTGGGGCTTCCAGTCCCACTCGCTTCGAGCGCAGCTATCGTCGAGGGAGTTAGGCCAAGAGTCAGCGATACCCTGACGGAGTTCGTCGAGCTCGTAGGTCATCTCGAAGGTAGGGATCACCTCACGGATAGAGGCAGCGATACCCTCGGGGTCGAAACTCATCGAGGTGATGTTGAAGGAATTGCGGTGAATGAGTCGTGTGGGGTCTGCTTCCATGAGTTCGACGCAGGCGCGCAGGGCATCGGGCATATACATCATGTCCATATAGGTGCCTGGGCGCAGGGGGCATGCGAAGCGACCTTCGCGTACAGCAGCATAGTAGATGTCTACAGCATAGTCGGTAGTACCACCACCCGGAGGTGCAACATTAGAGATAAGGCCAGGGAAGCGGACGGAGCGTGTGTCGACGCCGAAGCGCTTCTGATAGTAATCACTGAGGAGTTCGCCAGAGACCTTCGTCACCCCGTACATGGTCTTGGGGCGCTGGATGGTGTCCTGTGGCGTCATGTCGCGCGGTGTCTCAGGGCCGAAGGAGCCGATAGAGCTGGGGGTGAAGACCGCACAGCCATTCTCGCGTGCTACCTCGAGGACGTTGAAGAGACCGCCGAGGCCGATCTGCCATGCCAGCTGCGGCTTGGCTTCGGCGACAGCACTCAGCAGTGCTGCCAGATTGAAGATCGTGTCGATCTTGTAGCGACGTACGACTTCGGTGATCTGCTGGGGATTGGTAATGTCTACCACTTCACAAGGACCAGTCTCGAGGAGCTCGCCCTTGGGAGGAGCTGCAGGGATGTACCCTGCCACGACTACGGGATAGAGTCGGCGGAGCGTCATGGCGAGCTCGGTCCCGATCTGGCCTGTAGAGCCGATGATAAGGATGTTTTTCATACCTCTTTGTGATACGTATTTTCTTGCGAGATGCTCGCTAGCAGGGTACTTCATGGTGACGCTGCAGGTGCGAGGCGGACCTAATAAATGCGTACAAATGCCCTTTACTATGCGCCAAATGTAGTTAATCTCGTTGGAAAAATCAGTATTCCATGGGGCGTACCTTTATAAGGCTCTGATTATTCGCTTGGTAGGGTGCCTATGGAGATGTGTAGGAGACGCTATACCTTTGTCTACGCTAACGAAAGAACTTTAAGAAGATGACTCATTGTGTGATGCACACGCTCCCTTCGGGGCTTAGGATCATCGCTTCGGTAGAGCCCGAGGCGGCAGTCAGCTACGTGGGCCTTGGGGTGCGCGTAGGGGCTCGTGACGAAGGACTGCGCTGGCATGGGCTGGCGCATAGCATCGAGCACATGCTCTTCAAGGGCACACGCCTGCGCTCCTCGAGCCAGATCATCGAGCGTATGGAGTCCGTGGGGGCAGAGCTGAATGCCTATACGACGAAGGAGGAGACGATGCTCTACGCCATCGCTCCCTCACGCTATGCACGGCGCTCGCTGCACATGATCCTCGATATCGCAGCCCATAGCACGTTCCCCGAGCGGGAGTGGACGAAGGAGCAGGAGGTCATCCTTGACGAGATCCATTCGTATGAGGATAGCCCCTCGGAGCTGATTTTCGATGAGTTCGAGGATCAGGTCTTCCGCCCGCACCGCCTTGGGCATGCCATCCTCGGTACAGAGGCTTCGGTGGGGCGCATCACGGTGGAGGCGCAGCGCCGCTTCCATAGCACTTACTACCGTCCTGAGCGTATGGTGCTCTTTGCCCGTGGTGTGCTCGATATGGACGACTTGATAGCCGCAGCGGAGCAGGCCTTCCCTGGCGAAGGTCAGCCCCTCATCGCAAGTAGTGCACTTCCCGAGCCACTCCCTATACCTACATATAATAAGGAGGCGCGTCGCGTGGTGCGTCGTCGGGATACGGCGCAGAGCCACGTGCTGCTGGGGCGTGCCGCTTATTCGCTCTATGATCCGCGGCGTCTGGCACTTAGTCTTCTCGCGAGTATCCTTGGCGGGAGCGGGATGAATGCCCGGCTGAATATGCAGCTGCGTGAGCAGCGTGGGCTGGTCTATCATGTCGAGTGCAACTACACGCCCTACACCGATACGGGGCTCTTCTCCGTCTACTTCGGTTCGTCGCATCGTGCCGAAGCGGAGGCCATCGAGCTGGTCTATGCCGAGCTGGCGTGCTTAGTCGCTGAGCCCTTGACGCAGCGAGCTCTGGAGCAGGCCCTACGTCAGACGCATGGTCAGATGATCGTCGCCTCGGAGCAAAGGGAGCAGCACTTCCTCTCGATGGGGAAGAGCTTCCTGCATACGGGGACGTTTGAGTCGGATGAACTGCTTCAGGAGCGCCTCTCCGCCCTCACGCCCGAGCTACTGCACGAGGTCGCTACGGAGCTCTTTGATCGCTCTATGTTCCACGAACTTATCTATCGCTAACGCGAGCAAAGGCGTCCCCTTCATAGGAGGGGGTGGGACGAACCTATATTGGTCGGTGAGTCGACCAATATAGGTTCGCTTCGTGATCTATATAGGTCGCACTGCGGACCAATATAGGTCAGCCCAACGACCGATATAGATTCGTACGGCTCCACTATCGGAGACTGTTGCGGGAGAGTCCTACCCTCTATTTAGCGTGCTAAGGCATCGCATGCCCAGCTCCCCGATATGCCTCTCCGGAGCGATACGCTTTTCCCTTCACCTTATCGCGAGTATTCCTCTTATCCAGCGGAGGGAAAAGTGTCCTTCTCATAAAGGAAAAAGTGCCTTCCCGCAGTGGTTTTCCTCCATCTATGCACGTGGCCTTAAAGACTTGGTACGTCAATCCAAATATCCACGTACGTAGATATTAGATCCACGTACGTAGCCC
>ERZ1674093.28-NODE-28-length-33193-cov-14.801346_pt1 | contig 33193 bp, 25 predicted proteins | sample MGYA00581116_ERZ1674093 | MGnify/ENA primary metagenome ERZ1674093 (study PRJEB41354, sample SAMEA4873337) | human saliva metagenome | biome: human-associated habitat [ENVO:00009003]; feature: mouth environment [ENVO:08000002]; material: saliva material... | reverse complement strand
TGCCTCTTACGTGGCGTTATCTTGGAAAACTCCCCCAGGACCGGAAGGTAGCAAGGGTATTCGAGCTATGACGGGTGCGTAAGAGGTTTTTCTATGCCCAAAAACGGGTAACTAGATAGTCATGCACCCGTCATATGCACTACGTGCCCGCTCCGCTGGCGCTTCGCGGCTTCGAATCCGGATTTGATTCTTCGCGCGCTCAGAATCCGGATTCTCAGCGGTTGCGTAAGAGGTTTTTTCATGCCCAAAAACGGGTGCGTAGGCAGTCGGATACCCGCCACGCTCAGCAGTAATGTGCTTTCTATTACTTTTTTCTCATAAGGCTTGCGTGGCATCGCAAACCTGTAGTAAAGTCTTATTCGTTGCCTACGCAATGCGCAGGGAACATAGCTGGAGGATTCGCCTAGCGGCCTATGGCGCACGCCTGGAACGCGTGTTGGGTTAACAGCCCTCGGGGGTTCAAATCCCCCATCCTCCGCCACCGATCCCCGGTCTTAGATTCTAAGGCCGGGGATTTTTTGCGCCCTTGCTACTATTTCCTCAGAGCCCCTCGGGGCCCGTGCCGCCGGGCGTCCGAAAAACCTGCAGAAAGCACCACCATGATTTTCAAAAAAGTAGGCGATAGTCGCCCCTACCCCCAGCACGGCATGACCCACGCCGACTGGGGCGGTATCGCGCCGCAGCAGGTGCGTCTCGACACCCTCATCACCACCCAGAAGACCCTCAACCTTGAAACGCTCCTGGCCGAGGACTCCACCTTTTACGGCGACCTCTTCCCGCACGTGGTCAAGTGGGGCGGTGAACTCTACCTGGAGGACGGTGTGCACCGCGCGCTCCGCAACGCCCTGCACCGCCGCGCCGTCATGTACGCGCGGGTGCTCGACCTGGACTCCATCTCCCCGGCGCTGTTGCCCGGGGCCCGCAACTAGGCGACGCCGGGCGGCTTTCCGAGTCCGGACCGCGCGGTTGCCCGCAGAACCGTACAGCAGGTGCCGAGCCATTCTATGAACGGCTCGGCACCTGCGTTTTAAAGTTTTAACGTATATCTGCGCGACGGAACTCCGTCGAACACGCCACCGCGGTAGAAAGGGGCCTACGCGGCATCCTTCTGGCCGGAGTCGTCCTGCGCGAGGGCCAACTGGGGCGCGAGTTCCTCGGAGTCCAGGCGTACCGGGTTGCCCTCGGTATCGAAGCGGGCGCCCAGACCCATCTGAATAAAGCGAATCGTGTTGAGGATCTGGTGCTCTCGGGTCTGCTCGTCCGGCGCGTCCTCGGTGCGTCCCGCGCTCGAAGAAAGCGAGCCGTGCACCAGCATCGCCAGCTCGCGGATATCGTTCTGCGGAATGTACTTCTCGGCGATGGCCGCCGAAAGGATGTTCGCCAGGACCATCTGCAACTCCTGCACGTGCTTGCCGAGCTTCGCGTAGGACTCGGGGGAGAGCATGGAGCGCATGGCCGGGCCCGGGGGCAGGTGGCGGCGCGCCAGGTCGTTGATCTGCAGGCGGATGTATATGGCCAGTTGGTCGATGGGGTTCTCGATGCCCTCCAGACCTTCGCGTAGCTCCTTGAGGAAGCGTCCGGTCTCGTCCAGGGCGTAGGCGACCAGCAGTTCACCCATGTCGGCGAAGTAGTTGTACACGGCGGTGCGGCCGATGCCCGCGTTCTTGGCGACGTCGGTCATGGTCAGGCCGGGCAGGCCTCGGGTGTAAAGAATCTCGCCGAAAGAGTCCAGGATGGCGCGCTTGGTGTTCTCGCGCTGGGCGGCGTTGGTGGCTGCAGAAATACGTGGCATAGTGACACCTTACCGCAGAATGTCAGCAAATGACGAATATATCGAATGTGTCACCAAGAAATTTGCATAATCCATGCGAATTTTCGCGTTTATGACAAAAACAAGCCCCTACAGGAACCCCAAACGCGTCGCCGTCGCCAAATCTGCACCCACCAACGACGCAATCGGATACCCCGTATGGCCACGCCCCGGAGTCACCTGCAGTAGCGTCCGCGCGCCCAGCCCCTCATAGAACGCGATGCCCTCCTGCGCCGCAATACGCGCCGACCAGCTACCCTCAGTGCTCGTCGCCATGCGCCGCCGAGCCGAAGGGGAACGCCCATCCAAAACACCCACGTGCCAGCTCATCAGCAGATCCTCATGCGAGGAAGGACTCAGCGCAGCCCGCTCACGCACCCGCGCAGGTATGCCGTCAGCGCCGCCGCCACCGATGAAGGTGGCACCGCCACCGTGAAGCCAGTCAATATCGTGCGACAGCAGCTCATAGCTGAGGAACTCCGCACCACCCGAATAGCCCGCAAGCCAGACGCGGCTCATATCCACCCCGTACGCCAAGGAAATCTCCTCAATCAGGGCGCGAACCATCCTGCCGTTTGAGCGGGCACGAACCCACCAGTTATAGGTCAGCGGAGGCGCATAAGAATCGGTGTCGGTAAGGCGCGGCTCCCGCAGACTACCCGGCGACAGCACCGGCACCGACAGCATATTGAACTCAGCCGCCACCTGCGCCAGCTCGGTGCGCAGGGAAGAGCGGCGGCGAAGCAGGCGGCTTCCGGCGCGTGAGATGTGGTCGCCGTCGAAGTAGAGGAGCAGCCCGGGCGCCCGGCCGGTAGCGGGGTTGCTGAGCAGGTTGAGGTTATCCACGCGGTAGTAGATAGTGCGCCCTCGGTGCGAGAACGGGCGGTAACCCACAATCTCCGAAGAGGCGAGTACGAGCGGCTCAAATACCGTGGCGGCCGCTCGAACCAGGCGCGCCGCGCGGGGGAGGAGCGGATGCAACCGCGGAATGTGCGCGCTGAGCCGCCGCTGGTTGCGGTGGATCAGCGGACGACGCAGGCGGTGGCTCAACCTCTTCATGGCTCCATTGTAGGCAGAGCCTCGAAGCCGGACGCCACCTCTCGCCGCGGGCCGAGACGCCCCGGAGGCGCATGGCGCGGCTGCGCCCGAGCGTCCGAACTTTAGCGCGGGCGGCCCCCAACCTGCCCGGCGCACGGTATATGGGTACTATTAGAGAGGCTCGGGTGGCAGACGAGCCCACCGAACGCGGTCCACGTGCCGCATTTGAAGTTTACGGTGGTCAGCCCACCACACAACCACCACTAGAAACACAACGCATGAGAAAGAACCTGGGGAGAGTTATGGCTAAACCCGTTAGCGAGTCGAAGGCTCAGACGAGCACCGTGAAGGTGCCGTGGGCCGGTCGTCGCGGCTACTTTGATCTGTTGCTGGCTGCATCCTGCGTCATCCTGATTATCTCGAATATTGGCGCAACCAAGGGCGTGGAGTTCGGCCCGCTGCCCTTCGAGCTGCCTGTCATCGGTAACACCATCGTGACCGACGGCGGTTTCTTCCTCTTCCCCCTGGCCTACGTGATTGGCGACCTGCTCTCCGAGGTGTACGGCTTCAAGCGCGCTCGCCGCGCCATCGTGGCTTCCTTCGTGGCAGCCGCCTTTGCCGCCGTGTGCTTCCTGGTCATCATGTACCTGCCGGCCGCGGGATTCTACGAGAACCAGAAGTCCTTTGAGGCGGTGCTGGGCCCCGTGTGGCAGATTTACGCCGGTTCTCTGCTCGGCTACCTGTGCGGTCAGACCCTGAACGCCTGGGTGATGGTGTCCATGAAGAAGGCTACCAAGGGTCGTTTCCTGTGGCTGCGCATGATTGTCTCCACCTTGGTCGGAGAGCTGGTTGACACCTTGATTTTCTGCTCGATTGCGGCTCCGGTGCTCGGCATCGAGACCCCCGAGGCTTTCGTGAACTATGTGCTGGTCGGCTACGTCTACAAGTGCCTGGTTGAGGTTATCCTCATGCCCATTAGCTACCCGGTCATCGGCTGGTTTAAGCGTCATGAGCTGGAGTACATGGCCTAGCCCCGACACCGGACTGACGCACGGGGCCGCTCGATCGTTTTGTTCGGGCGGCCTTCCCCTATTCACACTTCATTTTCGATACACAGCATTCCTAACGAAAGCGACACGTTATGTCTACACTGCGGGAGAATACCTCTGAGCAGTCGAAGGGCGACTCCCTGAGTCGTTCCCTGTCCCACGGTCAGCTGACCATGATTGCGATGGGCTTGGCGCTGGGTACGGGTCTGTTCCTGGGCTCGTCCTCCGCGATTAAGATTGCGGGCCCTGGCGCGATTATTTCCTACGCTATTGGTTCGATGATTGCGGCGATTATTGCCGCCTGCGCGGGCGAGATGTCCGTGCGTCACCCGGTTCAGGGCGGCTTCGGAACGATTGCGAGCCGCTACCTGAACCCCTTTAGCGGCTACATCACCCGCTGGGCCTATTGGGCCTGCACCGTGCCGCTGGCCGGTGCCGAGCTGGTGGCCGTGGGTCATTACGTGGCGTTCTGGTTCCCTCAGATTCCCCTGTGGGCTTCGGTGACGTTCTTCGGTGTGCTGATTTTGGTGCTGAACCTGGTGAGCGTGAAGTCCTTCGGCGCGTTGGAGTTCCTGCTCTCCTCGATTAAGGTATCTGCGGTCATCGTGTTCATGGTGATTGGCCTGCTGCTGGTGTTCGTGGGCCTGCCGAGCCACGGCGCTGCGGGCGTGCAGAACCTTGTCAACGACGGCGGTTTCCTGCCGAACGGCCCCCTGTCGATTTGGATTTCGATGGCCGTGGTCATGTTCTCCTTCGGCGGTGTTGAGATGATTTCGCTCTCCGCCGCGGAGGCGAAGGATCCCGCCCGCTCGGTGGCCTCCAGCGTGAAGGCGATGATTTGGCGTCTGTCCACCTTCTACGTGGTGTCCATGGCGATTATTCTGTGCCTGGTGCCGTGGCAGACGGCGGCGCAGAACTCTGACCTGACCGAGTCCCCCTTCGTGATGGTCTTCTCAGAGATGGGTATTCCCTTCGCGGCCGACATCATGAACTTTGTGGTGCTGGTGGCAGCCCTGTCGGGTGCGAACGCCTCGCTGTACGCGGCAACCCGTCTGATGCACGCCCTGGGCGCCGACAAGATGGCCCCCGCGGTTGCGGCCCGCACAACCTCCCGCGGCGTGCCGATGGTTGCCCTGCTGATTTCCTTCACCGGCGTTGTCGTGGCGACCGTGATGGCCGTGGCCAAGATCGGTAACATCTTTGCCCTGCTGATGGCCCTGGTGACCCTGTGCATACTGATTGTGTGGATCATGATTCTGCTGACCTACCAGGCCTACAAGAAGGACCAGGGGGATGCCTCCTCCTTCACGGTGCTGGGCGGCCGCTTGACGGCAGGACTGGCCCTGGTGGGCGTGCTGGGCACCCTGGTGGCCCTGTTCATGCTGGACGGCTCGGGCGTGCAGGAATCCATCATGGTGGGCGTGGTCTTCTTCGTGCTGATTTCTATCGGCTACGTGATTGCCTCGCGCCGCCTGGGCGGGTTCAAGCGCCCCGACCTGGATGCAATGCACGAGGCCGAGGAGCTACAGACCCGAGCCACCGAGTCGTAGTCTCAAGTTGAGGTTATAGGATGGGGCGTCGCGGGCAAGAGCCGCGGCGCCCCGTCGCATCCGGTAGCTCCCGCCTCTGCCGCAGGACGTGCGAACCGGCACCCGTACAATGGAATTATTCGCGCCCGCGACCCAGCGGTTTTGACCCCTCGGTTTCTGCAGCGCGAGCACACAGCACACATCACGCCCTCGGGCGTACTAAAGGAAGGCACAGCCGTGTCCCACAATGACAGCACCCGCGGCCCCGTCGCCGCGGGAACCGCCGAGCCTCGAACCCTTAAGCGTTCCCTGTCCCACGGGCAGATGACCATGATCGTGATGGGTTCGGCTCTCGGCACCGGCCTTTTCCTGGGGTCGGGCACCGCGATTGCTATGGCCGGCCCCGCGGTTATTCTGACCTACGCCATCGGTTCGGCGCTCGCTTCGGTGATTGGCGCGGCGACCGGTGAAATGGCGATTCGCTACCCGGTGCGTGGCGGTTTCGGCACGATCGCGACCCGTTACCTGGGGCCCTTCGCGGGATTCCTGACGCGTATTGCCTACTGGACGGCGACGGTGCTGATCGCCGGCGTGGAGCTCGTGTCGGTGGCGACCTACCTGAGTTATTGGTGGCCGCAGCTGCCGCTGTGGGTGGGCATCGCGGCATTCGGCGCGGCGCTGATTGTGCTGAACCTGACGAGCGTGAAGTCCTTCGGCATGCTGGAGTTCTTCCTCTCCTCGATCAAGGTCATTTCGATTGTGGCCTTCCTGCTGGTGGGCCTGTGCCTGATTTTCTTCGGCCTGCCCGGCCACGCCGCGGTGGGTACCGCAAACCTCTTCAATGACGGCGGTTTCATGCCTAACGGCCCGGAGTCGGTGTGGCTGTCGCTGGCCGTGGTGATGTTCTCCTTCGGTGGTATTGAGATGATCTCAATCTCTGCTGCGGAGGCGAAGGATCCCTCCCGTTCGGTGCGTTCTTCCGCGAAGGCGATGATGATTCGCCTGGCGACCTTCTACGTGCTGGCCGTGCTGATTGTGGTGGCCGTTATTCCGTGGCGTTCGGCATCGGGTCTGGGCGACGCTGTGGAAGCTTCCCCGTTCGTTCTGGTCTTTGAACAGCTGGGTGTGCACGGCGTGGCGCACTTCGTGAACTTTGTGGTTCTGATTGCGGCCCTGTCGAGCGCGAACGCGAACCTGTACGCCGGCGCGCGTCTGCTGCACTCCCTGGCGGTTGACGGTATGGCTCCTCGACCGCTGGCCGGGGTGAACCGCGCGGGTGTGCCTGCGCGTGCCGTGTGGCTGTCGACCAGCGGCATGGTGATTGCTATTCTGCTGGCGCTGTACAGCCCCAAGGAGGCGTTCCTCTCCATGATTTTTGTGATTATGGTGTGCGCGCTGACCGTGTGGGTTCTGATTCTTTTCGCCTACATCGTGTACAAGCGCGTTGAGCCCGCCGCGCACGGGTTCCGCCTGTGGGGTGGACGCTTCACCGCCGGCGTGGGCATTGTTCTGCTTTTCGCGGTGTGGGTGGCGCTCTTTAGGGTGCGCGGATCCGCGATTCCCTCCGTGGTGGGCGTGGGCTACTTCGTGGTGCTGAGCGTGCTGTACTTCGCTCGTATCCGTCACAGCCACACGATTGACGACCAGACGTTTGCGGAGGCGCAGCGGGCGACGGAGGGCTACGATGCGGCGCAGCACGACGCCGACCACGCCCTCGAGACCGCGGCAAAGCTGGGACGCTAATCCCCCTCGCGGTTCTCCCGCGGCGCGAACGTCAAGAAACGAAAAATACGGAAGATTAAGGCTTCTGCCGTAATATAACCGTAAAAATAACGCAGGCCCTCAAAAGAGGTCTATTATAAATAGTGAACCGTATGATCTTGTATGCGTTCAAATGTCTGTGTGTTGGATGAGGCCTGAAAGCATCGTAGCTTTCGGGCCTCATCGTTTTAATTCGAGCCAATATTTTTAGTAGTGAAATTTCCGAAGAACATAGATTTTAATGTAAATATGTGTTTATGTGTGAATTTTCCGGAGTATTTCCGAAAGGAGTAGAGTTAAAGCCATGCAAAGCCACGAAAACCCTCAGAAAACCACTTCTGCGGCCGGCGCCTCCGCCGCCACGACCGCGGCCGATGAGCTGACCGTGTACGTCCCCGCCCGCTGGGGCGACATGGACGCTTACGGACACGTCAACAACGTTGCCATGCTCTCGATCATGGAGGAGGCCCGCGTGGCCCTCTTCGGCCCGCCGCCCTCCTCGGGACAGAAACCGACCGTGGCACCCAACCCGCCCATCCCGCTCTTCGACCTGGTGCCCGAGGGCGTTCAGGCCCTCATCGCCGAGCACGGCATCCGCTACCTCGCGCAGCTGCCCTACACCGGTGAGCCCGTGCCTGTACGTGCACGCGTGGAAAAGGTGAGCGCCGCATCCGTGCGTATCGGCTACTCGATTATCTCCCCGGTGGATCAGCGCGAGTGCGTGCGCGCCTTCACCGTGCTGGCCTTCTGGGACTCCGTGGCGGGGCGACTGACTCGACTCAGCCCCGAGCAGCGAGAGCTGCTCAAGTCCTTCCTGCCGAAGGAATAAACGCGGGAGGGTACGGGCCTGCGCAGCCCGGATGGCTTGCGCGCAGGCCCGTATTCAGGCGGTGTTCACGGGAAACGCGTATGCTTAAGGTACCTTCTGCAAAGGGTGCAAAAGGTACAGCCCAGGAGAGAACAATGTCGTTTCACCACACTCAGGTAGCCCCCGCAGGCTGGGGTCGCCGCACCGTGCGCGCCACCGGATGCGCCGCCGCCCTACTCCTCGCCCTGACCGGATGCTTCGGCGGCTCCCAGAGCACCGCCGAGTCCTCCCCGAACCCCACCGCCACGGCCTCACCCACCCGCCACCCGCTGCCTTCCTCCACGGCCACGCCGGCTCCGAACACGCCAACACCGAGCGCAACGACCGGGCCGACCGTCACGGAAACCACGGCCCCCGCCTCAACCGCTGAGTCCGTCCCCTCCGCATCCTCGGCGGTTGCTGAGACAAAGGCAACCCCCGTCGCGGATGCCAGCCCCGCCGCCGCTGAGACGCCGCGCGCGCCCGAGAAGGTGGAGGCCGAACGCGCCTCCGCCGGCGAGCGCTGCGGGCACATTGGCCGCAAGGGCTACCTGAAGACCGGCGCGGAAATCATGGTGCTGCGCGGCACCGTGGACTGCGCCCACGCCCTGGATGTGCTGACCGAATACGTCACCACCCCGCGAGCTGACGACAACCTGACTCAGAACCAGATCGCGAAGGTCCAGGACGCCACCTGCTACTGGAACCCGCAGTACGAGATGGTCGAAAACCGCCGCGAAGATCGCGGCGCCCCCGAGTGCACCATCGGCGAGGACACCGCCTTCGTGGCTCGCCTGCAGAACCCGGACGCCCCCGAGATCCCGTTCCTCATGGAGCCTGCCCGCTACGATTCCGGTGCCGGCTACTACCGCTTCAAGAGCTACGACGAGCGCACCGTCTGCGAGCTGAACTCCGCCGAATCCACCCTGACCTGCGAGCGTCGTCTGGGCGGTCAGCTCACCGACGGCAACGGCGCGGTGGGCCGTACCTTCTCGGCACCGGTGCGCGTCACCCGCATGAACTTCGCCACGGGAGCCTACGACGAACGCGTTGAGGACACGACCCCCGCGGCCCTGCACGCCGAGAGCACGACCGCGAACACACTCATGCTGCGACCGAATAACGTGACGGTGTTCCCCACCGATTCCGGCAAGCAGATTACCTGCTACGGCGAGCCGGAGGACGGCGCGATGACCTGCCACGACGGCGGAACCTACTCGGTGCCCATTGGCGGCGGCCAGTTCTAGGTCGGAGTGAGATCCCGGGCGTGACGAATCGCGGAGGGGGCTCCCCGCAATGACGGGGAGCCCCCTCTGCCCATACATAGCTTGTGGAGGTGCGGCATAGCCCCCGCACAGGCGGCGTTCTAGAATGGTTAAGGAACCCGGAACCAAAGACGCAGAAAGGTCACCATGCAACCGGCACAGACCCCTCACCCGCACCGCCGGACGAAACGCTACGCCCCCGCAGCCCTTGGCGCGACGCTCCTGCTCGCCCTCGCGGCCTGCTCCGGAGGCGGCGGAACCTCGGCCTCGCCGAGCGCCACCGCGACCCCCAGCCCCAGCGCGACGAGCGCGAAGGCAACTCCCACCCCCAGCCCCACTCGCACCGTGACCGTCACAGAAACCACCCCGACCCCCGGAACGGTGCAGACCGCGACCGCGGAGGCGACCGTCACCCCGGGCACCATCACGACCGCAAGCGCTACGGCTACCGCGAGCGCGCAGACCGGCGGTCAGGCTCAGGCTTCTTCGACGGCCCGAGCTTCTTCGGCCCCCTCGAGCACCGCCTCGCTCTCCTCCTCCGAGGTGAAGTCCGCGGGAGGCACCTGCGGCACCCTGGAGGCCACCGGATACCTGAAGCACGACGCCACGATTCAGGTGGCTTCGGGCGCGGTGGATTGCCTCTTCGCCAAGGAACTGATTCGCCAGTTCGTAGTACAGAACCCCGCCGAGGTCACCGACAAGGCCAATGGCGAGCGTACCGTCATGTCGGCACGCTGCTACTGGAAGCCGGGCGACGGCGTGGACCGCGCGACCCCCGAGTGTGTGTCCCTGGACGGCGGTAACACCGTCATCACCGCGAAGCTGACCAACTAGCCGGCATCTCAAAACCCGCGCGATTCAAGAGACGGACCCTATAGCATGAGCGCCGCGCTGACGATTGAATCGTCAGCGCGGCGCTCATGTTATTTCGAGAAGCCCGTGCGGCGGGGTCTACGCCTCGCCGCGGGTGGCGAGCACGTCGTCCAGGCGGGCGAAGGTCGAACGCCAGGTGGTGCGCACCTCCTCGTGAACCGAGGGAGGCATGGGGCCGATCTCCACGACGATACGGGTTCCGGACCCCACGCCGTCGGCGGTAATCACGGTCTCGGGGAAGAAACGGTGACGCTGGTAGACCAGCACGCTGCCGGGGTTGCCCAGGTGATCGGGCAGCTGCTCGGCGTACTCAATCTCCTTGAAGGGCTCGATGGCCAGAAAGCGGCTCTGCAGGATGCAAGACACCGAGGGGTCCACCTCGTTGATCATGGACAGGCGCTGCATGCCGCCCACCACGGGTTCAAGCACCGCGTCGGTGGGGCGCACGTGCCAGCCGGCCGGGCCGTACCAACGGACCAGCAGCTCGGGGTCCATGTACGCGCCGAAGACGTCTTCGATGGGTGCGGCAATCTCGTGGTCGAAGACGAGGAGCTCCTCGTCGGGGACGTGGGTGATGCTCATGGTTTTCTCCTGATGAGGTCGTGGGCTGTGCGGTCGGCGGGCTTAGGGCTTCTTACCGGAGTAGTAGTTACCGAGGAACTCGTCGCGGTACTCGAAGTAGGTGCCGTCCTTGATGGCCTCGCGGGCGTCGTCCACCATGCGCACGATGAAACGCTCATTGTGGATGGAGGCGAGGGTCGCCGCCAGGCGCTCGTCGGCCTTGAAGAGGTGACGCAGGTAGGCGCGGGTGTAGTGGGTGCAGGTGTAGCAGTCGCAGCCCTCGTAGATGGGCGAGAAGTCCGCCTTGAAGCGCGCGTTGGTGATGTTGTAGCGGCCGGTGGGGGAGTAGACGGCGGCGTTGCGTGCCACGCGGGTGGGGGAGACGCAGTCGAAGGTATCCACGCCGTTTTCGATGCCGACGAAGATGTCGTCGGGTTCGGAGATGCCGAGCAGGTGGCGGGGCTTGGATTCGGGCAGCTCTTCGGCGCACCAGCGCACGATGGTGCCGAGGTTTTCCTTCTCGAGCGCACCACCGATGCCGAAGCCGTCGAAGGGCATGGAGCCCAGATCCTGGCATGCCTTGCGGCGCAGGTCCTCGTACTGTGCACCCTGAATGACGCCGAACAGTGCCTGGTAGGGCTTGCCCACGCGCTCAGTGGTCAGGCGCTGGTGCTCAGCGATGCAACGCAGCGCCCACAGGCGGGTGCGTTCAAGCGCCTCCTCCTGGTAGCCGCGGGAGTTGTAGAGGGTGGTCAGCTCGTCGAAGGCGAACATGACGTCGGCACCGATCTGGTGCTGAACTTGCATGGACACCTCGGGGGTGAAGCGGTGAATTGAGCCGTCAATATGCGACTTGAAGTTCACGCCGTCGTCATCAATGTGGGCGAGGCGTTCCTTGCCCTTTGCCACGTCGTCGTCACCGAGGGGGCGACCGTCGGCGCCCTTAGCGTCCGCGACGGTACCCATATCGATAACCTTCTTAAAGCCGGAGCCCAGGCTCATGACCTGGAAGCCGCCGGAGTCGGTGAAGGTGGGGCCGTCCCAGTTCATGAAAGCACCCAGGCCGCCTGCCGCATCCAGGATTTCGGGGCCGGGCTGCAGGTACAGGTGGTAGGCGTTGGAGAGCAGAGCCTGAGCGCCGAGCTCCTTCATGGATTCGGGCAGGACCGCCTTGACGGTTGCCTTGGTGCCCACGGGGGTGAAGGCGGGGGTCTGGATCTGTCCGTGCGGGGTGGTGATAACACCGGTGCGTCCGCGGAACTGTCCGCCGTTGGCTTCTACACGTTCAGCGCTGGGGGAGGCGGTGTCCGCCAGGCGGCTGGTGATGGTGAAGCCAAAGTCCTCGGTGGGGAAAGAGTTATCTAGAACGCTCATTCTTCTCTCGATTGTTTGCTTTCCGTCTGAATGTCTACACCCTAGCCTACCGGAAAACCCCGCCTCTCTTGCCGGAGGCGGGGTTCACGAGAATTCAGCTGAGGGCAGCTGATCTTAGCCGGCGAAGTCGCCGAGCATATCCACGGTCGGCACGAAGAAGAGGGTGCCGGTCACCGCGGTGCTGAAGTCCAGCAGGCGGTCGTAGTCGGCGCCATCCACTCCCATGAACATGTTCTTCAGCATCTTCTGAACGGTCGAGAAGGTGCTGGCGTAGCAGATGAAGTAGGTGCCCAGCTCGTTGTTACCCACGGTGCCGAAGGGCATGTTGTCGCGAATAACCTTGAAGTCGTCACCGATATTGGCGATAGCGGAGTGCGAGTTGGCGGGTTTTTCGTCCTCGCTCATCTCGATGTCGTCGTGCTTGGAGCGGCCAATGACTTTCTCCTGCTCGGAGACGGGCAGGGCGTTCCACGCGGTCATGTCGTGGATGTACTTCTGTACGAACTGGTAGCTACCGCCCCTGTACATGGGGTCGCTGTCACCGATGATGCCGAAGTATTCGCGTGCCGCGGGGGTCTGCGGGTTCTCGGTGCCGTCCACGAAACCGATGATGGAGCGGCCGTCCCAGTAGCGGAAGCCGTGTACCTCATCCAGTACCTCAGCAATATCGCGCAGAGCCGCGGTAATAGCGGACGCCATATCGTAAGCGACCGAAGGCTGAGTCGCACGGATGTGGAAGTGCAAATCACCGGGAGTGGACACCGCGGTGTGCTTGGGGCCCCTAATCTCCTCAAATTCCACAAGCTCCTGCGGCAGCGGCTTGGGCAGATCCAGGGTCAGCCACGCGCTGTGGCTGATACCCAGCACAATGCTGGCGTTCTCGGGCGAGTAGCGGTTTGCGGCGGTGTGGTTGAGGTTAATGACGAGCCCGCAGAGGTTCTGGAACCCCTCAATGAGCGCATCCTGGCTGATGCCTTCCTTGAACTTCCACACCATGAAAATGGTGTTAGCGTTCGGGCTGGCAGTGACCTGTTGTGATTCTGAAGCAAGCATAAAATTCACCGTACGCCCGCGCGCGCACCCCCGCAATGAACCCAGCCCTAACATACCGCCCGGTCTCTAGTAGCCGCGGTGCGAAGCGATATCGCGAGCATGGGCCAGGCGCGCGGCGGTCTCGAGAATAATCCAGGCCTGCAGCTGCGTGGAGAACTCTACGGGCACGCCGGGCTTGAGCGCCTCGCTCGTGGCCTGCGTGAAGCGCGGGGAGAACTGCACGAGCGCCCGACCGCGAATCTCGTTGGGGTCGATGCCCAGCTCGTTCATCGGCAGGTTCGGGTCGAATTCGCGGCGGCCCTCCCACAGGGCGCGGGCGGTCGAGTAGATAAGGCTGGAGGCCAGGGCGCGGGCCTCGTCGCTCAGCAGGGGCGAGGATGCCGCCATGCCCAGGTAGCGCACCAGGATACCGGTGAAGAGGCCGCCATCGCCGTCGCCGTGCGAGATGAGGATGCGGCGGCGCGCTCCGGAGACAAATTCGATCTCCTCGGTCATGTGCTTCACGATGCCCACAATAAGGCGCTCCGCACGCTCGATGGGGTCCACCTCGCAGGGCACGCCGGAGGCGGCCAGGGTCAGCAGGGCACCCAGTGCGGTGCCCTGGTTGTAGGTGTACTCGCCGCGTTCGAGCTCGTACTCCTCGCCGCGAACGTTCACGCCGTCCATATAGAGCGAACGTTCTGCGTCCCAGAGGGTTGCGTTCATCCAGTCAATGAGGGCGGCGGCGGTGTGCGGGTCACCCGCGCGAGCGTATGCGATAGCTGCCGGTGCGGTGGCCGCGGCGTTCACGAAGTCGCGCTTGGACTTGCGCCAGCTCATGCCTCCGCCGGGCGCGAAGCCCTTGGCGAGCTGCTCGAAGAGGGCGGCCCCGGCGTCCTGCGCGGCCACGTCGTTTGCGCCGGTCAGCTCAATCGAGAAGGAGTTCATGCGGCCCACCGCGAGGGTCAGCCAGGCCATGTCGTCAAAGTAGTCGTTGGCGTAGCGGCCAAGGTTGCGCACGTTGATGCCGCGCAGCAGCGAGCGGGCGCGGTGCAGCTGCTCCTGAGCCTCGGTGATGCGACCCTCGCGTAGGTGGCGCTGGCCGGCGTCGATGATGCACTCGAGCAGGTGGGCCTGCCACCAGTAGTGCCACGTGTTGAGGCGCTGGCTCAGCGGGCGCGGGTCGGGTACCTGAATGGATCCGATGAGCGCTCCGGGCACGCCGAGGATGCGGTGCACGAAGGTGTCGGTGACGCTGACGGCTGCGGCCTCGGCGTGGGAGGAGGTGCGTTCCGCGTACTCGCTCATAGATGCCGGGGAGTGCGCGGTGTGGGAAGACGGCTGGGAATTCACGGTGCCCTCTATATGTGTACGGTGAAGTCTTACTTCTGCATTATCGCATTTTTTGGTGCCGAGTCATCACCGGTCCCTCCGGGGGTTCAGCTTGCCTCCCACACCGCGCTGTTCTTGCTCTCCCATGCACTTAATGTGCGACCGCTACGCAGGCTGATGGGTTCGCCGGTGATGGGATGTTCGAAGCTCAAAGTGTAGGCCAGCAGTTGTAGCGGGTGCTCGGAGCGGTCGGGTCCGTCGGGGAGCACACGCGGGTAGAGTACGTCCCCAAGAATCGGGGCGCCCAGCAGATTCAGGTGCGCGCGCAGCTGATGGGTCTTACCGGTGTGCGGGGCGAGGTCGTAGAGGCCCCACGGGCGACCGGGTTCGACGCCCCAGGCCTCAGCATCGGCCGGATCGGGGGTGAAGGTTTCCAGGATGCGCGCGGTGGTGAGGGTGTTCGGCTCCACGCCCCGCGCCATGCACTCTGTCTCAGAGAGCTGCCGGACCTGCAACACGTCGCGCACCTTCTGAATGTGTGAACGCACCCGCAGCCCCTCCGCGCTCAGGGCTTGTTCGGCGGCGGTGGGGTCGGCGGGCACCGGGGCCACGGCGCGGTAGGTCTTCGATACCAGGCGGTGCTGGAACATCATCTGGAAGGGGCGGCGCGCCTGAACGGTTTTGGCGAAGAGTAACACCCCGGCGGTGGGGCGGTCGAGTCGGTGAATTGGGATGAGCAGCGGGTTGCCCTCGCGCACGCGTAGCTTGGTCAGCGCGGTCTGCGCGATATAGGAACCGCGCGGGGTGGTGGGCAGAAAGTGGGGTTTGTCGATGGCCAGCACGTGCTCGTCCTCGTAGAGTACCGGCATGTCGGAGGGGAGTTCGGGCTCATCGGCGAGCTCGCGGAAGTACCAGATGCGCTCGCCGGGCGCGTAGGGGCTGGAGGCGGTCAGCACCGTGCCGTCATCCAGGCGCACCTCGCCGGTTTCGAAGCGGGAGTGAATAATCTGCGGGTCGTTCGGGTAGAAGCGCGCGATGAGGTAGTCGGCAATCGTGGCGGGGGCGCGTCCGCTGGGGGCGAGTTCCTCCGGGAGCTCCTCGGGGTGGGGGAGCACGAGCTGGATGGGGTCGATGCCGTTCTTCTGCGCCAGCGGAGGGGTCAGCAGGCGGCGATGCGTGCGGCGGGCGGGCTTGGCGTGTTGCACGGAGGTTTTCTGCACGGAGGTGATCCGGGTGGAGGTGCTCAGCTCCGGGGTGTTACGGGCCCTCGGCGTGTCGCGGTGGGAATCGTGGGTGGGCATGGCTCTACTGTACCGGTTGGCGCGGCGGCCTAGAGGAATCGCAGATTTATCTGACACTCATCTGCGCTTGTGGGAATATGTGGGGATAAAAACGAAATACTCACACATTTTTGAAAATATTCGGGATTTAATTTAAAAAAATAAAGCTAATTTTACAAAAACAAATGAATATATACGTTATTTTCGAAAACCCTGTAAAACCATCAGTAATAAATACTTCATTTAGAGTATATAGCCCATTGCAGATTAAAAGATGTGAAGCGTATAGAGACCTGGTAGGCTGAATAGCCTACGTCATAAATACTTTTAAAAAGGCTGAGAAGCGCATTAAAGCGTTACGATTAAGACACAGAAGTTCGAAAAATCGAACGAAGGGGTCGAAATGGGACAGAAACAGCGTAAGGAAGCTGAGATTAAAGGAACTCCCCCGGTTGCACCGGTACAATCTGACACTTCACACGCACCTCAAGGCACAGTCGCCGAGGCTAAAGTTTCTGCGCCGTCCACCGAACAGGGCGCAGAACACCGCACCGCGAGTGCGTTGCGAATGGAACCGCACGAGCGTGAAGAGCAGATTCTTCAGGTGGCTTCGGAACACTTTGCGCGCAAGGGCGTGCTCGGCGCATCCATGAGCGCCATCGCTCGCGATGCGGGCATCACCCGCGCGCTGCTCTACCACTACTTCCCCGGCAAGGACTCGCTCGCCGCGGCGGTCACCCGCCGCGAAGCTAAGGCGGTTCTCGAGGCGTTGGGCGAGCATAACGAGAACCCCGAAGAGGCCCTGCGCAACGCACTGCGCACGTACTTCCTCGTGGTGGCGGGCGTCCCCACCCCCGGCGGTGAGGACTTCCCCAATAACCCCACGGACTACCTCGAATGGATGCTCAAGCGTACCGGCATGCCGATTAACGACCGCACCCGCGTCATTCTCGGCGGCTGGTTGCAGCTCGTGGATTACTTCGCCCTGCACGTGGTGCAGCTCAACCCCCGCGACCAGCGCACCGTGCGCACCCGCGGTCTGGGGCTGGAAGAAGCCATTGACCTGTGCCTGGGCGCCGTCGATACCCTCACCGGAGGCTACTAGCCTCACGGTCCGCAAACTTCCCTCTCCGATGTTTGGTTGCAGGATTCGACGACAATGGGGCCGCGGATCCCCGGACGGATATTCCTCCGCCGGGCCCCCGGGCTCGAGCCGGTGGGCCGAGGTATCGCGCCACGGCCCACCGTCTCGAGGACCCCGAGAGCACGGCGGATTCCGGGAATACCATCCGGTTTGTGAGTAGGGAACGCAGAGCGCCCCGCACCTCCCTCATGGGGAGGCGCGGGGCGCTTTGTCGTGCGCGGAAGGCCCCTCGCAGATGCCTCGTCGCGTCGGGGAGTCGTCCTAAACCGGTACGGGCGAGCCGGCGCTAGAGAGGCCGGCGCATGGAGAGCCCGCGCACCGTGGCGTAGAACCCCTGATGCTGCAGGGCGCGGCGCAGAATCTGCACCGGATCCTCACCCTGCCGGTTGAGGGTGGGGGAGTCGGTGAGAAGCTCCACGTCGTTGACCTTCTCAATCGAGATCTTATCCATGCCGCCCGAGTCCATCATGCGCGCGATGGCCGGGGCGGCCGCCTCGAGCAGAACCGGGTCGGTCGTAAAGATGAGCAGGGTCTTCGCGCCGCGCTCCAGGTAGAGCACAGGCGCACCATCCACGAGCACCACGCAGGCGCCGGCCTTGCGAGCCGGGCGGTGCCGCAGGGGTGCCGAGCCCCCCGAGAGCTTCGACAGCTCGGGCCAGGCGAGGGCGGCACCGTAGGGGTTGGCCGGGTCCGTGGCGGCCAGAAGCGTCACCGTGAACGTGCCGAACACCTCCTCGGTCGCGGTGCGGCGCGGTCGCTCATCGCGCGGGCCGAGGCGGTCGGCCGCCGAGCGTAGCGCATCCACCGTGGCGGGGGCCGCGAACTGTGCGGCGCCCAGGCCCTCGATAAAGTAGCCGCGGCGCACGAGCGCACGGTCCTCGGCCTCGGAATAGATGCGGTAGAGCTGGCTGAAGCCGCCGGGGGAGTCCTCGCCCTGCAGGCAACCGCGCGTAAGCACGCCGTAGCGGTCCAAGAGCAGGTCGGCGCGCGCCAGGGCAGCCACCGTGGGGTCCAGAGGCTCGCCCAGTAGGGAGTCTACGCGAGAGAAGCGACCGCTATCCTGCGGGGCCACCGGCGAGGGACCGCCCCCGGCGTACCCGCCGCGCAGGGAACGGCCCATCGAGGCTCGCGCCGCCGCGATGCGGCCGGCTCCGCGGCGACCCACCCGCGAGAGGCGAGGGGTGGCCGCCGGGGTCGGATGCGCGCTCCTGACCCCCGCAAGCGTCGCGCGAACCGGGCCGAAGGAATCGTTCGTCAGCACGCCGGCCCACACGAGGCGCCACAGGGCGCCCGAGAGCTCGGCGGCATCCGGGAAGGAGACCGTCTGGCCGGGGGCTGCCGCCTCACCGAGAATCTGAACGACCCGCTCGCGCAGGGCCGGCACGAAGAGGCCGCCGTGGGCGAGCGCTTCGTGGATTGCGTGCTCGAGGGTGCCGGGGGTCTGCAGGCACTCGAGGAGCTCGGGCTCCTCCTCCCGCAGAAAATCCGCGGGGTAGCTGGGGCCCAGGGTGAGCGGCGCGCTCTCGCTCAGGTGCAGGCGAATCCAGCCGTCGGAGCGCTGGGAGGCGCCGCCGAGCCGACCGGCCCCGGTGAAGAAGACGCGGCCGGTCATCATGAGCTCGTCGAGCAGGTGCGGGCGGTAGCCCTTCACTCGGGCCGGCAGGATGAGCGTTTCCAGAGCGGAGGCGGGCATGCGCACGCCGGCCAGCTGGTCGATGGCGGTCAGCAGCTCCTCCTGCAGGGCGGGCTCGTCGAGGCTTTGAGCGCCGTTCGGCGCGCCGGTCTGTTCCTCCCGGGCGTTCTCGGGCGCGGCGGAGGTGAGGGGCGCGGGTGCCTCGTCGATAATTCGGGCCGTGCGTTGCGGCTCGAGGTACGCGCCGTAGGCGCTCGCCTCGGCCAGGGGCCGGGCCACTCGTACCGATAAAGAACGAACGTTCTGCCATGCGGGCAGGAAGAATCCGTAGGCCCGCGCGGGGACCGGCTCAATCTCCTGCCGCAGTGCCGCAAGCGAGCGGGCGCGAATCGTGCGTAGAACCTGCACATCCACCCACTCGGGGGAGCCGCCCGGCCCCTCGGCCCACTCGGAGGCGCCCCGCATCACCTCGGGCAGGAACTCGCCGGAGGTCACGCGCCGCTGGCGCTGCAGGCGCAGCAGCACGGGAAGAAGCACGCCGGTGCCCACCGGAGTCAAGCGCGAGAAGTGGGCCGCAGCCTCGTGCACTCCGAAGGGAATGTGGGTGCGGGTAAAACGGGAGACCAGGTCCTCGAGCGGTTCGGCCACAGGCTCCAGGAAGGCGAGCGGTAGCGCCGCGGCGGGCATAATGCCCAGGCCGTCGCGCAGGCGGGCCGCATCCTCAACCGCGGCGTAGTAGAGCTGCGGGCCGCTTTCCGGGGTCCCCGGCCCCTCGAAGGAATAGGCGCGCCGCGCGTGCACAAGTCGCTCGGCCAGCTCGCGGGCGTACTTCTCGCTCACCGGGGGTTCCGCGGGGCGGTGCTCGGCGGATCGATCCGGAGTTGCCGGCTCAGGCTCGACGGACTCCGGGCGGAGTCGCTCGGCCAGCTCGCGGGCGCTCAACGGGCCCAGCTGTCGCAGCAGGTCCGCCGCGCCCTCCACCCCGGAGGCCCGGTAGCGTTCGCCCGTGCGCTGCAGGCGGGCCAGGGTCTGCATCAGCACCGCAGGGTCCAGCAGCTCGCGCAGCCCGGTCGTGCCCAAAAGCTCCGCGAGCATGGCCGGGTCCAGGGCCAGGGCGGCGGCGCGGCGCTCGGCGGCGGGCGCATCCGCGTCGTAGAGGTGCTCGGCCACGTACTCGAAGAGCAGGGTGCGGGCGAAGGGCGAGGGAGCCTCGGTCTCCACCTCCATCAGGGCAATACTGCGAGACTCCAGGGCGCGGTGCACCTGTAGCAGGGCCGGCAGATCGTACACGTCCTGCAGGCACTCGCGGGCGGTCTCCAGCAGGATGGGGAATTCGGGGTACTTGCGGGCCACGTCCAGAAGCTGCGCGGCGCGCTGACGCTGCTGCCAGAGCGGCGTGCGCTTGCCGGGATTACGCCGGGGTAGCAGAAGGGCGCGGGCCGCGTTCTCGCGGAAGCGCGAGCCGAAGAGGGCCGAGTCGGCCACGCTATCGGTGACGATGCCCTCCAGCTCTTCGGGATCGAAGAGGAAGAGGTCGGCCCCTGGCGGAACGTCCTCCATCGCGGGCAGACGCAGGATGATGCCGTCGTCAGCCGCCATGACCGAGGCGTCCACGCCGTAGCGCTCGATAATGCGGGCGCGCACCGCGAGGGCCCAGGGGGCGTGCACCGAGTAGCCCAGGGGCGAGTGGAGAATCAGCCGCCAATCGCCCAGCTCGTCGCGGTGACGTTCCACGATGAGGCGCCGGTCGGAGGGAACGGCACCCGTGGATTCGCGCTGCTCGCGCAGGTAGGCCAGCAGGTTGTCCACGGCCCAGCGGTCCAGGCCGAGCTGCTCGAGCTGCCGGCGGGCGGCGGGTGCATCCGCGGCCTCCAGAGAGGCGAGGGCTCGGGTGAAGGCACCCGTTTGCAGGCCCAGGGCGTAGGGGCGTCCTGCGCGGTCGCCGTGCCAGAAGGGCAGGCGCGCGGGCAGGCCGGGGGCGGGGGTAACGCGCACCGCGTCGTGGGTGATTTCCTCGATGCGCCAGCTGCTGGCGCCGAGGGTGATGACCTCGCCGGCTCGGGATTCGTAGACCATTTCCTCGTCGAGCTCGCCGACGCGCTTGGGGCCGCGTTCCTCGTCCCCGCCAACGAGGTAGACGGGAAAGAGGCCGCGGTCGGGGATGGTTCCACCGCTCGTGACGGCGAGGCGCTGAGCCCCGGGGCGGCCCTCGATACTGCCGGAGGGCGCCTGCTCGGTGGGGGTTCGATCCCAGAGGATGCGCGGGCGCAGCTCGGCGAACTCGTCGGAGGGGTAGCGGCCGGCGAGCATTTCGAGCGTGGCGTCGAAGAGGGCGCGGGGAAGCTCGGCGTAGGGGGCGCTGCGGCGCAGGGCCTCGTACCAGGAGTCAACGCTGATGGGCCCGAGGGCGCAGGCGGCCACGGTCTGCTGGGCGAGCACATCCAGGGGGTTGGTGGGAATCGCGAGCGGCTCGAGGGTGCCGCTGCGCATGCCCGCGAGGGTCACGGTCGCCCCGAGGAGGTCGCCGCGGTGCTTGGGATAGAAGACGCCGCGGGAGATATCGCCCACGCGGTGGCCGGCGCGGCCCACGCGCTGCAGGGCGGAGGCGACGGAGGGAGGCGCGGCCACCTGAATGACGAGGTCCACGTGGCCCATATCGATACCCAGTTCGAGGGAGCTGGTGGCCACCACGCAGCGCAGGGTTCCGCCCTTGAGCGCCTCCTCGATGAGGGTGCGCTGTTCCTTGGAGACGGAGCCGTGGTGGGCGCGGGCCAGGGGAGGCACGGCTTCGGGGGAGTTCACATCAGTCTGTGCGGCGTACTCCTCGGGGTCGATGCCCCGCCGGGCGAGCTCGCGGCGCAGGTGAATGTCGTTGAGTGCCGCGGTGAGCTTTTCGGCAAGCCCGCGTGAGTTCACGAAAACGATCGTAGAACGGTTGTTCTCGATGTGGTCGACGATGCGTTCCTGCACTCGGGGCCAGATGGAGGTCTCGGCGCGCCCCTCCGTCCCGCCTGCAGCCTCCGCGTAGGCCTCTGCGGGGTCAAGGACGGCGTTGAGGTCGAAGGATGCGAGCTCCTTCGCGGCGGCTCCGCCCGTTCCGCCGGTTTCGTCCCCGGGCACTCCGGGAGCCTCGGAACCGGCCGAGGGCGCGGTGGGGAAAACCCCGATGGCATCCTCGAGGGTGTAGCCGGGGGCGGAGGGGCTTTCTGCGGAAGGGTCGGCGGAGGGATCGGCAACGGGCATGGCGGCGGGAAAGGCCGGTTTTGGTGCGCCTTCTGCCTCCTCGCCCGGCCCGTAGAGCCCCTGCCCGTAATCGTTTGCCCCGCCGAGGGCCGCCATGTCGGGAACGGGAACGCTCAGGCTCAAATCCCAGCGCTTGGGTACCGGTTTGTTGACGATGTTCACGGGCTGCACGCCGCCCAGAAAACGGGCCACAGCGTCGGGGTTCTCGATGGTCGCGGAGAGCCCGATGCGCTGGGCGGGTTCGGGCAGGAGCGCGTCCAGGCGCTCGAGGGAGACGGCCAGGTGCGCCCCGCGCTTGGTGGCGGCCAGGTTGTGAATCTCATCCACGATGACCGTGGTGACGCCGGTGAGAGTGTCGCGGGCGGAGCTGGTGAGCATAAGGTAGAGGGATTCGGGGGTGGTGATGAGGATGTCGGGTGGGTTGCTGATGAGCTGGCGGCGCTCGCGGGCGGGGGTGTCGCCGCTACGCACACCCACGGTGATGAGGGGCTCCTCCGGCGCGCTTCCGGCGTCCGCGGCGCTCAGTCGCGTGATGCCGGCCAGCGGTGCCCGCAGGTTGCGTTCGACGTCGGCGCCGAGGGCCTTGAGGGGCGAAATGTAGAGAATCCGCGTGCCGCGCGGAGGCTGCGCGGTGCCGGCGGCCCGCTCACGGTGTTCGCGGTAGAGGGCGTCGAGGGACCAGAGGAAGGCTGCGAGGGTCTTGCCCGAGCCGGTGGGTGCAATGATGAGGGTGTTGCGGCCCTCGCGGATGCTCTCCCATGCGCCTTCCTGCGCGGCGGTGGGCGTGCTGAAGGCGCGGCGGAACCACTCGCGGACGGGGGCGGAGAAGTGGGAGAGTGCATCGGTCATGTTTCAATTATGACGCGTGTTACGGGTCACTTGATATACGGGTGGTGCGGGGGTGATGATGGCTTGACAGGTAACATACAGGCCCCATAATATTTTACACGTAAAATAATTTGGGAACTCAGTAAAGGAACCAACATGACCCGCCTAAACGAAGAACAGCTCGTCGCACTCTTCCACGAGCCTCGCACCGCCTATTCCTTCACCGACGAGCCCGTCACCGACGAACAGCTGCGCCGCATCCAGGAGCTCACCTTCTACGGCCCCAGCGCCTTCAACAGCCAGCCCCTGCGCATCACCTGGATCAAGAGCCCTGAGGCTCGCGAGCGCCTCATCTCCTACCTGGTGGACGGTAACAAGCCCAAGGCCGAATCCGCACCCATGATCGCGCTGCTCTCCGCAGACCACGGCTGGGTCGAGAAGGCCGACACCTTCAACCCCCGCTCCGCGGAGTTCATTAAGGGCTACTACGCTGACGAAAACCTGGCCAAGCCCACCGCCGACCTCAATGCACACGTCCAGGCTGGCTACTTCATCACCGCGATTCGCGCCCTCGGCCTGGACGCAGGTCCCATGACCGGCGCAGACTTCGAGGGTCTGAAGAAGGAGTTCCTGGCGGGTACCAACGAGCAGCCTTTCCTGGTCGTCAACATTGGCCACGGCATCCCCTCCGGCTACGATCGTTCCGCACGCTTCAGCCACGAGGAAGCCACCCGCTCCGTCTAAAACGAGCGAAGCTGCCACATAACCTTGAGCCTAAGAATTAGGCGTAGAAATAGTTCAAGGGCGGTTCCCCGCGATGGGGAACCGCCCTTGAACTATATACGCGTTTAACGTCTTACTGCGCCGCCTGCTGGGTCGCGCTACCTAGCGTGCCCCAAACTGGCCCACGGACAGCTGCGGGACCGAAGAGGAACAAGCCGTCGTGTCGAAGGGCACGGTAACGCCGTCCCGATCGCCGGCAAGGCCCACCAGGAAGCCCTCCACCTGTCGCGCGCCGCAGCTATCGCCGAAGCGGCTCGTATTGATGGAGCGCATTACCACCGTGGTGCTATCACCCGGGGCGATGGTCACACCGGCGGGGTTCATGAACTCGGAGGAGTTAGAAGCCTCTCGCCCCACCCAATTACCCGAAGAGTCCGCGTAAATCACGCGCGGGTACCCGCGCAGGGAACAGGGTGAATCGCTGGAATTCTGGAAGTACAGCGTGAGGGTGCGTGCACCGGGGGAGTTGTCCGTCACGGAGACCGAAACGTTCAAATCATCCATGGAGCACTGCGAGGGTCCCTCGGCGTTCTTCTGGCCGGAATTATCGGATCGGCTCGAGCTACCGTTGTTATTACCGTTGCCACCGTTATTGCCGCCGGAGGAATTCGACGAACCCGAGTTCGAGGAAGAGGAACCGGAATCCGAGGAAGAACCCTGACGGTTCCCGGAATCGGAGTCGTTGTGCTCTTCACCGTTATTGCTATCGCTCTGCTCCGGGGGAAGGCCCTCGTGCTTTGCCTCGCTCGAGGAAGAGGACGAATGATCGTGCTTCGACTCGTGATTCTCCGAGCTAGACTCCTCGGCGTGAGCGGAGGAAGAATCCCCGTGCTCCGGGGACGCGCTATTGACAACTGTGATGGAGCCCGGGGCCACCGAAGCGCTGGGGCTCTCGGAAGCCACACTAATCGTGCCGGGCTTCACCGATGCGGAGGCACTCGGGTGTGCCGAGGTGTCCTCTGCATCCTGACCGGCCTGGGACGCGCCGCATCCACTGAGCGCGAGCACGCCGCAGAGGAGGGTGGTTGATGCGAGTACCTGAGCCGATTTAAACATTGTTACATCGCCGCCTGCATTTGGATTTCTGCTCCGTCCATACCGGGGGCGTACTCAACCTGGCAGCACAGGCGGGAATATTCGTTTGCGACATCATCAACCATGTCGAGCAGGTCCTGCTCGGCCTCGGTGCGCTCACCGGAAGCCGCGTAGTGCTCGGGGTCAATGAAGGCGTGGCAGGTTGCGCAGGATGCGTTACCGCCGCAGGTGGCGAGGACCGGCACGCCGTTGGCCTGGAGGGTCTCCAGGAGGGTGTGGTGGTCTTCCCACTGAATATCGTAGTGTTCGCCTGCTTCGTCAGTGACCTTAATCGTTACGCCCATGCGTTCTCCTTCTTCTGTAGTGATGCGTTTCTATTGTAGAGGCAGGGGCCGGTATTAACCCCACCGATGTGATACCCCGAACTCTAGCGTCACGCATCCTGCGGGAACGCATATTAATTTTTATGCTGAAGAGCACGTATAGCTCGCTTCCAGTCTACCCTTTGATCCCTTGACAAGCGGGGAAAGACCCGTCATTTACTCCTGCCCCGGCGTGCAAATAAATACCTTGGAGAGCATAAAGACGCAGGGGCGGGGCGCCGGGAGCACAGCCCCCGAGCCCCGCCCCTTCTGCGAGCGCACGGCCTAACGCGCACCGGGTCTGCCAACCCGGTCTATACGTACGGGCTATCCGGCCAGCTCACCCTCGGAACGCTGCCCTTCAGCTCACGCTATCCGCGGGATGCTTGCCGCCCTCCGGCGCGGAGCCCTCCGCCGGGAGCGCATCCTTTGCGGGGCGGGTACCCCGCACGATGCCGCGCACGCTATCGCGCGGATCGGCGTAGCGCAGATCAATACCGAAGGTATTGCGAATCTGACGCGCAGAATTCAGGTGCCAACGCTGCGAGTCGGAGGGAGTCACCGACGTGACGGCCTTCTGCCCCGGAGCCAGCGCCTCGTGGCGGATATCGTAGTGCTTACCGCCCATCGTCACCGTGAATCCGTGCTCCTGCAGCAGCTGAACGAACTCGTCCACGTCGTGCGGGATCTTGCGGCCGCGCTGGCGCTTTCGTCCGCTCATGCGCGGCTGAGACTCAAAGGGATTACGGTTCGCGGCAACACCGCGCGCAATGCGAATGACCTGCTGATCGGAGTGCGAGAACTCCACCTGGTAACCATTGAGGGAGTACACGGTGCGGCTCGTACCAGGAATGGGCTGGCGGTTATCGGCCTCATCCAGGATGCGCGTAATGTACTCGCTCGTCAGGCCCAGCGCCTTGAGCTGGCTCTGAGCCTCGAGGGAGAGCTGGTAACCGCCGGCCGAGGCCTTGAGCGGGCGCAGGGCCAGAACCTCCACGGTGAGGGGGTTCAACACAACCTGGTAGCCCAGATCCTCGTGGGTGTAGAGGGTGACCTCGCGGCCGTAGCGGTTTTCCTCGGCGGTCTCCTCGCGTACCACGCTCTTGGGGGATTCGATAATCTCGAGCAGCAGGGCGTAGCCGAGGTCGTGGCGCATCATGTAGTCCATGACGCCGGGCAGTACCCCGTAGATGCGGCGGCTCTCCGGCACCTCGCCGTAAAACTCCTGTTCGATGCGCGCGGCGATACGCTGATTCTCGAGCGGCACCTCGGTCAGCGGGATGAGCCGCTGGTTGGAGGGACGAATCTTCGCGCGCGCCGCGGCGGGCTTGGGGGTCTTGCGGTAGGCCTCCACGAGGGCCTGCTGCTGTTGCACGAATTCGTGGGCGATGAGCGGCATCAGGGTGAAGTAGAGCTCTGCGGCCTCGGGGCGAATCGCGCCGCGCTCATCGAGCAGGGAGGCGTCCTCGTCGTTGGCGAGGTCCCAGGTACGCTCCGTCCCCTCCTCCGCCTCGCGGTAGCTGTAGCCGGCCAGGGAGGCCAGCTCCTGCAGGCGCACGTACACCTCGAGGGGAACGGTAATCTGCTTGGCCGACATTACTTCTCCTCCTCGGCGTTCTGAGCGTTCTGGGGCTTGGGCTGTTCGGATGTGGCGGCCTCGGTCTGCCGGTTAATGGCATTGCTGAGATCCTCAATCTGCGCGCGGCGCAGGCTCTCGGCGTGCAGGGCCTGGAAATCGGGGGTCTTGGTCAGGGAGAGTACGGTCCGCTGATCCGGGGAGATGGTCATCTCCAGCCCCTCCGCGGCGTAGATGCGGGTCCAGCCCTCACCCATGCGCACGCTTTCGGGGTTCTCGAGCGTGCGGACCATAAGGTCGAAGACGAACTCGGGGTTCTTGGAGAGGAAGACGCGGGCGCGCTCGCTGAAGGCCATTTTGAGAGCATTGAGCGGGGTGTACTCGCCGCGGGCCAGGGTGGTATTGGCCCCGTCGTTGCACTCGGCTTCGTACTCGTCGACGACGGTTATTAGCTCGGCGGAGGCGGTGTTGACGTCCACGCGGTAGTCGTCATGCCTGAAGCGAATCGTCCAGTCGTTGACTCGTTCCGCTGCGCCCTCGCGCAGGACGGTGCGCACGAGGTCCTCGGTGAGTCCCTCGCGCTCCATGCGCTGACGCAGCCCGGGACGGATGCGGTAGGCGCGCTCACGATCTTCCGCGGTGACCCCTGCGGGGCGGGTGGGAGCCTCGGGCGCAACGTTCTTCGTCGCGGTCCGCGCGGCTCCGGCGGAGGGCACGGGCATCGGCGTCGGGGTGCTCGGGGTGTCCGAAGCGATGTTTTCGGGGGCGGCGTTCTGCTCAGTGGCCTGCTCTGCTGCCTGCTGTCGGGCACGCAGGCCCTGCAGGTACTCCTCGATCTGCGGCGGACGGTAGGTGAGCGACGCCTTGCGGAACATGCCCGGTGAGGGGGCCGCGGAGGGCGCCGGCGGTTTCGGTGCGGCCGGGCGCGTCTCGGAGGAAACCTCGAGGGGCGCGGGGGCAACCGGTGCGCTGGGCTTCGGCGGGGCAGGTTTGGGGGCTGCAAATTGGGCGGCGGAGGGCTTGGGTGCACTGGGCTTCGGGACGCTGGGCTCGGGGGCCTCCGAGGGGGCGAGACCCTTCTCCTCGACCGTCTGCTCTCCGGGAGTCTCCTGTTCGGCTACCGGTCGGGCGCGGCGAGCCATCAGCGCGGGGGAGGGCTTGGGTTTCTCCGCAGCCGGTGCAACGGCCTCGGCCGATTCACTCGTTTCTTCGCCGCTCTGCACGACGATTCCCTCGGTAGCTTCCCCGGCCTCGGTAACGGTTTCTGCATCGTTACCCTCTGCGCCGGTATCTTCGGTGCCTTCTGCGGTGTCATCTCCTCGCAGGAGGGCGGCCATAAGCTCCTGACGCGAGGTGTACGGGATGATTTGGTCGGGCGTATCGATATAGCGCGGGAAGTTTTCGTAGAGAATTTTTGCGGCGCTCTCGAAGAGCTTCTCAACGCTCGGCACCTCGGCGGGGGCGCAGGGGCAGAGCAACTCGCGGCGTTGATTGTCGTAGAGGGCCCAGTGCGCGCATCGCTCGCTGGGGGCGAAGTAGTCGAGTGTTCCTAGATCTGCAATGTCGATAAGCGCACCTATGAGGGATTGCGGGATGGATAACTGAGCCATGGTGCTCCTTCGCGTGATGTGTCCCTCCAACTTGGGCGTGGAAGGTCTTGTTTCCATCCTATGCGTTTTTTCACCGGTGTGCGCCGGCGCACGTCATATTGTGCGGGTGAAATGCGGATTTTTGGTGAGGATGCACCCGCCGCGCCCACAATAGGCAGGGGAAGATAGCCTCGTCCGGGCTCACATGTCCGGGGATACAAAAAATCCCCGGTTCCGAAGAACCGGGAATCGGTGGTGCGCCCGAAGGGATTCGAACCCCCAACCTTCTGATCCGTAGTCAGATGCTCTATCCGTTGAGCTACAGGCGCATGTTCCTCGCTTCGGATTTCTTCAATCCGTCGCGGCAACAGGTAATACTATACGGAGGTTACGAGGGGCCTGCAAGTCGAAAAACTCAAAAGGGTCCCATTTTTGGGTCACCGGAGTGTTGTAATGCCTCGTTTCACCGCGAAATTCCGGGGTTTTTGGTTCCCGGAAAATTTTTTAAAATATTTTTTGTGCGGTTCCAAACGGGAGGTGGGAATCCCCCGCGAGAACCCTCCGCCCCGTACGATTCTTACCCTCCGGCCCTCGAATTTCTCATTGATTACCCTCGGTGTCTTCCTGTTGAAGGTGTGACGGGCGGAACGTAAGAAATAACGTCATAGAAGGATGTTCGGGTCGTTAATGCGTTATTCTGTAAGCATCACGAGGAAGTGGCTTCTGTCCAAGCGTGCATATTCACCGTTATTTGCACGCTTGTAGTTTTTAACTGCTTCTTCGCTACCGCAGACCTATCGCGGATCAACGTAGCATCCGCGGTATTTACCGATTGAAGGGGAAAACGTCAATGGCTGACACCTCAACTCGTACTCTCTCTGTCGAACTCGAAAAGGAGCTGCAGAGCGCACCCACCACCCACCAGGGTCTTCTGGAATGGGTTCGCGAGGTTGCCGCGCTGACGCAGCCCGACCACATCTACTGGGTGGACGGCTCCGAGGAAGAATATAACCGCCTTGCGCAGGAGCTGGTGGACGCCGGAACCTTTGTCCGCCTGAGCGATCACGAGTTCCCGAACTCCTACGCCGCTTTCTCCGATCCCGACGACGTGGCACGTGTCGAGGAGCGCACCTTCATCTGCTCCGCGACCGAAGAGGGAGCCGGCCCGACCAATAACTGGCGCGACCCCGTCGAAATGAAGCAGACCCTGACCGGTCTTTTCGAGGGCTCCATGCGCGGCCGCACCATGTACGTCATTCCCTTCGTCATGGGCTCCCTGAAGGCTAAGAACCCCAAGATTGCTGTTGAGCTGACCGACTCCGCGTACGTTGTCTGCTCCATGCGCATCATGGCAACCATCGGCAAGGACGTTCTGGCCAAGCTGAACGAGACCAATGGCTTCTTCGTCAAGGCCCTGCACTCCGTTGGTGCACCCCTGGAGCCCGGCCAGAAGGATGTTTCCTGGCCCTGCAACCCCGAGAAGTACATCGTCCAGTTCCCCGAGACCCGCGAAATCTGGTCCTTCGGTTCCGGCTACGGCGGCAACGCACTGCTGGGCAAGAAGTGCTACGCACTGCGCATCGCATCCGTCATCGGTCGCGACGAGGGCTGGATGGCAGAGCACATGCTCATCCTGAAGATGACCAACCCCGAGGGCAAGGTTCGCTACATCTCCGCAGCGTTCCCCTCGGCTTGCGGTAAGACCAACTTCGCAATGATGGAGCCCACCATTGACGGCTGGAAGGCTGAGATGGTCGGCGACGACATCGCTTGGATTGAGTTCGACGAGAACCACCAGGCACGCGTGGTCAACCCCGAGGCCGGCCTGTTCGGCGTGGCACCGGGTACCGGTTACTCCACCAACCCGAACGCTATGAAGGCTATTGCCAAGGGCAACACCATCTTCACCAACGTTGCACTGACCGACGACGGCTCCGTCTGGTGGGAGGGCAAGACCGACGAGGTTCCCGCACACCTGATTGACTGGACCGGCAAGGACTGGACCCCCGAGTCTGGCCGCCCGGCAGCTCACCCGAACTCCCGCTTCTGCACCCCCGCATCCCAGGTGGATATGCTCGCTCCCGAGTACTACGACCCCGAGGGTGTGCCGCTGAGCGCCATCGTTCTGGGTGGCCGTCGCAAGACCACCGTTCCGCTGGTGTCCGAGTCCGACAGCTGGGAGCAGGGCGTGTTCCGCGCCGTCACCCTGTCCTCGGAGACCACCGCGGCCGCTAAGGGCGCCGTCGGCGTGATTCGCCGCGACCCGATGGCCATGCTGCCCTTCATCGGTTACAACGCCGGTGACTACTTCCAGCACTGGATTGACCTGGGCAAGAAGCACGGTGCAGAGAACATGCCGAAGGTCTACTACGTCAACTGGTTCCGCCGCACCCCCGACGGAGGCTTCGCATGGCCCGGCTTCGGCGAGAACTCTCGCGTGGTCAAGTGGATTTTCGACCGCCTGGATGGCAAGGCCGGCGGCGAGGAGACCTTCCTGGGCACCGTTCCCACCAAGGAAGACCTGGACCTGACCGGTCTGGAAATCTCCGAGGAAGAGCTGAAGGCTGCCCTGGCTGTCTCGAAGGACGAGTGGGCCGCTGAGCTTCCCGGCATCGACGAGTGGCTGGCTAAGTTCGGCGATAAGCTGCCCGCCGAGGTTCGCGAGCAGCGCGATGCCCTGGCCAAGTCCCTGGAGGACTAATTTGGTGAGGCTAAATCGCTAACTCTTTGAGCGGTTGAAGGGGCGGAATCTCGGTTGAGGTTCCGCCCCTTGCCTATCTGCCGGGCACCGAGCGCGCGAATTTGAAATGTAAAGCTATGCACCGCAAAAGATAATGCGAACGAGCCGAAGAAATATTTGGACACCTTCGACCGAGTGGGGAAGAGGCCTCTAACTTTCAGCACATGGAGCGCATCGATACAATGCCTGTGTATGTTTTTGACGCGCCCCGGTCGGTCGATGCGGTGCGCGTGCCACCGGATGCTCGGCGGGTTCCCCGCTGAAGGCGAAGTAGTGAAGGAGTATCCATGCGTTTGACAGCATTCTCGGATGTCTCGCTCCGTGTGCTGATGCTCCTGTCTGCCCTGGAGCCGGGGCAGAAGCTGTCGACCCAGAAGATCGCGGAGGGCGTGGATACCCCCTACAACCACGTGGCGAAGGCCGTGGCGTTCCTGGTGAACCAGGGGTATCTGGACTCGACGCGCGGTCGCTCCGGAGGCGTAATGCTCTCGGAATCCGGGCGTTCGGTGACGGTGGGCACCATCCTTCGTGCTACTGAGGGTGACATCCCTATGATTGAGTGTGAGGATGAGAACGGCCACTGCCCCCTGGATAAGTTCTGCCGCCTGCGCAACGTACTGGCGAGGGCTCGCGAGGCTTTCTATGCTGCCGTGGATTCGGTGACGATTACCGAATTGACCGCGGGTGCCAGCCCCGTGGGTCCGATTCTTCTGGAACTCGGTATGGCTCCTCCGGAGAACGCGATTCCCGCTTTTTCGTAGGTCATCTGGAGGCTCGGCGGAGAGCCTTGCCGACTAGTTCCGGGACGACTACTCGGGGCTGTAAACGTGCACTATTTTCGAAAATATGCAGATTTGAGCTCACGGTATAAAAATGTGAGCAGAGTCATTATTTCGTGAGTATGCAAACTTTCCCATGAAAATATATATTCACTGCGGAATTTTTATGCATGCACCGTCGCTAGTCACTCGCGAAATCAGCTTTTCTAACGCAAATATATTGTGTCTCACTTAATTGACACTTCAGGTCTAAATAAACCTTAAGTACCCGTGAGTCGGGGTGCTCCCGGCAAACAGTACGCCCTGAGAAAACGCAAACATAGGTCAAAGTGTTAGGGTAGGGGTGTTTTATAAACACTTTGTCACCAACGGGGTGACCTTCGGGGCACCTCGCGGCCGCCACCAACGTCGGCCCGCAACGCTTCCGGATCCCGTGGTGACCGTTACAGGAAGAAGGCATACACCGATGCTCTCCGAAAAGTCCCGCCCGGTTATCGAGGCGACCCTGCCCATCATCGCCGAGCGCATTAACGACATCACTCCCGACTTCTACCGTCGAATGTTCGCCGCCCGCCCCGACCTGATGGACGGCATGTTCTCCCGCTCCTCCCAGCTCGAGGGCACCCAGCCCCGCGCACTGGCCGGCTCCATCGCCGTGTTTGCCTCCTACATTGTTGAGCACCCGGACTCCTACCCCGACGAGGTCCTCTCCCGCGTTGCACACAAGCACGCCTCCCTGGGCCTGAAGGAAGAAGAGTACCCCACCGTCTACAAGTACCTCTTCGAGGCTATCGCCGCTAACCTTGGCGACCTGGCCACCCCCGAAATCGTCGACGCCTGGACCGAGGTCTACTGGCTCATGGGCAACGCCCTCATCAAGCTGGAGAAGGGCCTGTACGCTTCTCAGGCCAACGATGTGACCCGCGCACCCTTCAAGGTTGTGGACCGCAAGGAGACCGGCGAGAACGTCGTCGTGCTGACCTTCGAGCCCGCCGATGACACCCCCATGACCGAGTCCAAGGGCGGCCAGTACGTCTCCATCACCGTTCCCGCACGCGATGGCCTGCGCCAGGCACGCCAGTACACCCTGCTGCCCAGCGAGAAGAACCAGCGCCGCATCGGCGTGAAGCTCGACCCCAACGGCGAGATGACCTCCATCCTGCACGAGCTGAAGGTCGGCGACGTCGTCGAGATCTCCAACCCCTACGGCGACCTGACCCTGGAGGGCTTCGGCGACCCCGAGGCACCGCTGTACCTCTTCTCCGCGGGCATCGGCACCACCCCCATGCTCAGCTTCCTCTCCGAGCTGGTTGAGAAGGGCTCGAACCGCCCCGTGACCGTGGTCCACGCAGACCGCCGCCTGGACACCTGGCCCCTGCGCGAAGAGCTCGTCGAGCTCGTCGGCAAGCTGCCCAACGGTCGCCTCGTCTCCTTTATCGAGGGCGAGGGCGGTGACTACACCGGCCGCGTGGACGTCTCCAAGCTGGACGTTCCCTCCAACGCCAACGTGTACCTCTGCGGCCCGCTGCCCTTCATGCAGGGCGTGCGTTCCGCACTGGTGGATGCGGGTGTCCCCGGCAAGAACATCAACTACGAGATCTTCGGCCCGGACCAGTGGATGCTCCACGACCAGGCACGCGAAGCGTAAAAATCCCGCAAGCCGGTTCGTCGACTGGGTTCCCCTGTTTGACAGAAAAACTTAGTCGGAATAGATCGGAAGAGCGTCGTGT
>ERZ1674093.24-NODE-24-length-35277-cov-16.128442_pt1 | contig 35277 bp, 23 predicted proteins | sample MGYA00581116_ERZ1674093 | MGnify/ENA primary metagenome ERZ1674093 (study PRJEB41354, sample SAMEA4873337) | human saliva metagenome | biome: human-associated habitat [ENVO:00009003]; feature: mouth environment [ENVO:08000002]; material: saliva material... | reverse complement strand
CGTCGCGGGCGTGGAGGTTAGCAGGGGGTGGCTTCGGGGGTTCCGGGCACGGGGGTCCCGGCAGGGATCGTCTCAGGGTATTCGCCGGTGAAGCAGCCGATGCACAGGGACGTGCCCTGTCCGGTGGCACCAACCATGCCGTCGATCGACAGGTAGGCCAGCGAGTCGGCGCCGATGGATTCGCGCACCTGTTCGACGCTCATGGACGAGGCGATCAGCTCAGCGCGCGTCGGGAAATCGATACCGAAGAAGCACGGCCACAGCACCGGCGGGGACGAGATGCGGATGTGCACCTCGGCGGCCCCGGCCTCGCGCAGCATCTTGACGAGCGCGCGCTGCGTGTTACCGCGCACGATCGAGTCGTCGATGACGACCAGGCGCTTGCCTTCGATGACCTCGCGCAGGGGGTTGAGCTTGAGGCGGATGCCCAGCTGGCGCAGGGACTGCGTGGGCTGGATGAAAGTTCGGCCCACGTACGCGTTCTTCACGAGGCCCTGGGCGAAGGGAATCCCGGACTCCTGGGCGTAGCCGATCGCGGCCGGCGTACCCGAGTCGGGCGTGGGGATCACCAGATCCGCCTCGATGGGGTTTTCGCGCGCCAGCGCGGCACCCATCTCGTGGCGCGCGGCGACGATCCGGCGCCCGCCGATCGTCGTGTCGGGGCGGGCCAGGTACACGTACTCGAAGACGCAGGTGTTGGAGCGGCGCACGGCGAAGCGGCGGGAGTGCACGCCCGACGCGTCGATCGAGATGAGCTCGCCGGGCTCGACCTCGCGCACGAAGGTCGCGCCGCACAGGTCCAGGGCAGCAGTCTCGGAGGCGACAACCCAGCCGGAGGCCAGGCGGCCGAGCACGAGCGGGCGGTAGCCGTGCGGGTCGCGCGCGGCGTACAGCGTGTGCTCGTCCATGAAGACCAGGGAGAACGCGCCCTTGATGCGCGGCAGGACCTTCAGGGCGGCGCCGACGAGGGGCGCGGGCTCAAGGTCGTCAGCAACCGACGAGGCCGGGGCGGCCTCGTCCGCACCCGTGTGCCCGGGTGTCACGGACGGGGACGCGATGAAGGGGGTCGGCCCCGGGATACGGTCGGCCATACCCAGCAGCGCGGTCACGAGAGAGGTGTCGGTGGAGGCGCCGCGTTCGAAGTCCTCGCCGTCATCGGCGATCTCGACGGCCAGCTCGCGCAGCTCGGCCGTGTTGGTGAGGTTGCCGTTGTGGGCCAGGGCGAGCGTGCCCGTGGGGGTGGGGCCCAGCGTCGGCTGGGCGTTGCGCCACACGTCCGCGCCGGTCGTCGCGTAGCGGACGTGTCCCAGGGCGATGTGGCCGCGCAGGCCCTGGAGGGACTGCTCGGAGAACACCTGCGAGACGAGGCCCTGATCCTTGTACACGAGGATCTGCTTGCCATTCGACGTCGCAATACCGGCGCTCTGTTGGCCGCGGTGTTGCAATGCGTAGAGGGAGAAGTAGGTCAGGCGGGAAACGTCCTCGCCCGGGGCCCATACTCCGAAGACCCCGCAGTGATCGTGCGGGTGATCGTCTCCGAAGAGTTCCTGGTCGGACAGTGTCGTGTCTGGCTGCGAGACGGGAAGCACGCTCTCACTCTCCCATACTTTTCCCCAGACCGTGGCATGTATCCACGTTGTGGCGCCCACACGCGGGCCCCGCAAACATGACGCGCAGCGCGTAATTGCGCACGCTTTGCGGGGCAGAATCGGTCTCTACAGTGTCGAGATGACACAATGGAGTGCAGCAATCTTGAGGAGGAAACGTGGCCAATCCGACGCTGAGCGCCATCATGTGGGGACTCGCCCTGCTGGTGAGCGCTGTGGCCATCCTGTCGTTCGCACGAGGCCTGACACACATGTGGCGCACGGTCTCGGCGGGCACGCCCGACCCGGGGCGCCTAGGTCCCGTCGGCAAACGCCTCTGGGGCGTCGTCTCCGCAGCCCTCACGCACCGCGAGTTCAAGGGCCGCCCCTGGATCAAGGCCGCCCACTGGCTGGTCATGGTGTCCTTCCCGATCCTCTTCCTCACCCTGATCACGGGCTACGCGCAGCTGCGCGTCCAGACCTTCACGCTGCCCCTCCTCGGCCACTTCGCGCCGTGGGAGTGGCTCACCGAGGTCTTCGCCTGGGGCGGCCTGGCAGGCATCATCGCCCTGATGGTCGTGCGCCAGCGCGCCGGGCGCGGCACGGCCGCCGAGGCGGCCCTCTCGAACGACGACCCCGACGCCGCTGCTGCCGCGGCCGACCCGGAAGGCACCCCGCCCTCGTCCCTGGCCAAGCCCCACCCGCGTGACTCCTCCCCGCGCGGCCTGGCCTCCCGCTTCCTGGGCTCGACCCGCTGGCAGGCGCTCTTCGTCGAGTGGGTCATCCTCATCGTGTGTGCGTGTGTCGTGGCCCTGCGCGGCCTCGAATACGCGCTGTTCAGCGCCACCCCGGGCCTCGAGGCCCACGCGACCGCCCTGCACTTCCCCCTCACCGGCTGGCTGGGCGTGCTCTTCGCGGCCGCTGTCTCCTCCTCGGCCGCCTCGCTGGCCAACGCGATCGTGCTGGTCAGCGCCCTCAAGGTCCTCACCTCCATGACCTGGCTGACGGTCGTCGGCATCCAGACGGGTATGGGCGTCGCCTGGCACCGCTTCGTCGCGATCCTCAACCTGTACACGCGTCGCAACGCGGACGGCACGAAGTCCCTGGGACCAGCCGACCACATGCTCATTGACGGCAAGCCCGTGACCAGCGAGGACGACTTCGACGACCTCCCCGAGGACACGGTCCTCGGCGTGGGCACGATCGACGACTTCTCGTGGAAGGCCCGCCTGGACCTGTACTCGTGCACCGAGTGCGGCCGCTGCCAGGAGCTGTGCCCCGCGTGGAACACGCAGAAGCCTCTCTCCCCGAAGCTGCTCATCATGGGCCTGCGCGACCACATGGAGTCCGCCTCTAACGTGCAGATCGTCGAGCAGGAGGAGGGCCACCAGAAACTCGAGGATGGGGAGGTCCTCCTCGACAAGGGCGTGCCGGCCTCGCCCCACTCTTTCGACCTGGTGTCCGCTCTGTCCCTGTCGGGCGCGACCGGTCCCGAGGGCGTCTCCGCGGTCACCGCTCCCCTGGTCTCCGAGGTCGTCTCCGAAGAGGTCCTGTGGGACTGCACGAACTGCGGCGCCTGCGTCGAGCAGTGCCCCGTCGACATCGAGCACATCGACCACATCCTCGACCTGCGCCGCCACCAGGTCCTCATGGAGGGCGCGTTCCCCCGCGAGCTGGGCCGCGCGTTCCGCGGCATGGAATCCAAGGCGAACCCCTACAACCAGCCCGCCCGCAAGCGCATGGACTGGGCGAAGAAGCTGGACTTCGACATCCCCGTCGTCGGCGAGGACATCGAGGATGCCTCCGAGGTTGACTACCTGTTCTGGGTGGGCTGCGCGGGTGCCTACGACGACACCGCAAAGAAGACCAGCGCCGCCGTCGCCGAGCTGCTGCACACGGCGGGCGTGTCCTTCGCGGTCCTCGGCTCGGGCGAGTCCTGCACGGGTGACCCGGCCCGCCGCGCCGGCAACGAGGCGCTCTTCCAGATGCTGGCCGCCCAGGCGATCGACACGCTCAAGGAAGCCAAGCCCCAGAAGATCGTCGTGTCCTGCGCGCACTGCTTCAACACGATCGCCGGCGAGTACCCGGAGCTGGGCGGCTCCTTCGACGTCGTCCACCACACGCAGCTCCTCAACCGCCTGGTGCGCGACGGCCTCCTCACGCCGGTGGCCCCCACCGCCTCGCCTGCCTCCGCGGGCACGGACTCCACGGACGAGGCCGGGGCACAGTCCGCGGACAGCGCTCCCTCGGTCGGCGCGCCCCTGAAGGTCACCTACCACGACGCGTGCTTCCTGGGACGCCACAACCGCGTCTACGAGCCGCCGCGCGAGCTCGTGGGCTCCCTGCCGAACGTGGAGCTCGTCGAGATGCCGCGCAACCGCGACCGCGCGATGTGCTGCGGCGCGGGCGGCGCGCACGCCTGGTTCGAGGAGACGCGCGGGACCCGGATCGCGGACGCCCGCATCGTCGAGGCCGCCTCCACGGGCGCGGACGTCGTCGCGACGGCCTGCCCCTTCTGCTCCCAGATGCTCGGCTCCGCCTCGGGCACGTCCGCCGGCTTCGTCTCCTCCGACGCCGACCAGGGCGGCGCGAACAACGACGCCGCCACGGCCTCGTCGGGTGGGAAGCTCCCAGAGGTGCGGGACGTGGCCGTCATGCTGCTTGAGTCCGTCAAGCGCGGCCAGTAACGCACGCACACAGACAAGAGGGTGGCCCCGCAGGAAAACCTGCGGGGCCACCCTTTAACGAAAGAAAATCAGTCCTCGACGCCGACGATGACGTTGGAGGCCTTGATGACGGCGACAGCCTTGGATCCGACGGTCAGGCCAAGTTCTTCGATGGCGGCGTTCGTGATCGACGAAGAGATGACCAGGCCGGGGGCGACCTCGATCTTGACGATGCCGTTCACGGCGCCCTGAGAGACCTCAACGACGGTGCCGGGGAGCTGGTTGCGTGCAGAGAGCTTCATGGTGTGTCCTTTCCTTCGTGTGGATATGAAAACACATTCACCTTAGCGGGTGACACCCCCACCGTCTACAGATGGCCTATTCCCCGTCCTCAGGGGAGATTTCCTCGAGGCCGACGAGGAAGCCGTCCTCGTCGATGACGTTGCCGCCCACCAGGGTCGCGATCATGCCGGCGGCCTTCTCCACGTCCTGGGTCGAGCGCAGGCGCTCGAGGCGAGCGGTGCGGCTCATCGCGCCAACGCCGGGCGTCGGCGCGGAGGTGGGCAGCCAGCGGACCTGGTATTCGATGATGGCTCCGGCCGTCCACGGCTCCCAGCGCAAGACGCGCGGCGGCGTGGGCACGGCGTGGACCTCGATCATCATGTCCGAGCGATGGCCGATCGGACTCATGAGGGCGTAGCCGTCGACGACCTGCGGCTTGTCGCGCTGTGCCTCGTGCTCCTCGCGGGCCTTGGCGATCTTGGAGGCGATGTCCTTGCGCACCGGGCCCAGCTCGGCCTTCAGCTTCTCGATCTGGGCGATCTGCGCGGGGGTCAGCGGGACAGGCTTGGGGGCCTCGGGCGTGATGTCGCGCGCGTCCTTCATCTGCTCGAAACCGGCGCGCTCACGCATCGCGGAGAGCAGATCCTCGGGGTTGATCCAGCGCGGCGAGTACACCGTCAGGTTCACTGCCGAGTCGGCGTCGGGGACCATGACGTAGCCGCTGCCCGCGATGCGCAGTCCGCCCGCGAGGCGGCGGGCCATGCGGCGCAGCGCCTCGAGCACGCGGTACTCCAGGCCCGTGGGCAGGCCGTCGGGGAACGCCTTGTCCCACTCGCCCATGACGCCGTTGTTCTGCTGGCGGGCGGGCGCCTGCGGGCAGCGCAGGACCCACGCGTTGGACAGCGAGGCCGGGGTGCCCAGCGCCGCGCGCGTCGGCTGGTCGAGGGTCCACGGGCCTTCCAGCTCGGCGTCGGAGGAGAGGCGCAGGCGTCCCGGGGCGATCCATCCGGCCTCGTCCCACATGGAAATCGCGAGGGCCTCGAGCTCGGCGGGATCAACCGCGTCGGAGACAAGGAACAGGTGATGCTCGCGCGCAACGTCCAAGTCGAGGACGCCGGCGGGTTCGCTCACCTCGATGGCGGCGGCGATCGGGATGGTGGCCTCAGCGCTCGTGACTTCACCGTCGGCCGCGATCTGGAAGGCAGCGTCCGTCGAGGTCATCGTCGTCAGGCCGACGTTCGTCTGGGTGAGCGGGTTGTCCGTCACGCTCATCGGCGTCGGGTCCGCGAACGAATGGGGGGCCGAGGCCATGCGCTCCTTGAGGGAACGCCTCACCGGCGCGGCCTGAGGGGCCTCGTCCCTGTTGGTGACCTGCTCACGCGGCGTCATACCGGGCAGAGCAACGCCCTGAATGACGCCCGTGCGCGTCTGACTGGGAGCCACCGGAGGGATGCCGGCCTCAACCTCGTGACCGGCGCTTCGCTGCGGCGCGATCTGCACCTGAGGAACACCCATAACGGGCGTCGGTTCGGGCGGCTCCGGCGGGGGCGGTGCCTGCAAGTCAGCCGGCTCGGGAGCGGGAGGCTCCGGCAGGTCGGCGGAATCCGGTGCTGGCGGATAGCTCGCCTCGCGGGCCGCACGCTCGGCACGCTCGGCGCGCATGCGTTCAAGCCGGGAGGGCGGTGGAGGAGGAAGAGCCGACATCGGGTATCACCGTTCGATGCGGGTGCGCGTAAAGCGCTCGTGGGTGCGCGAGGGAGTCGGCCCGCGCTGGCCCTGGTAATGAGAGCCGAGGCCGCTGGAACCGTAGGGGTGCTCAGCCGGGGAGGACAGGTCGAAGAAGCACAGCTGCCCGATCTTCATGCCGGGGTAGAGCAGGATCGGCATCGTCGCCGTGTTCGACAGCTCCAGAGTCACGTGGCCCGAGAAGCCGGGGTCAATGAAGCCCGCCGTCGAGTGGGTGAGCAGGCCAAGGCGGCCAAGGGAGGACTTGCCCTCAAGGCGCGCGGCAATGTCGTTGCCGAGGGTCACCAGCTCGTAGGTGGCGCCCAGGACGAACTCGCCGGGGTGCAGCACGAAGGGCTGATCGGGGCCCACGTCGACCTGATGAGTGAGGTCCGACTGGTCCGCCGCCGGGTCAATCACCGGGTAGCGGTGGTTATCGAAGAGTCGGAACAGGCGATCCAGGCGCACGTCGATACTGGCCGGCTGGACCAGGTCCCGGTCGAGCGGGTCGAGCTGGATACGTCCAGAATCCAGAGAGGCCTTGATGTCGCGGTCACTGAGCAGCATGACTCGATTGTCGCATACTCAGCGCCGCGACAACAGCCTCAGGGGATCACTGCAGGGGCTGACCCTGAGCGTCGTATGCGTACGAGCCCGAGCGAGCGATGATCATGATGAACTCAATGAACGCCCAGATGGCGGCGATAGGCGCACCAATCATGGTGATCGTCAGAATCAGCTGAATGATGCCCTTGGTGGTGTAACCAAGGTAGAAGTTGTGGATACCCAGGGCACCCAGGAAGAACGCCAGGAGCAGCGCGACGATCCACTGCTTGGGAGCACCAGCGGCGAAGGGCTGACCGTAGGCGGGCTGACCGTAGGCGGGCTGGCCGTAAGCCTGCTGACCGGCCGCATAGGCAGCCTGCTCGTAGCCGGACTGACCGTAGGCCTCCGCACCGTAGGCACCCTGGGCGTTCGCATCGGGGCCGGGAACGCCGTAGCCCTGCTGGGCGTCGTACGCGGTGCCGTAGGTCGTCGCTCCAGGGGTCGCCGTGGCCTCGTCGTAGCCGGGGGCCGAGGCCTGGGGGAAGGCAGGGGCCTCAGCGGCGTCCTCGGGCTGGAAGGGGGTGGCCTGCGGATCGGGCGTCGTCATGGGAAAGCCTTTCGATAGACATGGGGGCCGAAATGGCCGTACCGGTACAGGGTAGCGTGCGGTCGGCACTTGGCGATACCCAGTCCATCCCCGATACCCCCCTGATCAATCCCGGAGAACACCACCCGGTCAGAGAAAAGGCGCGGGGCCCGGCGTAATGCCGGGCCCCGCGCTCGAGGTTACTCACGCGCACCCACTGTGCGCATGAACACAACTCAGACGGTAGGAACGCCGCTGGCGTCCTTCTCGTAGATCCACTTGCCCATGAAGGTCAGGACGGCCATGGCGAGCAGAGCGACCCACCAGACGTAGTTGAGCAGGCCGATAAGGGTCGAGATGAAGCCGAGATCCAGGAATCCCAGCACGATGAACGCGATGGTGATGACGAGCTTGTAGATGCCGTACTGGGTGTAGCCGAGGAAGAACTCACCGGCGCCGAGGGCGCCGAGGAACAGGTTGAGCAGGCCAGCGACGATACGGGACTTGCCCTGCGCAGGCTGATTGAAGACGGGCTGCTGAGGAGCGGACATAGTGCCTCCTATGCGTTGATGGGAGCCCATAAGGGCATTTTTGAAAGCATGGTAAGACTAGCGGAACCTTCTGATTTTGTACAATATCCATCCGTTATTATGGAGCAGATCACAGCATAATTCCTTTCGTTCATCACGATGAAGTTTTGTTCCATAGACTGACTGAGTGTTCATAAATCCATCGGCGGAGGCCACACGAGCACTCCACTGCGACCTGCCCCATTGGTTCGCGACGCACAAGCGTGACCTACCAATGCGCGCAGCCGACGTCTCTGACTGGGGGACCCTCGTCTTTGAGATCATGAGCCAGCAGACGCCCATCGCGCGCGTCCAGCCGATCTGGCTCGAATGGATGGAACGCTGGCCAACGCCGGCGGACGTGGCGGCCGCTTCCTCCGCCGACATCATCGTTGCCTGGGCAAACCTCGGATACCCTTCCCGCGCCCTGCGTCTCAAGGCCTGCGCGGCCGCGATCGTTGAGAAGCACGGCGGCGAGGTCCCCCTCTCCCTCAAGGAGCTGACGCTCCTGCCGGGCGTCGGCACCTACACCGCATCCGCGCTGCTCGCTTTCCGCCACGGAATCCGAGTGCCGGTCCTAGACACGAACGTGCGTCGCGTGCTGGTCAGATTTCTGGACGGCCGGGAGTTTCCTCCCCTTACCACGCCCTCGAAAGCGGAAACGATGCGGGCCGACGCAATGTTGCCCGAAGATGGGCACAAAGCGGCCGAGGTCAGTTTGTCTCTCATGGAATTCGGGGCCCTGGTCTGCTCGCAGCTCAGTCCCTCCTGCGACGAATGCACGATCCACGACAACTGCGCGTGGGCCGCCGCCGGATTCCCCAAGGACGAGAAGCGTCCCACGCCCCAGCCCTACGCGGGCACCGACCGCCAGGCGCGCGGACGCATCATGAAGGCACTGCGCACCGCCCACTTCGAGGGCACCGACGGCCTCACCAAACGCAAAGTCCTCGACGCCGCCCGCATCGATGGGGGCGACCGCTACCAGCCCACCCGCGTCTACCGGGCACTCCTGAAGGAAGGCATGATCGTCTACAACGAGGACACCAAGCGCGTCACGCTCCCCCGCTAACACTCATAGGACGGGGCCGGGGCACCCCATGCCCACCGCGCGCGGACCCGGGAGGCACCCACGACCTCGTCAGTGAATCAGTAGCGGATCGCGTCGATCGGCTTGATGCGCACGGCCGCGAGCGCCGGGATGATGCCGCACAGGGCGCCGATGCTCGTGGAGATGGCGACGCCGGCGATGGCGGCGCCGGCGGGGAAGGCCGGGGTGTCGCTCAGGGTGATGCCGAGCGCCTCCAGGGGCAGGAATCGGACGACGACGACCGCGATACCCACGCCAATGACGCCCGCGACGAAGGTGGCGACGACCGACTCCATGAAGACGGCGAAGAAGACACGCGCCGCGGAGGCACCGACGGCGCGGCGGATGCCGATCTCGCGCACGCGCTGGCGCACGGTCACGATCGCGACGTTGAGCAGGCCCAGGGCACCCAGGAACACAATGATGCCGCCGATCACCATGATGACGTTGGAGATCGTGCCGAGCTGTTCCTCGCCGATATCCTCATGCTCACCGCCGGAGATGGAGACCTTCCACCCCTCGCCGAGGATCGAGGCCAGGGCGCGCGGCAGGGTCTCGCGAGCCTGGTCGGCATTCTCGGTGCCCACCCACGCAATCATGGCAGGGGAGTTCATCTGCGGGAAGGAGACGCGCGCCGCGTCGTAATGCGCGAACACGGTCGGCATGTCGAAGGAGCTCTTCGACTTGGTGACACCGACGACGCGCATCGCGATGCCGTCGCTCGTATGCAGGACGATCGGCACCTGATCGATAGGGGCGCGCCCCAGCTGATCCCAGAGAGTCTGCGAAATGACGACAGGAATCAGGCGCTGGTCGGCATCACTGCTCTCGACCCAGCGTCCCGCAAGCATGCGGGTGCGGTAGATGACCGCATAGGAGGGGTCCACGCCCTGGAACGCGACACCGTCAACCATGTCGCCGATCTTCGTCAGGGGATAGCCGCGGAATTGTCCGCTGGAGCGGGCCTGTCGAGTCTCGACGATATCCCCACCACCACTGGAAAAACGCGACCAGTAGTGAATGTCCGCGCGCTCGGCCAGGGTGCCCATGGCCTCACCGAGCGTGTCCTTCTCGTCGGGACGCTTCGCGGTCTGCGCGCCAGTGGCCGCGGCGGGATCAGAGGCGTCCTGGTACGGGCCGTTCGCTGACGGCCCCTCCAAGGAGGCCGAGGAGCTTTCGGGGGTTAGGCGCAGGGTAACGGAGCGACCCTCGTACAGTTCCGCCAATTCGCGCGAGGACTGCAGGAGCAGGTCACCGAGCGCGATAACGATCGTCATGGCGGCCACAGCCGCGACCACGCCTACGAGGGAGAGGACGACGCGCGCCTTCTGTACTTTGACCTCGCCCCAGGCCTCGATGAGAGCGCCCAGGATCTGACTGACAGCGTTCACTGCTCACCCTCCTGCCCAGCCACAGCCTCGTCACCCGAGTGCCCGGCCTCCGCGCGTTGGGTGAGCGCGGAGGGATCCTCGACCTCGTGCAGCGTGCCGTCGTAGAGCTCGTAGGCGCGCTGCGCCCGCGCTGCCACGGCCATGTCGTGCGTGATGACGATGAGGGCGGCGTTGGACTCGCGGGCGACCTCCTCGAGGAGGGCCATGACGACGCGGCCCGTGTCCGGGTCGAGGGCACCCGTCGGCTCGTCGGCGAGGATGACGCGCGGGCGGCGCACGAGGGCGCGCGCGATCGCGATGCGCTGCTGCTCGCCGCCACTCATCTCTCCCGGGTAGGAGTCTGCGCGCTCACCCAGGCCCACGCGCTCGAGCATGTCGACGGCGATCGAACGCCGACGCAGCAGCTGCGGGCCGGGGGCGTATAGGAGGGGAACCTCGACGTTTTCGGCGGCCGTGCGCGCCGAAAAGATGTTGAACTGCTGGAACACGAAGCCGAAATCTTCTCCGCGCATCCGCGCGCGGCGCCCCTCCCCCAGGCGCGTCGTGTCCACGCCGTCCAGCTCGTACGTGCCCGAAGTGGGGGCGTCCAGGAGACCGATGATGTTGAGCATCGTGGACTTGCCCGTGCCCGAGCGGCCCACGATGGAGACGTGCTCGCCCTGGGCGACGTCCAGGTTGACGCCGCGCAGAATGTGCAAGTCGTCCCCGTCAGGCAGGGTCACCGTGCGGGTGACATCCCGCAGGCACACAAGACTCATTGCGTGCCCGCCGAGTCACCCGAGCCCCCGGCCATGCCGGAGTCCATGCCACCGTAGGGGCCGGTCTGGCCGTCCTGATTGTCCTTGTTCGAGGTCGGGGTGAACTCGAGAACCTCCTCGCCCTCCGTCAGGCCCTCCTTGACCTCGACCATCTTGCCGTCCGTGATGCCCAGGGTGACGGCACGCTTCTCGGGCTTGGTCGGGTCGGAGGTCGGCAGGTAGACGGAGCCGGACTGGTAGCGCCCCTCGACCGCGGAGATCGGCACCGCGAGGACTCCCGTCGCCGATCCCGCCGTCATCTCGAGGGTCACCTGCAGGCCGGCGAACACCGTCTGGTCGGAGGGGATCGCACAGCGGGCCTTCAGGTCCGTCGAGGACGAGGCGCCGTTGTCGGACCCGGCGTTCGCCTTGGGGTCCTGGGCTTTGCCGGTCGGGCTCACCAACTTGACACCCGTGCACTCGAAGGGAGCAGGCCCGTTCTTAATGGTGACGGTCGCGGTCGACGGTGCGTCCTGCAGGCGGTACATCTGGTCCGCGCTGAGGGAGGCGACCGCAGAGAAGGTCGCGGGGGCGACGGTCGCAACCGTGTCGCCGATCGCGAACTGCTGGCCGACCAGCACACCCGTCGAGACCGTGCCATCGCCGGGGGACACGACGGTCTCGTACTTGTAGGTCGGCTCGGAGGTCTCGACGCTCACGTTGCCTTCTTCGTCAGTGACCTGGCGGGTCTCGCCGGGGAACTCCTTACGGATCTGGACGATGGCGTCGCCCTTGGCAATCTTGTCGCCGTCGTTGACGAATGTGCGCACGACGTTACCGTCCAAGGTCGCGCGCGCAACTACCGGCTCGTCGGCCTGGATCGTCCCCGTCACGCTCACTGTATTCGTGATGTCCGCGCGGCCCACCTCGATCGTCATCTGCCCGAAGTTACCACCCGGGTCCATCCCGTCGCTGCCCTCATCCTCTTGAACGGCGGGGAAGAAGGCGAACTTCACCAAGGCCACCGCGATGACTACCCAGGCGAGAACCTTGACAATATCGAGCACCTGGGCGGTGCGGGTCTTGTGTGCCACGTGCGTCTCCTTCGATGAACGGCGTTGCCCAATTGTAAGGTGCGCCTCATTCACGCAGCAACGCTATCCCGTCTTTTCAGGGATTTCTCAGGGACCGTCCCGCCGGCTGGGCGTCCCACATCCTCGCCCCTACGATGGGTGATGAACCGACGAAAGGCAGCCATGATCCGCCGCGCCACCCCCGCAGACGCCGAGGTACTCTCCGCCCTCTCACGCACCTGCTTCACGCAGACTTTCGGCCACCTCTACGATCCTGCCGACCTGGCGGCCTTCCTCGACGAGGCCTACTCCCCCACCGTCCTGCGCGCCGAACTCGAGGACCCACACCGGGCGACGTGGCTCCTCTTCGACGATCCGAGCGACGAAGCCCCGGCCTCGTCGGCGCCCCAAGCCCCGATCGGCTACGTGACCGCATGCCCCGCGCACCTACCCCACCCCGAGGTCGCGCCCGGCGACGGGGAAATTCAGCGCCTCTACATCCTGCAGGGACACCAGGGCGGCGGCCGCGGGACAGCTCTGCTCACCACAGCGCTCGAGTGGCTCGAACGCGACGGTCCACGCACCCTATGGATCGGCGTGTGGAGCGAAAACTACGGGGCACAACGCTTCTACGCGCGCCACGGATTTGAGATCGTCGGCGACTACTCGTTCATGGTGGGAGACCACGCCGACTACGAACTGATCACCCGCCGACCGGCGCATCTCCCAAGCGAATGAACCGCTACCACAAACGAAAAGGCCCCGAGGCAACGCGCCTCGGGGCCTTTTCACAAGCTCATCACTCGGCAGATTCTTCAGCCTCAATCTCGGCGATCTGCTTGCGAACCTCATCCATGTCGAGGTTCTGCACCTGGGAAATCAGGTCCTCGAGCGCGGACAGCGGCAGAGCGCCAGACTGACGGAACACGACGATGCCGTCGCGGAAGACCATCAGGGTCGGGATCGAGGTGATCTGAGCGGCCATCGCCATCTGCTGCTGATCATCCGTATCGACCTTGCCGAACACGATGTCCGGGTACTTCTCGGAGGCCTCTTCGAAGATGGGGCCGAACTGACGGCACGGGCCGCACCAAGTCGCCCAGAAATCCACCAGGACGATACCGCCGGCGGAAACGGTCTGCTCGAAGTTCTCCTGTGTGAGGGTAACGGTAGCCATGTTTCTCCTGTTATCGCCGGCACTGTCACCGGTCTGTTGGTCGGGGCAAAAGCCCCTGAGTGAACTATACGATTCAACGGGCGCGACGCGTCCTCTATTCCCCCAAAACGAGAGAGGAAGCGGTGACCTGATGCACATTCTCCTCTGAAGCACCCAGGCCTCGCAAGATGAAGGTCTCAACCAACAATAGTGCAGACTCACGATGCGCCGGATCCTGAGGCAGACGCTGCCCCTGCAGCGTCGCATGAATCAGGTGCACCGCGCCTAGTGTGTTCTGCTCGACGATCAGCCCGCGCTCCATAGCCTCGTCGAGGATCCCAATGAGGAGCTCTCCGACGATCCCCGCGTGATCATGCAGATGCGAGGCGCCCTGGCCCGACATCTGACGACGCAGGCCCGTCCCGGCCTTGACGTGGTAGCGGCTAATCATCTGCAGGTGCGCGCGGATGTAAAGGCGCAGACGCATGAGCGGATCGGGCTCAGACTCGAGACGTTCCGTCAGCACCCGCGCGAACTCTTCGGTCACCTGCCGCATGTAGGCCAGCAGGAGCACTTCCTTGTCCGCAAAATGGTTATAGACGGCCGTGCGACCAACGCCCGCACGCTCAGCGATCTGACTCATGGTGATCGACTCGAAGGCCTGCTCGGCCATCAACGACCCGAGCGCCTCAAACAGGCGCGTGCGAGTCAGCTCGCGGTGAGAGGCGAGGGACTCGCCAATAATCTTCGGCATACGCCTATTCTGACACTCTGCCCCTATGTGTCGTCAAATGGGGCAGTGTTCAGACGTCAGCGAGTGCAGCGGGCGACCACAGCCTCGACAATCGGCAGGTCAGCGACAATCCACGGAAGCGCGGCGAGGTCCGCGAGGGGCACCCACTTGGCCTCAAGGTGCGACGCTCCGGCGCGCGGGGCGGGCGAGCCGGGCGCAACCTCGGCGAGCCAGACACCCATGACACGTTCGCCCAGAATCGGCCACCACTGACCCTCCTCGGGACACACGCGCTCGCCAATCCTCAGGCGTGCACCGAGCTCCTCGGCAATCTCGCGCGTGAGGGCAACTGTTGGATTCTCACCTTCCTCGACCTTGCCGCCGGGCAGCTCGAACTGGCCGCACAGCTCCTGCGGGTAGGCACGCGAGCAGGCGAGCAGCATCGTGGGCTCACTCAGCGAATCGACAATCGCGGCCGCCACCACGGGACGAGGCATAGGAACTCCAATCAGTCAGGCGAACCCAGTGTATCGGGCGTGGGAGCGCGTGCCGGTGTTGCGGTGACAGGATGCCTGGCTGTGCCACCACCCACGCACTCCGCCCAGCTCCATCACGATTCGTTACTGCACCCTCCGCCCAACACTCCCACACATGCCCAACCACCGCCGGTTGCGCGGCCATCCGGCGTGACGATATGATCGACGGGTCGATTCCTTCGGGACGATGAATTGCGGGCGTAGTTCATCGGTAGAATGGAAGCTTCCCAAGCTTCAGAGGCGGGTTCGATTCCCGTCGCCCGCTCCACCCCCGCCCGGCCGCGCGCCGGGCGGTTTTGCTATAGCTGTGCGGGATGCGCGCCTCCAACGGGGACCGGCGCCACCATCAGAACACGAAGGAACCCCGCGCCCACACAATCGAATGCGACACTGTGCAGCGGGGAAAATGCACGACACGAGGGTCCAGCATGCCGGCGACAGGCTGTAGAACGGCTTCGTGTGGTGCCCCCACCACTGCCGGTGTGGAGAGTGCCGCAAGGACCTCGCACCTGATCAGAGAGCCAGTAAGCGCGAAGAAACTCGCCCGGCACGTTCGAAATGTCGCATTTTCGCTTATTGTGCGTATGCAGGGCGAACTTTGTCTCGTTTTTGACGACCGCAAACCGAGCAGGGCGAACTTTTTCTCGCTCACACCCACTTCTCTCCGAGCAGGGCGAACTTTTTCTCGCAGACGTATTGAAACAGCGGAGCATGGCGCATTTTCTCTGACACTCGGCATGACAACTTCGCTGGATTGAAGCCCTCAAGCCACTTACGACAACGTTCACGTTGGCCACATGAAACCGCAACCACCGCTGCTACCGCCGCCCAGCTGGCCGATGGAACCGACGGCACCACTGCTCGCCTCGCCGAGCTGACCAATGAAACCGCCATCACCGCTGCGAGCCCAGAACGCCCGAACAACCCACAATTTCCCCGAGCAAAGGTGTCACCGGTTTCAAACCAGCACCCACCAACGCCCGCAAAGGCGTCACCGGTTTCATCGCGACGAAGCGATGCACTAGATGCGGAACCGATGCACCAGATAGCACAGCAGTGCACTGGCAACTAAGCAGTGCAATACCCCCCTATCTAGTGCAATGCCCCCAAGCAACAACCTGAATCATGGAGCGGCGTACCCGCACCAAAATTCCGCATGCAATTCCACATCAGCCCTCCGCAACACGGCCCGATAACCCGCAGAATTGCAACGATCCGGTTTCAAACAATGAACTACATCCGAGGGAATTGCATGCGAAATTGCTGGGCCGGCCGGGACAGCTCCCCCAAAGTCTCGCACGTCATTCGATTGAGCGAAGTTTCAACATAGTCAGAAAACGTTGCAATTACAACGATCTGAATTCAATGTTTGAAATAGTCACAGGGGAATTACGTGTGAAATAAGGTGCGGTCTCAGCGTTGATGGAGGCGGGGCCTAGCCGGGCATCGAGACGACGCGCCGAACCCGATCAGCGACCCGGCCCCACTGGTGTGGAGGGCGCCGGAGGGTCCGGAGGGCACGGGCGGGCTTCGAGGCGCGGCGCCGAACGAAGTGAGGTCGCCTAGCCTCGCGGGCGGCCGGGGCCTCCGGCGCCCGGAACACCAGCGGGGCCACAAGCAACGCAAACGCGCGGCAGCCCGAGAGGGCCGCCGCACGTTGACGCAACTAGTTCACACACTCGACACAGTCGAGAGCTGGGGGCACTCGACACAGTCGAGAGCTGGGGGCACTCGATGCAGTCGAGAGGCCGAGCGCTCAGCGCAGTCGCTGGGCCACGACCTCGGCGACCTGGACCGCGTTCAGGGCGGCGCCCTTACGCAGGTTGTCGCCGGAAACAACGAGCACAAGCCCGCGGTTGCCGGGCACGGCCTGGTCGTGGCGGATGCGGCCCACGAGGACCTCGTCGCGGCCAGCGGCCTCGAGCGGGGTGGGAACGTCAACGACGCGAACACCGGGAGCCTCGGACAGCAGGGCGCGGGCCTGGTCGGGCGTGATGTCACCGGCGAACTCGGCGTGGATGGTCAGGGTGTGGCCGGTGTAGACGGGCACGCGCACGCAGGTGCCAGACACCGCCAGGTCGGGAGCGTGCAGGATGCGGCGCGACTCGTTGCGCAGCTTCTGTTCCTCGTCGGTCTCCTCGCTGCCGTCGTCGACGATGGAGCCGGCGAGCGGCACGACGTCGAAGGCGATGGGCGCGACGTACACGCCGGGCTCGGGCAGGGTGACGGCGCGGCCGTCGAGGGCCAGGCCCGCGAGGTCCTGCTTGACGCCGGCCTCGATCTGGCTGGTCAGCTCGGCGACGCCGGCGCGGCCCGAGCCGGAGACGGCCTGGTAGGAGGACACGAAGAGACGCGTCAGACCACCCGCAGCGTCCACGAGGGGCTTGAGGACGGGCATGGCGGCCATGGTCGTGCAGTTGGGGTTCGCGATGATGCCCTTGGGGCGGTTGTCGACGTCGTCGGGGTTGACCTCGGACACGACGAGCGGGACCTCGGGGTCCTTGCGCCACGCGGAGGAGTTGTCGACGACGACCGCGCCGGCGGCCGCGAACTTGGGGGCGTACTCGCGCGAGGCGGTGGCGCCCGCGGAGAACACGGCAATGTCGATGCCGGAGTAGTCGGCCGTCGCGACGTCCTCGACGACGATGTCCTGGCCCTTGAAGGTCAGGGTCTGGCCCGCGGAGCGCGCGGACGAGAAGAATCGAATCGTCTCGACCGGGAAACCCCGCTCCTCCAGCAGGGTGCGCATGACTCGGCCGACCTGGCCGGTGGCGCCGACGACGGCGACATTGAATCCACTCATGGTGTTCTCCTTGTGTTGGTGCGCGCGCCCATACGACGGGGCGAACGCTGGGTGAAATCTATGGGGACGAGGCCGGGGCACACTCTCGGGAGGGCCGGAACCGTGCGGATGAGCAGAACCCGGCCCTGGCCTCGTCGATGAACGATCAGCGGCCGGTGCCACCGTAGACGACTGCCTCGGTTTCGGAGGCATCGAGGCCGAAGGCGGTATGGACGGCCTGGACGGCGCGATCGAGGTCGTCGAGGCGGGTGACGACGGAGATGCGGATCTCGGAGGTGGAGATCAGGTCGATGTTGATGCCCGCGTCGGACAGGGCGCTGAAGAGGCGCGCGGAGACGCCGGGGTTGGTGCGCATGCCGACGCCGACGAGGCTGAGCTTGCCGATGTTGGGGTTGTAGCGCAGCTCGTTGAAGCCGATCTCGTCGTGGTGGGCTTCGAGAGCATCGAGGGCCTTCTGCGCGTCGCCTTCGGGCAGGGTGAAGGTGATGTTGGCCTTCGTGGGGTCAGAGATAGGCAGGTTCTGGACGATCATGTCGATGTTGGCGCCGACCTCGGCGACGACGGCGAAGACGCGGGCGGCGACGCCGGGGCTGTTCGGCACGTCAGTGACGGTGATCTTGTCCTGGGAACGGTCGTGAGCGATACCGGAGATGACGGGCTTTTCCATGGCGTTTTCCTCGGGAGACTTCAGGGCTGCGTCGGGCACGAGGCCCTTGAGTTCAGGGTTTGCGGGGGAGTCGGAGATCCAGGTGCCGTTCTTTTCGGAGAACGAGGAGCGCACGTGCAGGGGGACCCCGTAGCGGCGAGCGAATTCGACGGCGCGCAGGTGGAGGATCTTGGCGCCGTGCGCGGCCATTTCCAGGGTTTCTTCCTGGGTGAGGGTGCGCAGGCGGTGGGCCTTGGGGACGATGCGCGGGTCGGCGGAGAAGAGGCCGTCGACGTCCGTGTAGATCTCGCACACGTCGGCGTGCAGGGCTGCGGCCAGGGCGACGGCAGTCGTGTCGGAGCCTCCACGGCCCAGCGTGGTCACGTCGTCGTCCTTGGAGATGCCCTGGAAGCCGGCGACGATGGCGACCTGGCCGTCCTTGATGGCGCGGGCGACTCGTTCGGGGACCATGCCGATGATCTGTGCGGCACCGAAATGGCTGTCCGTTTTGATGCCGGCCTGCGCGCCGGTGTAGGCGCGGGCTTCGACGCCGAGTTCGTTGACGGCCATCGCGAGGAGGGCCATCGAGATGCGCTCGCCGGCCGACAGGAGGATATCCATTTCGCGCTCGGGCGGGGCATCCGTGAGGGCTGCGGCCGAGTCGAGCAGGTCGTCGGTCGTGTCGCCCATCGCCGATACGACGACAACGACGCGGTGTCCCGCGTTGTGCGTGTCCACGATGCGCTGGGCGACGCGCTTCATGGCTTCGGTATCAGCGACGGAAGAACCGCCGTACTTTTGCACGATCAGTGCCACTAGAGCCTCATTTCTATCTGTACGTGCCGATTCGCACGCCTTCGAGTGGCGCACGCCACCACAACAATCCTACGGCCCGCCAGGCATCGCGCCTCGAAAGACCGGCATGTGGGCGCAGGTGACATGGGACGCGCCAGGGCGACCCAGGCCACACCTTCGCACAATGCGCCGCAATCGCAACGCACCTGACCAGCGAGGGTGGCGCTCGCGCATGCGGGCCGAACTCAGGCGGCGGGCAATGTCACGTCGACGACGGTCCCCTTTTCGGAATCCACCAGCCGCACGAACCCGCCCATCGCGCGTGCCAGCGACTCGACGATCGACATGCCCAGGCCCGAGGAACCGTGACCGTCGCGCGTGCGCGAGGAGTCTCCGCGCACGAAACGATCGAAGACGCGGTCGCGGATCTGCGCCGGAATGCCGGGCCCGTCGTCCGCGACGCGCAGCGTCACCATGGACGAGGCCGAGGCACCCTGACCGGGCAGCGCATCCTCGCGGGCACGGAACAGGGAGACGATGACGCGAGTCCCCGCGGGAGTGTGCACGCGAGCATTGGCGAGCAGGTTCGTGAGGATCTGACGCAGGGCTGCCTCGTCGCAGAGGACCTGGACGTCCGCGGCCTCTCCGAGCTCCCATGCGTGGTCGGGTGCGACCACGTGGGCGTCTGACAGCGCGGCCAGTATCAGCGGGATAACGTCGACATTGTCCCGCTTGAGAGCGCGTTCTCCATCCAGGCGTGCGAGTGTCAGCAGCTCCTCCACGAGTGACGCCATACGCGCGCCCTCCGAGGAGATGCGCTCGAGCGCCTGGGTTCGGGAGGCCTCGTCAATGTCGCGACGCGCCAACTGCGCGTATCCCTGCACGGAGGCCAGCGGGGTGCGCAGCTCATGCGAGGCGTCCGCGACGAACTGGCGAAGCCTCGCCTCGCTGCGGGCGCGACGCTCCAGGCCGTCCTCGACCGCGTCAATCATCGAGTTGAGGGCACCCGCGACCTCCGCGACCTCGACAGGTCCGGACGTGGCCTCGTCACCCACGCGCGTGAGATCCTCGGCTTCCTCCGCCAAGTCTCGGCGCGCGATGTCCGAGGCCGCGGCGCGCACGACGGCGAGCGGGCGCAGCTCGCGGCGCACCCACGCTCGGCCAGCGACACCGGAAGCAATGGCGACGACGAGGGACAGCCCCACCTCGACGGCGACGAGCATCAAGACAACGTCGTCGACCCTATCCATCGGCACGCCCACCAGGACCGTTCTGCCGTCGTAGACCTGGGCGCGGACGCGGAAGGATCCCCAGCTCTTGAGGCGCACCGTTCGGGCAATCCCATCGGCAGGCACGTCAGCCAGGACCGCCAGGGCATGTTCGTCCAGGGGCCTGACCGAGAAGTTGGAGACGATCGCCCCCGCCACCTCACCATCCTCATTCACGTACTGGAGGGTGCCCTCAGAGATACCGGAGCCACCAAAACCTGGGCCACGCTCCCCTCGTGCCGGCGGGGCAGGAGGAGACGGCTGATCCTCGGACTGATCGGACGATTCGGCATCATCGTCAGAGTCGGCACCATCGCCCGAATTCCGAGCCTCGTCATCCGGCGAATCAGACTGGGCATCCTCGTCGGATTCGTCCTCAAGCTGCAGGCGCTCAGCCACGCGCTGGGAAAGGCGGGCCAGCTCAGAGTCGAGATCGGCGAGCATCCACGAGCGCATCACCAGGGTGGACACGGCAACCATGACGATGAGCGCGAGGGCGACGCACGCGGCGAGCGCGCGGGACAAGCGCCCCGCGAGGGATGGCCGGCGCGTCACTGGGGCTCCCGCATGATGTATCCGGCACCGCGCACCGTGCGGATCAGAGCGGGGCGATCGGCGTCAATCTTCTTACGCAGGTAGGAGATGTACAGCTCGACGACGTTGACCTGACCGCCGAAGTCATAACTCCACACGGCATCCAGGATCTTCTGCTTGGACAGCACGATTCCAGCGTTTTCCATCAGATACCGGAGCAATTCGAACTCAGTGTTCGTCAACGTAATCTCTTCACCGTCGCGCCGCACATCGTGGGAGTCTACATCGAGGGTCAGGTCCGCGACCTGCAACACCGCCGAGGCCGACTGTTGGCTTCGCCCCGCTCGACGCAACAAGCCCTCCACGCGCGCCGCCACCTCATCCAGGTCGAAGGGCTTCGTCACGTAATCGTCAGCGCCCGCGCGCAGGCCCTGCACGCGATCGGCGACCGCGTCTCGGGCGGTGAGGAACAGGACCGGCAACTCGGGATCGCGAGCGCGCAGGCGCTCCAGTGTCTCCAGGCCATCCATGCGCGGCATCTGCACATCGAGGATCACGACGTCCGGGTGGAAGCTCGACGCCTTCGCCAGCGCGTCCAACCCATCCTTCGCCGTGGCCGTCTCCCAGCCCTCGTGGCGCAGCGCCTGCGAGAGCAGATCCGCCAGCATCTCCTCGTCGTCAACAACCAGGACTCGGGCCGCGCCTGAGCTCGCCTGGATCGCCATTCTCGCCTCCTCGTGTCACCCAGCGCTGTCCCTACGATTGTGTCACACGTGCGTCACTGACAGAAGAACATGCGACCCACGAGGCACCAAACACCGCGGGTCGCGAGCACAGCGGAGAACACTGCCTCACACGCACCCGTTGTACAACAGCGCGAGGCCGTACCCGCCCGCGCGTTGAGAGCGCGAGGCAGCCGCGGCCTCGTCGATGAGAGCCTAGAGGCGGCGGCGCCCCTCGAGCGCGCGGCCCAGCGTCACCGAGTCCGCGTACTCCAGGTCGCCACCCATGGGCAGGCCCATCGCCAAGCGCGAGGTCTCGACACCCATCGTGGAGAGCATGCGCGCGAGGTAGGCGGCCGTCGCCTCGCCCTCGACGTTCGGGTTGGTCGCCAGGATGACCTCGACGACGGTGCCGTCCGCGAGGCGGCTCATGAGCGAGGCGATGTTCAGCTGGTCGGGCCCCACCCCGTGAATCGGATCGATGACGCCGCCGAGGACGTGGTAGCGACCGCGGAATACGCGCGCGCCCTCGATCGCCTGGATGTCCTTGGGCTCCTGGACGACGCAGATCACGCTGGGGTCGCGGCGCACGTCGCGGCAGATGGAGCACTCGTCCTCTTCCGTGAGATTGCCGCAGATGTCGCAGTGACGCACACGCCCGCGCACGGCGTTGATCGCGTCGACGAGGCGCGCGACGTCCTCGGGCTCCGCGTCCAGGACGTGCATGGCCATGCGCTGCGCGGACTTCGGGCCGATGCCGGGCAGCTGCCCAAACTGGTCGATGAGGTCGGCCAGGGCGCCGTCGTACATGTCAGTATCCTCCCTCGGTCATCTTTTCTTCGATGACGCGTCCGCCGAGGATCTCCAGGACCGCTGCCAGGCCGATCATCTGCGAGTTTTCAATATTTTCGTCGTCGATGCTGGCGCTATCGTCGTCGGCTGCGTGAGTGCGGGTCGAGTCGACGGCAGCCTCACGCTGAGCCTTCTCGCGCAGGGCGGCCTCGGCGGCGGCGCGTCCGGTCAGCGGCCCGTCGGGCGCAGCTGTGGCGTCGCGCTGGGGTTCCGGGGCGCCGAATCCGGGCGCGGCATCCGACGTCGGCTCAGGGGCTGCCGCCAGCCAGGCGGGGGCCTGCGCGGGAGCGCTCGGGGCCGCACTGATCGGAGTCACGTCGGCGGGGGCTGTGGACTCCGGCGGGGCCCACGAGTCGGCACCGTCGTCGAAGTTCACGGACGCACCCCCGGAGATGACGACCGGGTCTCCCCATCCCGTCGGGGTCGACGGCATGTGCGCGGCGGGCTCGATGGGCGCATCATCGAAGACAGGGGACGAGGCCGGGGCCGGCTCGGGCTGCACGGGTGCGTCCGCCGGATCGTCGGCGGGCTCCGGGTCGCCCGGGTAGCGGAAGACCGTGAAGGAACGCTTGCGCGGGGCCGCGTCACCGTTCGGGGACGAGGCCTGGGCGGCCTCGGGCGTATCGGCGGGAGCCTGTGCGAGGGCACGGGCAGCTCGCTCGGGTAGCGCGGGGCGCTCGGTGGGCTGCGGGTCTGGGGCGCGGGTAATCGGTGCCGGTGCGGGCGCGACGGGTTCATCGCGTCGGATCGGCGTCACCGTCGCAGGCTCGGGCCAGGCGGATTCCACCGGCTCCGGCTCGGGAGCGGGTTCGGGGGCGCGAGCGGTTTTGGGCCAACCGGATTGTGCGGGCTCCGGCGGGAGCACGGGCTCGGGCCAACCGGTGTCAGCCGGCTTGAGGTCGCCCTGGGGTGCCGCCTGCGCGGCGGCCTCATCAAAAGGGGGCGGCTCCGAAACCCAGCTGCCAGGCTGAAAGTGTTGCGCGGCAGGGCCGGGGTGCGATGCCTGCGCCGACGGGCCGGTCGTCGCGGCTCCGCCCGAGGCCTGCCCGACCTGCGCGGATACGCTCACGGTCAGGCCGGTGACCTCGTTGATGGCCTTTTCGACGTCGGCCGCGCGGGGGCCCCGCGAGAAGGCGTTGACCATGGCCTCGACGGGGAAGAGGAGGACCACCTGGGAGCCGTCAACGGCACCGAGCTGGGCGTTGCCGCCGACCATCGACCACGTGACGCGGCTGATGGAGGACAGGCGCTCGACGACCTCGTTCCAGCGGCCACGGAGCATGTCGGCGTCGCGGCCCGAAGCCGGGGCCTCTGCGCGGGCGGGCGCCTCTGAGCGCTGCGGCGCGCTGGATTCGTGGCGCTGCTGCGGAGGCGCGGCGGGGCGCGACTCGGCTTGGGCGGGCGTGGCCTCGCGGGCGGGTGCCGTTTCGTGGGCGGCCTCGTGGCGCGGAGCCTCCTGTCGCACGGCCTGCGCCGGAGCGGAGCTCGGCTCCGGGGCCACAGGCTTCTGAGCGGACCAGTCGGGGCCGCTCCCCCACGCGGGCATGCCCTGGGGAGCAGGCGCGGCAGACGATGCGGGCGCCTGAGCGGCCGGGGCCGAAACCTCGGCGCGCTCCTGCTTCTTGCGAGCCAGGGCCTCGCGGGCCTCGCGGGCGCCGAAACGACCCGAGGAGGCCTCGGACGACGATGGCGCGGAAGCCTCTCGCGGCGCTCCCCCACCGGTCATGCCAACCGTGCCCTGCACGGGGGCCTGGGCGGGGCCGGGGGAAGGCACGAGGATGCGGCCGACGAGGAGCTCAAGCTGCAGGCGAGGCGAGGTCGCACCCGTCATGGCGCGCAGGGCCTCGTCGGTCAGGTCGGCGGCACGGGATAGGCCGTGCGGCCCCCAGTTCTGCGCCTGGCGCTGCATGCGCTCAAACTGGTCGTGCGGGGTGTCCGCCAGGACGTCGCGCGCGCCGTCGCCGGCGACCGCGATGATGAGGAGGTCGCGCAGACGTTGCAGGAGGTCCTCGACGAAGCGGCGCGGGTCGTGGCCGGACTCGACCATGCGCTCGACGACGCGGAAGGCCGCGGCGCCGTCGCCACCCGCAAGAGCATCGACGGATTCATCCAGCAGCGCGGAGTCCGTGTAGCCGAGCAGCGCGACGGCCGTCTGATAGGTGACCTGGCCATCGATCGCGCCGGCCATCAGCTGGTCGAGCACCGACAGGGTGTCGCGCACCGAGCCGCCGCCCGCGCGCATCACGAGGGTCAGGACGCCCTCGCCCACGCCGATGTGCTCCTCGGAGCACAGGCCCGTCAGGTAGGGGCCGAGGACATCCGGCGGCACCAGGCGGAACGGGTAGTGGTGGGTACGCGAACGGATCGTGCCGATGACGCGCTCGGGTTCCGTCGTCGCGAAAACGAACTTGACGTGCTCGGGCGGCTCCTCGACGAGCTTGAGCAGCGCGTTGAAGCCCTGGTTCGTGACCATGTGGGCCTCGTCGATGATGAAGATCTTATAGCGGTCGCGCACCGGCGCGAAGGTGGCGCGCTCGCGCAGGTCGCGCGCGTCGTCGACGCCGCCGTGCGAGGCCGCGTCGATCTCGACGACGTCGAGCGAACCGGGGCCGCCGGTGGCCAGCTCACGACACGATTCGCACTGGCCGCACGGGGTGTCCGTGGGGCCCTGCGCGCAGTTCAGGCAGCGCGCCAGGATGCGCGCCGAGGTGGTCTTGCCGCATCCGCGCGGCCCGGAGAACAGGTACGCGTGCGTCACGCGATTCGCGCGGAGCGCCGCCTTGAGCGGCTCCGTCACGTGTTCCTGGCCGATCACCTGATCAAAGGTGTCGGGGCGATACCGGCGATACAGAGCTGTGGTCACCCCTCCAGGGTAGTGGGTGACGTCGTCGTTTGCGTATCACCGCCCCCTCACGCTCACATGCGGTCCACGGATTCAGTCGTCCTTACCCGTCGCCATCGACGTCACCAGCATAACGCCGGGCAAGAAAAGATGACACCAACGACGGCACCCAAACGCCCTCCTCGCAAACCCCCGACGCTTACCATTGATTCATCACAGTGAAGAATTGGTCATCACACGTGAATGAGGTGCAATCATGAGAAACATCAGTGTCCGCCTCCTACGATGCATCGGCGCATCGGCGGCCACGATCGCTTGCATCGGCCTATGTCCGCTGGCCGCAACAGCCTCGGGCGCGAACGATATCCCGTCGGTCGATGCCTCCTCGCCTTCCGCGGCGGCCAGTCCCGACGTCGGCTCCGAGGCACCCGATCCAAGCGGCCACGAGGATTCATCCCCCGCGGCCGATGCTTCCGGGCCGACCTCGGAACGCCAAGCGACCTCCCAGGCCGACGCGGCCACCGATTCGGTGGAAACCCCCTCCTTAGATCACGATTCCACCTCGGCTGACGCAGAGAGAGAACCGACGAGTCCGGAGGCAACCTCCGGCCATTGGGTTCGCCACGAGGCCGGCTGGCGCTACGAGCTAGTGGACGGGACGTGGATGAAGGACGGCATCTTCGACGTGGAGGGACGCCGCTACGCGTTCGACGTTCGGGGCTACGTCCCGGTCGGATGGTACAAGGACCCAAGTGGCGCATGGTATGCGTCGACCGAGAACGGCGTGCGCACAGGCTGGTACCACGAGGGAGGTTCGTGGTACCACCTCGGTGACGGCGGCACAATGACGACCGGCTGGCTTTCCTCGGGCGGTTCCTGGTACTACCTGTCGGCAGGCGGACAGATGGTCACCGGCTGGTCCCACATTGACGGCTCCTGGTACCACTTCGATGCATCCGGGGCGATGAACGCCTCGAAATGGGTGCGTTCGGGTTCGTGGTACTACCTGGGGGACAGCGGTGCGATGGCAACCGGTTGGTTCATCGCCGGAGGCAGGTGGTACTACGCGGAATCGAACGGAGCGATGACCACCGGGTGGGTTCTCTCCGACGGCTCCTGGTACCACCTGGATTCCTCTGGCGCGCTCTCCACCGGCTGGCTGCGCGACGGGGGCGGGAGCTGGTACTACCTGGATTCAGCCCGAGGCGGCGCGATGGCCACCGGGTGGTCCCAGGTCGGCGGAACGTGGAACTACTTCGACCGTTGGAAGGGCTTCTGGGTGAGCGATCGGACGGGGTTTGAGGCCGACTGGAACTACGCCAAGAGCCTGTACAGCCCCACGAACTACCTGGTCGTGGTGGACACCAACGCCCCCCACTGCATGACCTTCTACTGGGCCGACGGATCGTGGCAGCCGCTTACCGACATGCCGTGCTCCGTGGGCAAACCCTCAACGCCGACGATCACGGGAACGTTCACCATCAAGAACCGAGGTCGCTCCTTCGGGCACGGCTACACCGCCTACTGGTGGACGCAATTCTCGGGAGACTACCTTTTCCACTCGGTCCTCTACTACGAGGGCACCTACACCATCATGGATGGAACCCTGGGTGGACACGTCTCGCACGGGTGCGTGCGCTTGCGCTACGAGGATGCCAAGTGGCTCCACGACACGATCCCCTCGGGGACTTACGTGACGATCTACTGAGCGCCCCGGCGCTCGGGGTCTGCCAGCCGGAGGCGCACGCAGCTCACGCCCCTATCTGATGACCCGGAAGGGGATGACGCGCAACCGGGAAGCCTGTGCCGGGATTCTCGCATGAATCGTGAGGCAACGCGCGTCGATGCTGACACTGCCCGCATCCGGCTGCGCGCCCCACACGTGTGAGGGCCCGAGACTCAAGCCTCGGGCCCTCACACGTCACTCACTTCCTGCGCCGTCTGGCGTGCACGGCGGTGACACCCGCCATGGCGAGCAACGCGGCCCAACCAACCACCGTGTCTGCACCGGTGCGCGCCAACGCTCCCGCCGCAGAGGGAAGAATCGGATTCGAGGGGATGACGATGGGGGCCAACGGGAAGTCCACATCGTCCTTGACCTCACCCTCAGACAAGGTCACTTCGAGGGTCGTCGTAGCTACTGCCTCGTACCCGGTAGGTACCTCAATGGCGACGGTGTAGGTGCCGGGAAGCAGCCCGTCAAAGCGGTATGAACCGTTGGCATCGCTGGTTTGCCGGGCAATCTCCGTCCCGGATCCGTCACTCAGGATGACGACGACTCCGCCCAGGCTAGCCTCGCCGGGGTCCTGCGTCCCGTTACGATTGGCGTCAATCCAGACGCGGTCTCCGACGGAGGCCGGGGACACGAAACCAAAGTCAACGCCTTCGACGGAACCGGTCTCAGCCGACACGCTCACCTGCGCGGCAACGGACTTTTCGTTGATCTGTCCGCGTCCCTTGTAGGCCTGCGTGGGTAGGAGGCCAGCTAGGTTACCCGAATCGGTACCGACGACGCTCACGCGGTAGGTCCCCAGAGCGATTCCGACGAACTGGTAGCGGCCATCCTGATCGGTCGCCGCAGTCAGAGGCTGGCCGTCCTGTCCGGTCACCGGTTGTCCATCCGCGTCCAGCAAGGCCACCGTAACTCCCGCGAAGGGGGTTTCCTGCTCACCCTTCGTGTACGAGCCATCGGAGTCTCGGTAGACGAGCCCACCCAGGTTGTATCCCCCCTTAAAGTGGGCAGACGCCCGGTTGTTGGTCGTGTCGTCGCCCGACTGGTCCTGATGGGTTATCTGAGCGACATTCGACACGAGGGTTCCCGCACTTTCGGACTTGATGCGAACAGTAATCACCAGGGTCCGCGACTCTCCCGAGGCAATGACCTGATCGGACAGATCCCACGCCCCCGAGGCCTGGTCGAAGGTGCCGTCACCGGTTGCTGACACGAAGGACACCCCCGCGGGCAGCGGGTCCGAGGCGGTCACGCCGGTGGCAGGTCCGGGACCGTTGTTGGTGACGGTCAGCGTGTAGCTGATCTGCTTCCCCGGCGTGAACTGGAAGTTCTCCTGTTCGTCAGCGCTGGGGTTGGTGATCGCCTTCGCGATGGCGGCGTCGGCCGAGATCGCGAATGCCCAATCCTGATCAGTGCGGGTCATGTGGTCGCCGGTCAGCGTGAACTCATTGGTGAGGGTCCACTCATTCCCAGGTGTGCGATCGGTGTCGCCGCCTGGCGCGTGTGTCTGGACATTCAGCAGAGCCTCGGCCTTCGTCAACGAATCGCGGTCAACCTCGATTGTGTAGTCTCCGGGCAACAGGTCGTTGAAGCGGTAGGCACCCTGTGCGTCCGTCACCGCTTCGTAGGTTGCCGTAGCACCCGCCGGGCCGCGCCAGGTGAGTTTCACGGTGACACCACTCAGCGGGCGATCTGCCTGATCAGGCTCAGATCCACCGTTGTGGTTGACGTCGACGAAGATGCGGTCACCGACCACTCCGGTGCCGACGGCGCCGAAGTCGATGGTGTCCTCGCTGCTGCCCTGCTCGAGCGTCACGTCAGCGTTGTCCCCATTCGAGTCTGCCTTCGGGTCACTGCCCGCACTCACCTGAGTTGGGGTGTATCCGGCCGGCGCCTGGAAGGACACCTTGTAGGTGCCCGGCAAGAGGTTCTCGAAGGTGTAATGCCCCTGCTCATCCGTCACGGCATCGGCCACGTCGTGGCCGTCAGCATCGGTGACGGGGCCGCCGTTGACGTCTGTGAGCCGCACGCGGACACCGGGAAGTTTCGGTTCGTCGGCACCTTGCAGGCCATCACGGTTCACGTCGATCCAGGTGGAGTCGCCGATCGAAGCGGGCTTGACTCGACCGAAGTTGACGTCAACGACCGAGCCCGTGGCCTTGGCAATCGACACGTCCGCGGTGTTCTTGTAGCGGCTGTTGTATGCCTCGGTGGGCTTTGTTCCCTGCAGCGCTCCGCCGTCAGGATTCATGATGCTCACCCGGTAGTCGCCTAGGGGCAGTCGCGTGAAGGCGTATGTTCCATCCGCCTTCGTCTCAGCCGTCACCGGTTGAGAGTCGCTGCCCAGGACCGGCGTCCCATCCGGATGCGTCAGTGTCAGGCGCACTCCCGCGTACGGAGTCTCATTGTTGCCAGCGCTGAACGAGGCGTCGGCATCGTTGTACACCTTGCCGGAGAGCACGTATCCGGCGCTCAGGTCCGCAGACGCGGTGTTATCGGATGCATCGTCACCGATCTGGTCTTGCCGGGCCACCGTCACGGTGTTGGTGACGACGCGTCCAGCTGCCTCAGCCGTGACCCGCACAGTGATGGTCTGGGACCGCGTCGCGTCCTTCTCAATCAGCTGACCGGACAGATCCCACAGTCCTGTGTCGGCAGAATACGTCCCGTCTCCGGCCGACCTGACGAACTCAACGCCGGCGGGCAATGGATCGTTGGCACTCCACCCGGTGACCGGGCTGGGTCCGCGGTTCGTCATCGTCAGCGTGTAGGTCACTTCGGCACCGGGTTCGAAGCCACCGTCAGGCTCTGTCGCAGGGCTGGTGATTGCCTTTTCGACCGATGTATTCGCCGGTCCGGTGAACGCAAAGTCCTGCGATCCAACCATCATGTGTGTCGGCACCAGGCTGACTTTCGATGTCAGGGACAGCTGCTGCCCCACAGAAGCAACCATGTCACCCGAAGGCGCGTGCGTCTGAGCCGTGCACTCGGGGCAGATGCGCGCCAACGAGTCCCTATCAACGGTCACCGTGTAGTCGCCGGGAGCCAGGTCCTTGAAGGAATAGTGTCCATCGGCGTCCGTCTGTGTTTCGATGGTTGTGTCCGTCCCGCCATCTCGGCGTGTCAGTGTCACTGTCACGCCGGCGAGGGGACGATCCACGGAGGTCGGAACAGCTCCACCCTGGTTGTTGATATCCCAGATCAGCGTTCCCTCAACGCGGCCGTCAGCGACCAGCCCCAGGTCAAAGGTGTCATCCACCTGGCCCTGCTTCAGCGGGAACAAGCTGTTGTCCCCATTGGAGTCGATAGCACGATCCTCACCCACCTGGCTGGTTGTCGCCGAATACCCTTCGGGAAGGAAGAACAGGAGTCGATACTGGACGTCCGAGTTTTTCGGAGTCGGGAGCAAGTTGTCGAAATGATACTCGCCATTCTCATCGGTAAAGACCTGCTGCACCGGATTTCCGGACGCATCGAGCGCTCCCAGATCATCCGAATACATGACGTACACGCCTACGTGTGGGACTCCTCGTTCTCCCTCATCCTGGAGTCCGTTCTTATTCGCGTCAAACCACACGCGATTACCGATTTTTGCCGGCTTCGTGAAACCAAAGTCCACGTTCGAGGCATCGGGAGATTGTTGCGTCAAGGTGATCGGCGACGTGGTCGAGGAATCAACGCCAGCGTACGAGCGGTCCGGCGAACGGCCCCACGCATAGGTCGCGGTGTAGTCATCCATAGACACCTGCGCGCCATCCACTGTAGCGGTTCCTCGAGTGATCCTGACGGAGTAGGTTCCCATGGGCAGCCCCGGGAAGCTGTATGCTCCGTGAGCGTCGGTCGTCGTTGTGACTTCAGCTCCGCTGCCGTCCAAGACAGGCTGGCCATTGCTGTCGAGCAGGGTCAGCGTCACTCCCTCAAACGGCGGCTCGCCATCATCCGCACGCGTCCAGTCTGCGTCGGCATCGTTATAGACGAGGCCGGAAATAGTGCCGCCAACGGAGATATCAGCGGACGCCTCGTTGTTTGACGGGTCGCGATCGATCTGATCGTATTGACCTATTTCCGCACGATTCGTGATGGTGCGTCCCTTGGTTGTGTCGCTGATCTTGGCGAGGATGTAAAGGGTTGAGCTGGCCCACACGGGCAAGTTGGTACCCGCCTGCTCCGAGGGCATCACCTGCCACGTGCTCGAGGCGGGGTCATAGTTTCCGTTCTCCACCGTCCCGGCGCAGGGGACGACGGGTTGCTGAGCATCACCGGGTGGGCACAGGCGCGTGTAGGAAGACACGTACTCGACCCCTTCAGGCAGCGCATCTTTCACAGTGATGCCGGTGGCCGCTGCCGGACCGTTGTTCGAGACGCTGATCCTGTAGAGAACGTAGTCTCCGGCGCTGAACAGCTGTCGGGGCGAGGTAGTCTGGGGCAATCCGTCCCCGTCCAACACCGGCTGGCCGCTGTCCACGACGGCCTTGACGGCATCCTTGCTCAGCGCCAGGTCGGTGACAACTTCAATACCAACCTTCGGCGCTTCAGAGGGCAAGAGGTAGAGGGTCTTGCCATTTTGATCGTAGCCACCGGAAAGCGCAGCAGAGTTCCACGCCGTGTAGTTCGCGTCTGCCGGTGAGGTTATAGGCGCAACAAAGCGAATCTTCTCTCCCGGCGCGATATCGCGGTTCATGACCAGTCGAAAACCGGTAACGTCCGCGAGGTCCGCCGGGGCGTCACCCCATGCGTTGGGGGTACATCCGGCGGGCGCCTGATTCATGGCGCCACCAGCGCTGAGCACCTCTCCGCGACACGGATTCAGTGCAGTCGTGTACTGCACAGTGATGTCGGAGGCCGGAACTGCAGAGACAGTTGCCTCCTGACCCGGCGTTTCGGTGACGGACTCAAAAGTCCACTGAGTCGAGTTGATCTGCGGCTTCCACTTCGATCCTCGTTCTTGGGAGGCTGCTGGACCGACGCCGGTGTCGCCGGGGTGAGGCAACAGGTCGTAGGCCACCGCCTGCTTCAGGGGAACATTGCCGGTGTTGGAGATGGTGAACCGGTATGCCCCGTCCGATCCGGGGTCAATCTGAGCGATCTTTGGGGATGAGACGAAGTCGGCGTCGCGGTTGCCACGCACCTCCTTTTCGATGGTCATGCCCGGGGAAACAGCCACGATAAAGGACGAGGGGGTCTCGCACATGTAGTCGGTAGTGCCCCCGCTGCCGTTAAGATCGAGAGTATCTTGCGCGAGAACTGCTCTGGGGCAATATTCCCTCAGGCGGAAGGAGGAGGTTCTGGTGTAGGGCTCGACCTCAGAGTCGATGAACTTCGCCTGCACCCGGTTCTCAACCTTGCCCGCGCCGAGCCGCGAGTCAGTCTTCGTATCCAGAGTGACGCGCAGCAGATTGTAGGAGGGGGTGGGCACAGTCAGGCGAATCAGCGTCCTCCCTGTCCCCTCATAGTCTTTGATGATCTCACGTTTAATCTGGGAGATGTCGTAGGGGGAACCATCAGGGTTCTTCAGAGCGGTAGCGCGCAATGCCGAATCAGGAATCTCGTCAATATCCACGCCGAGCGGCAGCAGATCCGTCACCACAAACGGTGAAGGAACTCCATTATCTTCCGGATTCCTGATGGAAACGCTCAGTGTGAGAGGGAGGCGATCGCCCGACTTTACCAAACCGCGCGGGGCGTCCACCGACGGGTGCAGCGACGGGAAGTCCGTTTTGACACGATTCCACGAACACAGGTTGTCGTTGGAGGCTAGAACCCGTCCGCTTGCTACGTCCGTCAACGTCGCAGAGGCGCAGTTCTGCACGCGAACGTATTCGTCCGACTTCACGTAGTTGAAGTAGGATTCAGGCTTGGATGCGGGGTTGTACCGTGAGTCAAAATCAGACGGTTCCTCGCGCGGAAAGTCTTCCGGAACATGTCCGCGGAACCACAATGTGGCACCGCTACCCGGGGCGATATCCGATTCAATACGGATGCGCGTAATGTACTGCCCCTCCGGGAGTTCCACACGTTTCGTTTCCGTCTGGTTGTTGAGCACCACGTGCTCGCCCGTGTTGGTCCAGTACTCCCAGTTCCACCCTTCTTCACTGCCATTGGGGCGGAAGATATAGAACTCGTAGGGCCCCACAAGGGAAGGTGTGTCACAGTTACCCGCTGCCGCATCCTGCGTGCTCCAGGTGCACGGCAAGGTATCGTCCCACACCTGGTGCAGGGTTGTATTGCCTGAGTTGTTGACGGCGAAACGCCACTGGTACGTACCCTTGCGGAACGCCCCGTTATAGTCATCTCCCTGCTTAGAGATCTGGCCGCGAGGATTCGACGGGGCGAATCCGTGGGTTGCGTGCGACGACTTACTGTAGGTGACGGCGGGGTTGTTCTTTTGCTCAGCGGTGATCGTCGCCGTGTTGGTCACCTGATCGCTAATGTCGTAGCTTCCCTGCGGGTATCTCAGGACAACCGTGTTTTGGATGGGGTTTTGCCAACTCCACGAATCGTAGCTCCACGTCACCGTACGCGTTGCCGAGTCATACACGCCACCGCCGGTCGCGGAGACGAACTCGGCACCATCGGGCAGCGGGTCGACGACCTTGATGTTTTGCAGTTCAACAAAGCCCAGGCCGTTTTGATTGCCGTTGTATGCCGAGCCGTTCCAGCGGATACCGACGTAGTTTGGATCGGTGTTATCAATCTGCTGGTATCCGTAGCGCAGCTGGTAGGAGGCCGTCGACCCGAAAGCAGGGGGTGCACCCAACTTCTTCTTTTCGATGGCAACATCCGACGACGCCGTCAATGTGGTGGTTGCACGCGCATCAACAGATTCAGCGTTTTGCGCGCTGAAGGAGGCAGTCACATCGACCGTGGACCCGTCGGGGGCATCATTGTTCGGGTACCACCAGTTGATCTGCAACCGGTCGGAAGTGCCCGCAGCCAGGGGCTCTTTCATGTAGAAGGTGAGGCGGTAAAGACCGGATCCGGCGAAGGGGTAGGAAGGCACCAGACGCTGCACGTTATTCCCCGACACCACGCTCGCAGCCATCCGGGTCGTCAGGACCTGCCCGTCGGGTGTTGTGGGAGCTGGGATATCCACGGTAATGACGCCGCCGCGACACGGCACGTTGACCGATGAGCACGCGAAGTTAACAGTGGTGATCTGCGTGTCGCGAACCTTGACTCGATCGGCATCATTGACGATAGTCATCGTCAGATTCGCCGTATCCTGTGCCTCGTCTATTGAACGACGTGACCTGGCGCGCGGCTGATCGGACCCATCAGTCTGACCATCACTCTCGTCCCCGGCCGGGAGCCCACCCGCTTGTTCCTCAGGCGTTGCTGTCGACGCCGGGGGGATCGGCCCGTCGGAGTCTCCGACGACAGTTCCTTCAGGTGCATCGGCGCCATCGGAGGCCACCTGAGCAGCGTCGGCTTCCTGCGTCGCTTCATGCTGCGCCGCAAAAGCCGGTGTCGTCAGGGGAGTCAGCAAGCCAGCCAAGAATGACAGGACGATCACTGCGTACAGCATGGCATAGCGAGCAGCTCTGTTGGAGTGCCGCGAGTGCAGGGGGCGTAGGCGTTGCATACTATCCTCTTTGTTCGTCTGAGCCCTTTGCGCATCACACCAGAGACGTTGTACCGAAAACTATGGACAGTCAGCGACGCGCACCACTCATTAGGATACTGAATAACGTTATCCATGTAATTTCTGAATGATAATGATTGATGTGAGCTTTACCATCTGACCCATGCGGCCTGCGAGAACACTTTTATAAACTACTTTCAGGCTTGACACATATCATCTCGGTCAGAATTAGAAGCACCCCTGTGAATAATCGCCGGCACTCTGATTTGAATTGCCCTAAATTCCAACAGTAGTCACTCCACCATCACCTGAAGCTGCACGCACAATGACCATCGGGTCAAGACAGGCGCATGCCTCGACACAACGATCTGTTACTTGCTGGAACAATGAACTACCAACGCAACACTCGCCCCACACACAACGGTGCACTGTCCATCAGTTCACACCGAGGGTGCCTCAATGTTGACCAAACCCTCTTCAGATCCTTCTCAACACCCACTCCTCGGCGCACGGCACCTACCCTGTCCCACCGGAGCGCCCTGTCGCACCCAAGCGCCCCATCATCGAGTCACGGGACTTCGGTGGGCTCCACACGACGGGAAGACCACATAGTGACGCAGCTCCACGCCCCCAGGAGGCGACGAGTACCAGCGTCACAAGTCGCCCAACAGTCCCGCTATTCGTGCCATCCCTGACGCTTGATGACGGCCTTGACAATCACTCTACAAGCAACGAAAACCCCCGGAATTCCGATGGAATCCCGGGGGTTGTGCGCGGAGACGGCGGGATTTGAACCCGCGAGGGGCTATGCACCCCTACCTCCTT
>ERZ1674093.14-NODE-14-length-44491-cov-18.094518_pt1 | contig 44491 bp, 34 predicted proteins | sample MGYA00581116_ERZ1674093 | MGnify/ENA primary metagenome ERZ1674093 (study PRJEB41354, sample SAMEA4873337) | human saliva metagenome | biome: human-associated habitat [ENVO:00009003]; feature: mouth environment [ENVO:08000002]; material: saliva material... | reverse complement strand
GCCATCCTGCACGCGGCTCATGGTCTGCTGGGCGAGCTCATTATTGTTCTGAGCCAGGCGGCTGAGGGCAATGAGGGCACGGTCGAACGGGGTGTTATCCGGCGTGGAGGAATTGATGTAGTAGGCGCTTGCCCCCTCGGGTGCCTGCTCCATCGCCGCGAAGTCCTCTTCAGCCAGGGTGAGGGTGCGTTCTGCGAGCGCCTCAAGGAGCGCCTTCTTGGAGGAGAAATGGTAGAGTAGTCCGCCCTTGGAGACCTTGGCGGCGGTGGCGACGGCGTCGAGGGTTGCGGCGCGTTCTCCCGAGCGAATCAGTAGGTCGACGTAGGTGTCGAGGATGTGTTCGCGGGAGTTGTTAGCGCGCTGTTTGCGGTGGTTGGGGGTGGTCATGGGTACCAGTCTAACCGCTTGAAACTATACCGTCCAGTTGGTATAGTTAATCTTCGTTTGTGGACCCATCCGGACCCCTAAAAACTCCGGGTAAGCCCCGAAAACCTCACTAAAAGACCTAGTCCAAAAGACAGACCTAGCTGATGCCGCCGCGTCCGCCGCATCAGCCGACACTTTATAGACGCACGAAACACTTCATGACGAATCACAATCCGCACACCACGGCTCTGCCCATTCACGCCCCCGACCAGAAGACCAAGCGCTGGGCGGCACTCGGCGTGCTCATGCTCCCGGTGCTCCTGGTCTCCATCGACAACACGGTGCTTGCCTTCGCGGTGCCCGCAATCGCTAAGGCGCTGAGCCCCTCCTCCGCGGAGCAGCTGTGGATCGTTGATGCCTACCCGCTGGTGCTCTCCGCCCTGCTCGTGCCCATGGGCGCTATCGGTGACCGCATCGGCCGCCGTAAGCTGCTGCTCATCGGTTCGACCGGCTTCGCGGCGATTTCTGCGCTCGCGGCGTTCGCGCCCTCCGCACTGATGCTCGTGGTTGCCCGTGCCCTGCTCGGTATTTTCGGTGCGATGCTCATGCCGGCAACCCTGTCGATTATTCGCAATATCTTTGTGGACGCGACCGAGCGCCGCATCGCTATTGCCGTGTGGGCTTCGGGCTTCTCCGCCGGTGCGGCGCTGGGCCCGATTGTGGGTGGCTTCCTACTGGAGCACTTCGACTGGGGTTCGGTGTTCCTGCTCGCTGTGCCGATTCTGATTCCTCTGCTGATTCTTGCCCCGATTATGGTGCCCGAGTCTAAGGACCCGAATCCCAGCCCGGTGGATCCGCTGAGCATCCTGCTGATTATGACCGGCATGACCGGTATTACCTTCGGTCTGACTCACACCTCCGAAACCGGTTTCGATGCGGTGGCTATCAGCACCATCCTTGCCGGTCTGTGCTTCATCGTTCTGTTTGTGCTGCGTCAGCTCAACCGCGAGAAGAACGATATTCAGCCCATGCTGGACGTGCGCCTCTTCCGCAACACCGTGTTCACCGGTGCGATTACCGCAAACCTCATCTCGATGATGGTGGACGTTGGCTTCATCTACTTCGCCTCCCAGCACCTGCAGCTGGTCTCCGGCCTGCCGCCCATGTACACCGGTATGCTGCTGATTCCCGGTACCCTGGCAACCATTATCGCCGGGCTGGTGATTGCCCGCGTGGCGGTGCACTTCCACCCGGCGCAGGTGGTGTCTTTCGGTCTGGCGCTCAACGCTGCCGCGTTCGCGGTGCTCGCCTTCCTGGGTGCGCACAGCGACGTGGTCATTATCCTGATCTTCATCGTGCTCGGTACCGGCATCGGTATTGCGCAGACCATTTCGAACGACCTGATGCTCTCCAGCGTGCCGCCGCGTAAGGCTGGTGCGGCATCCGCGATCTCGGAGACCTCCTACGAGACGGGTGCGGTGCTCGGTGCCGTCATCATCGGTGGTATGCTCACCGCCGTCTACCGTGCGAACGTGGTCGTGCCCGCCGGTCTGGATGAGACTCTCGCCGATAACGCCCACGAAACCCTCGGCGGTGCCGTGACGGTCGCAAGCCAGGTGGGTGGCGAGCAGGCAAATCAGCTGCTCTCCTCCGCATTTGCTGCCTTCGACTCCGGCGTGGTGCTGAGCTCCGCGTTCAGCGCCGTGCTCATGGGTGTTATGGCTGTTATCAGTTACCTCATGATCCGCAAGGCTCCTCGCGAAATGAAGCCCGCAGAACACTAAACGCAGAACACTAATATCGCCCCCGTTCGTCATGGGTCCGCCGCCCGCCCCGGCCTTCTTCGGAAGCCGGCGCGGGCGGCGTTGCGTTACCCGGAGGTGCCGCGCGAACCGCCGACCAGTCATGCGGATTTTCCAGCCCGCGCACAGCCGGTCACAGGTGCGGGTGGTACGGTAGAATCCGGAAGATATTGCACCCGAGGCAACGCCCGGGCCGCGTGCGCGCGGAACCCGGGGCGACCGAAACCCCGGTACACGCGTTCAACGAGAAAGGCCGGAATGGGACTCAAAGACTGGATTGCACCCTTCATCACCCTGCTGATCGGTGCCAGCACCATCTTCATCTCCTATAAGAACTATCAGGCGCAGGCGGCGGCAAAGCCCTCCGAGCTGGCGCGACTGGAACTGTGGAGCAAGCTCCTCACCGAAGCCGGCATGGACCTCAATGCCCTACCCGACCCCGATAAGCTGACCTCCGATCAGCGCGTCGTCCTGGAGAATTACCGGGTCTTCCTCAAGCGCGCCTCCCTAGAATCGAAGCTGCGTAAGGTCGGCATCGATAGCAACCGTATCTTCAGCCTGCTCATGAAGCGCGCCCACTCCTCGGTCAAGCCCACTCCCATCCAGATGGGCGACTCAATTAGCTACTACCGCCTGATTCTGCGTGCCCTGCTGTACATTTGGGTTCCGCTGGCCGTGATTTTCATCGGCGTGCCCATCATCGTGGTCACCATCGCCTACCTGATTGGCCTGTTCACGAACCACCGCGGTAATCTGTCTGACTTTGCACTCTCCCCGCTCGCCGTGGTGCTCCTGATTGTTGGTGCGGTTGCCGTCGGTTCCCTCGTGTACCTGCAGAACCGCATTATCTCGGCCATTATCGCGAACAACGTGTACTTCTACTTCTGGGATATTTACGGGTCCAAGAAGAACTCCCGCGACTCGGCCCACGCCTACAGCGAGCGCCTGGCGGCTAAAACCTACGCCGACCAGCTGTTCCTTGGCCAGCAGGAGTTCGCCCACCAGTTCCGCGAAAATATGTACATGGCGGGTATCCAGGAGATCGACGAGTACCCGCGTGTGCTCAGCGATAGCGTGATGCTGCCGCGTAACTACCGGGTTGTTGAAACTACCGAGGCGGAGGACCGCATCGACCGCTTCGTGAACTGGGTGCGTTCCAAGATTGGCTTCGAGCGTCTGGAACCGCGCATCATCTACACGCTCGAACATAAGGACGCGCACAAGGATGAGCAGAAGGATTCCGCGCACGGTGAGCCGGTAGCTACTGAGCAGGGTGTTTCTGGGCAGCCCGTAGAGACTCTGGCTCAGGATAAGCAGGAGGATGTGCAGAAGGCTCCGGAGGCGCCTATCTCGGAGGAGCCCATCGTTGCGGAGGTGCCCGTTGAAGCGCCTGCCGAGGATCCGGCTGATGCACCCACCGAGCCCGTCACCGGAAGTGCCACCGAACCCTCCGCCGCAGCAGTTGCCGTATCCGGGGCAGACGACCCCACGGAGGCGTTCACCCGCATCTCGCACGATGCCGCCAGTGAGGAACCCGGCGCTGAGAAGCCCAAAAACTAAATAGCCCGCCCGGAACACAGAAAAACCCCGGAGTACAGAAAATCCCCGCAGCGCCGGAATCCGGGCATGAGAAAAGGGTCGCAGCCTACGAGTTCGCCGTTGAACCGTAAGCGTACGACCCTTTTCTTTATTCTCTTCGGGTGCGCGCGAAATCGGAGGTACCGCGCGTTCCAGAAGAGCCTATCGATGCGCTCGTCGTGCATCGTACCGGCCATCTCGCCGGGTAGCCGGCGGGCGCATCACGTCTTTCGAGCCGTCCGCTACCGCGGACGGGGGATCCGCTCCCCGGGTGAGTCCTACCCTTTCTCACCCGGGGGCGCATCGAGGGACGTTCACGGTGTCATGAACCATCCCACCGGAACCCCACACTCAACACAGGAGTTCCGGGACCTTGACGGTATACGTGCCTACCGAGACGTGGGGGCGTCCTCGCGAGCGATAACAACCTTGACCGCGTTGTGCTCGGTCGCGTGCCCGAAGACGTCGTAGGCCTCCTCGAACTGGTCGAAGGAGAAATGGTGCGTCGCCATGGCCTTGGCGTTCAGGCGGCCGGAGCGAACCATGTTCAGCAGGTTGCCCACGGTGTTGCAGTTGACCAGGCCCATGTTGATGTTCACGTTAGAAATCCACATGGTGTTCAGCGGCAGCTCAACGGGCTTGCCGTGCACGCCGGCGTTCGCGATGTTGCCGTAGGGGCGAACAATCTTGGTGCAGGTCTCGAAGGTCTGCGGAACGCCCACGGCCTCGATAGCGACGTCTACGCCTAGGCCGTCGGGGGAGAGGGCCTTAATCTTCTCGATGAAGTCCGGGTCGCCCGCGTTGACCTTATCGGTTGCGCCCAGCTCCAGTGCCTTGTTCATGCGGTTCTCGTCGAAGTCGACGGTGATGACGCGGCCGGCACCGCAGAGGTTAGCGGTCATAATCGCGCCCAGGCCCACCGGGCCCGCACCAATCACGGCGACGGTATCGCCGGGCTTGGTGTTGCCGTTGAGAATACCCATCTCAAATCCGGTGGGTAGCGCGTCGGTGAGGAAGAGGACGTCCTCATCGGTCAGACCCTCCGGAACCAGGTGGACCGAGGTCTCTGCGTAGGGAACACGCACGTACTCTGCCTGGGTGCCGTCAATCATGTAGCCGAAAATCCAGCCGACGCCGCCGACGGTCTGGCAGTGCGAGGGGCGGTTGGCCTTACAGTACGAGCACTTGCCGCAGCTGGTCACGGCCGGAATGATGATGCGGTCGCCGACCTTCAGGTCAGTCACCGCGGAGCCCACCTCGGTGATGGTGCCGACAGCCTCGTGGCCGAGGATGCGCCCGTGCTCCACCTCGGGGCAGTCGCCCTTGAGGATGTGCAGGTCGGTACCGCAGATGGTGGTGGTGTCCACGCGTGCGATGACGTCCGTGGGCTCGAGGATGGTGGGGTTCGGCACTTCTTCCCAGGCGCCCTTCTGGTCGGGGCCGTGGTAAACATACGCTTTCATGCTGACTCCTCCGTTGAAGTTCATGTAAGGGGTAGCGATGACGTTATCACTGCCGATATCAACCTATAAGAAGTGTTTGATAGGTTGTACTTTCATTAAACAGGGAGTGTTAAATTAAGCGTCTTTATTACACGGAGTGTTCTCTTTGGTTCTTAAGGCTTAAGCATGGGGCCTCTTGAAGGCTTAAGCTGCTGCCCCCGAGCTCTGCTTGAGCTGGGCGCGCGCTCGAGAACGAACCGCCGTAACGGCCCAGACCAGCACGAAAGCCGCCACCATCGACAGCACAATCGTGCCACCGGTCGGCAGGTTAAACGCCCAGGACAGGTACAGGCCAACAATCGAGCAGATACCGCCGAACACCGGCGAGAACACCATCATCGACCCCAGTCGGCGGCACGCCAGGCGTGCTGCCGACGCGGGAATCACCAGAAGCGCCAGCACCAGCACGTTACCGAGGGTCTGTAGGCCCAGCACCACGGAAATGGTCACCAGAACGTACAGCACAATGTCCAGGGCGAGCACCGGCAAGCCCATCGCGCGGGCGCTCTCGCGGTCCAGGCTGACCGTCACAATCTGCCGGTGGAACAGCCACAGCACCAGCAGAATCACGGCGCCCATGATTGCGGCGTTGGTGATGTCCTCATTCGAAACACCCACAATCGAGCCGAACAAGAAATCCTGCACCGACCCCGAATAGCCTGGCGCCAAGGAAATAATCACAATGCCCAACGCAAAAGAGGCGGCGAAGAAAATACCGATGACCGAATCCTCGCGCAGCCGCTGATTCTGGCTGAAAATAGCCACCAGAATAGCCGTTACCACGCCCGCGGTCAGGCCGCCCACCATCAGGTTGCCGCCCAGCACGAACGCCACCGCAAGGCCCGGGAACACCGAGTGCGCCACCGCATCGCCGATGAAGACCATGCCGCGCATCATCACGTGGCAACCCACCACACCCGTCACCACCGAGGCCAGCAGCACCGCAGCCAGGGCGCGCGGAAGGAAGGCCAGGGACGGGTTGAACAGATCGGCCAGAAAATCGAGAGGAGTAATCAACGGGCACCCCCGGTAGAAGTAGCAGTATCAGCGTGGGCGGGGGAAGAAGCGCAGGAATCCGGCAGTTCGTGGCCGTACTCATCCAACGCACCACCGGCACAGGTGAAGCCCGTGCGGGCGTGGCCCTGCGCCTCCTCAATATCGTGACCGTGCAGCCACGTGTGCAACTGCTCCAGGCTGAAGGAGGCCGCCGGGCCGTCCAGGTGAATATTGCCGCGCACGCCGCACAGGCGCGAACAGGATTCGCGCGCCGCCAGCATGTCGTGCGTGGACATCAGAATCGTGATGCCCTCGTCCGCCAGCTCGCGGTACAGACGGGTCAGCGTGGTCTGGGTGGGTGCATCCACGCCCGTGAACGGCTCGTCCAGCAGCAGCAGGGAGGGGCCGGCCGCCAGGGCGCGCGCCAAAAGAACCCTCTGGCGCTGACCACCGGAAAGCTCCGCAATGGAAGCATCCTGCAGGTGCAGAACATCGGTACGCTCCATCGCCGAAAAGACCTGCACCCAATCCTTCTTCGCCGGGCGGCGGAAGAACCCAATCTCACGCACGCGGCCGGTCATCACCGTATCCTTGACGGTCAGCGGAAAATCCCACTGGAACTGGTGCTTCTGCGGCACGTAACCGATGTGCGCACGCGCCGCGCGGGGCGACTCACCCAGCACCCGAACCTGCCCGGAGGCGGGGCGAATCAGGCCCAAAATGGTGCGCAGCAGCGTGGTCTTACCGGCACCGTTGGCACCAATCAGACCCGCAAACTCGCCGCGCTCCAGGGTCAGGGACAGATCCTTGAGGATGGAGCGGCGCGCGTAGCCGGCGTACAGGTTTGAAATTTCGAGGACGGGCTCAGTGCTCGCTGTTACCGACGTGCTCACGAACGGTCACCGCGCACTTCATCCAGTGCCTCACGCTGAGCGGAGGAGCGGCGGCGGCGGGAGGCGATGAACGCGCCCACGCCCACCACGACCACGATGCCAGCGACAATAGGACTCCAGGAAATCGTGAACTCGGCACGGAAACCGCTCTGGTCGCTCGCTGCGGCGGCAGAGGAGGAGCCGGTGGCCTGGGCACCGGCGGCCTGGGTGGCGGAGCTAGACGAAGCGTCCGAAGATGCAGAAGAAGCGGAGTTCGAAGAACCGCGCGCCTGCGCCTCCATCGCGTACAGGGTATCGGCGCTCGCGGAGTCACCCACCGCAAACTTCAGGTAGCGGGTATCGGACACGGTCGAACCGTCAGAGAGCTCGGCGCTCGCGGTGACTTTCAGCAGGTACTCGCCGGGGGCGGTGAACACCCAGTTCGCGTGGGTGTGAGTGTTCTTCTCCACCCACAGCTTCTGCGGCTCACTCTTAGTCGAGGACCACAGCACCTGCGGTGCCGAGAAGTTGCCGTTCTCCAGGTACAGGCTGAACGTGCCGGGGCCGCTCACCTGCTCCAGGGTCAGGTTCACGCCGCGGTTCAGCTTGGACACCAGCTGCGGATCCTGGGTGTTCCAACCCGGCCAGATGACGCCCTTGGTTTCGGTCTGCGGAATCACGTACACCTTAGAACCGGCGGGTGCGCCCACGAAGGAGTAGCGTGGGTCGTTCGGCACCTCCAGGATGGCCTTATCGCTGCCGCGGTAGATGACCTCGTCCAGGCTGCGCCAGACGGGGGTTTCGCCGTGGTCGTCGTGGAGCATGAGCTCAAACTTACCGTTGTTGAAACGAGGACCCATGTCCACGTGGCCGGCGGAGATTTCGATGCGGCCGGATGCGACCGGCTGCTCTGCCGACAGGGTCTGGGTGAGGGCGCGCTCGCCGCGGCTCAGGTTGCTGTCGCTCGGCTGGGCGGAGGCGCTCTCGGCAGTTGCCGGGGTGGTCTCCGCGTGTGCTACACCCAGGGGTGCGAGCATGAGGCTGGCGCCCAGAGCCAGGGCGGGCAGGGCGCGGCTACGTGAGGAACGGGAGGGGGTGGTTGAGTTCATCATGAGGACTTCCTTGGATCATGACCGAAACGGTGTGTGAAAGATTATCTATATGCTGATACGGGTATATGAGCTTGTGGGTAGCTTAAATTCGGGTTACGAGGTGCTCGCCTCCGAGCAGCTGGCACCCGAAGAGTCGCCGCCGGAGCCGTCCCCGGAACTAGCCCCCGAGCACAGCGCAATCGTGTGAGCATTTGCCAGCATCATCTGCGCGTAGTGGGGGGCCTGGGCATCCAGGGTGTCCGAATAGAGCACCCCGGTACGCACCTGAGCCTCCCGAGCCAGCTCCGTGAGAACCGGTGAACGCATCGCCGTGGATTTGTCCAGATAAATCGCTGGAACCTTCAAATCCTCGACCGTGCGACGCAGGCGCTGACGCTGCTGAATACTCGGCTCGCCGCTGGCGCTGGCACTCACAAAACCTGCAATGTGCAGCCCGTAGGTGCTCGCCAGGTAGCGGTAGCCGTCGTGCGTGGTGACTAGGTTGCGCGCCGCCTCCGGCAGGGCCCCGTACACCTGGCGCAGCTGAGCGTCCAGGGCATCGAGCTCCTTGACGACCTGCTCGGTGCGCGCCGCGTACTCGCTCGCACCCTCCGGGTCGGCGGAGGTGAGTGCGTCACGAATGACCTGCACGCTCGCCTTCGCGTTCGGCACCGAATGCCAAATGTGCGGGTCAATTTCGCCGTGCACGTGCTTGCCCAGAACGGCCTGGGCCAGCAGGTACACCTGACCGCGATGCTCCGAAGCACCCGAACGCAGGAAACGGTAGCTACCGCCGGCGGGCACCTCCTGCAGGGTGCGGGAGGGGACCGCGACCACGGTGCGGTTCAGCTCGTACTCGACGGCACCCTGGGAGGAATCCGCGCGGAGCACGAGCCTGCCGTCGCCGGTGCGCGCCGTAATATCGGCGTGACCTGCGGAAAGAACCTTAACCTCGGCGGCGGGTACGTTCTGTTCCTTCGCCAGACGGTCCACCAGCTGTTGCGGGTCGCGACCGACCGCGCAGTACAGGGTGCCGCGCGAAGAATGCACGGACTCCGGGGCCTTGACCGCGGTGGCGCTCAGCTCAATCGCGTACTCGCCGGCATCGCTAAACGCCCACGACAGGTGCGTATGCGCCTGCAGGGGTAGCTCCAGCGAACCCATATCGCCGGTACGGATCGCGGTGTCCCCCTCGCGGGTGAGGTTCACGCCGCGCGCATGCGAATCGCACAGCATCTCCACCGCGCCGAAGGTCTGCGTAATGAACGCCGCCAGCTGCGCATTCGAGGAATCGGTGGCGGTGCGCGCCCGCACGCTCTGCACCTCAAAACGCATGCCGGCCTCCGAAGAGTCGGCGGGGGCGGACTCGTTCTGCCCGCCCTCCTCAACGCGCAAACCCAGCCAGATGGAGTCCAGGGAGGCATCCTCCACGATGGCTTCCAGCTTGCCGCCGTACTGCTCAATCTTCTCCGCAACCGCCACGGACACAAGGCCTGCGGGCAGGTTCGCCTCAACCATCTTGGTGAGCTTGCGCTGCTCCAGCAGCAGGCCGTTCGTCAGGGCGCAGCGGGCGTAGGCGACATCGCGGATATCGCGCAGGCTCGGCTCATACGAGTGCGGGTCGGCACCGGCAGGCACGAGGGAGTGCACGCTGGCGCGGTCGCCGGCAATCTGCTGCGCCAAATCCGCCAGAATCGGGGTCGTGGCGACCACGCGCATCCGGTCGGAGGAAGCATTCACGGTGCTGGCGCATCCGCTTAGTGCGAAGGCACCAGCCCCCACCCCCGCGCCCACCGCGATACGGGAGGCGAGGGTGAGGGCGGCGCGTCGCGTATAGGCGTGCGAACCCTCGCCGGCGGTATGTCCGCTATGCGGTGTCACCGCTGCGGCCCTTTCGGCGTGCCGAACGCAGAATCATGGCACCGAGTGCCAGCGCCAGAATGGAGGTGCTGACCATGAACGGGTCGATGACCACACCGGTGTTCGGCAGCTTGCCCGCGGCGGCTGCCTTCTGGGCGTTCGCGAGTTCCTGGCTGGTCAAGGCGCAATCCTCGCCGGACGCGGTCTTACCGACGATGCGCACCTTGGATCCGTCGGGCTTGGTGACGATACCGGTGGCTTCGTCCACGGTGCCGTTGAGCGGGTTCTTGGCGGTGCTCTTCTCGCCGCCGTTGTTGGCGCCGTTAGCGCTGTTAGCGTTGCCGCCGTCCTGCTTGGTGCCCGCCGCGCCCTGCGCGTTATCGCTGGTCGGGGCGTTATCGGGGTTGCCGACGGTGAAGTGCAGAACCGATTCGCTGCTGACCTGCTGACCGTTCTTCAGGCGCGCAGTCCAGCCGATGGTCACGGTGTAGCGTCCCTCGGCGGTGAACACCCAGTTGCTGTGCTGGTGGGTGTTTGCGGGCACCTGGAAGGAACCGCCGCTACGCGAATCGAAAACCTTCTGACCGGCGGAACCGAAGTTGCCGGAGAGGAAGGTGGACATGGTGCCGGGGCCCTCAAAGCCGTTGAGGCTCATGGTGACGGGGCCGTCGAGCTGCTTGAGCAGTTCGGGGTCCTGGGTGCTCCAGCCGAGCCAGGGCACGCCCTGCTGCTGGGTTGCACCAATCATGTGCACGGGGGTGCCCGCCGGGGCGATGTCTTCCATGCCCGCGGGCAGGTTGAGCTTCGCGGCGTCATTGAGCACGAACTCGAGGGCGCCGGGGGAGACGTGGCGGGCGGGGCTGGTGCGGTCGTCCTTCACGCTACTGGTGAGGTTGCCGCCGTTGAGCACGGGGCCCACGTCGAAGTGGCCGTGGGTGACTTCTTCACGGCCGCTGTGCTCGGCGGCGTTAACCACGGCGAGCGTGGGGATGCCGGTCGGCGCCTGGGCTGCCTGGTTGCTCTGCTTGCTGTCCTTCTGAGCGTCCTTGGAATCCTTGGCGTCTTCGGCGGGGACCTCGGTGGCGATGCACTGCTGGTTCAGGCTGCCGGGCAGTCCGGAGGAGAGGATGCCGCCGCCGCTGTTGTTGCCGGGTGCGGTGACGTTCTGGGCGTTGGAGCCCTTCACGCTGCGGGAGTTGCCGCTCTTGTTGCCGTCCTTGTTTTCACCCTTGTCAGAGCCGTTATTGGTGTTGTCGGTGCCGCTGATGGCGGTAACACCGGATCCGCCCTGGGATGCCTGCTCACCATTCGCCGCCGCCTTCGCGCCGTTCGGGTCGGTCACCTGCGCGGCGTTCTGACCGTTCACGGATGCGTCCACGCGGCGAATACCGGTGGATGCGCTCGCCTCAGCAGATGCACTCGCCTCGGCACTTGCGGAGGTAGATGCGCTGGGGCTGCTGGTGGCGCTCTCGGTGGCGGTGGAGGTCGCCTCGGGGGTAGTGGTTGCCTCGCTCGTGGCGTCCTTGGTCGCTTCCTTTGCGGCGTTCTGCGCGTTCAGGAGCTTGAAGCCGTCCTCAGCGTTAGTGCCCACGGCGATGGTGTAGGTCGCCTCGGAGCTGACCGGGGTGCCGTCCGCAAGGGTTGCGGTGGCGCGGAACGTCAGCTGGTAGATGCCTGCGCGGGTGAATGCCCAACTGAGGTGCTCGTGGCCGCCAGCGGTGATGGTGTGCGGTGCGAGCTGGTCGTTGGTGCTGAAAACGCGCGGGTTGTCGCGGCCGGATTCGGTGAAGACTTCGGCGCGGCCGCCTTCGGGTACGCTGCTGCGCACGAGTTCAAGGTTGATGGTGTTGTCCTTGAGTGCGCCGGGGCGGATTCCTTCCGCACCGAGGCCGGGGTAGAGCAGGCCGCGGGTGCGGGTGGAGGGAATGTAGAAGATGTCGGTGCCTTCGGGGGCAATGTAGTCGTAGCCTGCTACGACGTTGGTGTGTGCATCCTCGACGTCGGGCAGGTGGAAGACGGTGCGGGCGGGGTTGAATCGTCCCTGCTGGCCGGGGCCGGTGTCTGCGAGGGTGCCGAGGGTGAACTGGCTTCCGTCGAGGAAGGCGTTGAGCATTTCGGTGTGTACGCCCGCGATGACGTAGTCACCTTCGTAGTTGACGTAACCGCGCGACTCGGTACCCGCCTGGGCGCCGGTCTGGTTTTCCTGCGCCTGGTTTTCCTGCGCCTGTGCGGCGGTGAAGGTGCCGACCTGGGGGAGGGCGAGGGGTGCCCCGAGTGCGAGGGTGCATCCGAGGGTGGTTGCGCTGAGTAGGCTCAGGGGTTTGGTGCGTCCTTGCATGGTGGCTCCTTGGATGACTGCTCATTGGCTGGCGCGCTACCCGGTGCTTTCGGGGCTTGCCCGGTACTGGGTCCGGCGGCCTGTTGCCGGTTTCCCTCTTGGGTTCGGGGTGCGCTCTGCCGTGTTTTTCTCTTTGTGGATGTACGTGGTGTGCGTTTTTGGGCGCGCCTCGGCGCACACGTGTTTCTGAGAATCACTATACTCACTTAGGTTCTGAATGACAATTATTTGCAAAAGCGCTACGCTAAGAAATAGAAAAATGAGAAAGGTTGTCATGAGCTCTCAGAAGCAGACCCAACGACGGGTCACCACACACACCCCCGCACTCTTCATCCCCGGCGGCAAGCCCGCCCTCCGCCGCGCCGCCGCATTCCTCTCCGCCGCAGCACTGCTCGCGCTCGCCGGCGCCGCCCCCTCCATCCCCGCCGCAGCAGGCCCCGACGACGGCAAAATCGTCACCACCAAGGGCCACGTCGACGCCCCCAAGGCATACTGGGACGAGCAGAACGGCACCTTCGTCCTCATGAACGAGGCGAACCCCTACAAGACCGGCGCAGACACCTACGAACTGGACAAGACCGTCAACTGGGTCGGCAAGGGCTACAGCACCAGGGACGGCAAGTCGCAGTACACCATGACCCTGGGCGACTCGCCCTCCCTGGCATTCCTCGGCGAACCCGGCCAGACCCTCTACATGGCACCGCACCTGACCTACGGCAACCAGGACCCCATCTGGGCTGGCCTGGGCGCATCCACGAAGGTGCCCACCGAGCGTTTCCGTGACGGCGTGTTCGCTACCGACATTCTCTCTGTTGAGGGCCCCGGCCGCATGGAGCTCTTCCGCTACAACCCGGACGACGCCCCCGCTGACGTGTACCGCATGCTCTCCAGCAGCTCCACCGGCTGGCACTCCTGGCTGCTCGACAAGGGTAGCCACACCCACAACACCACGACCTTCACCCGCCCCGGTCGTTACGTGGTCACCTACCGCACCGTGGCGCGCTCCACCGACGGCCGCATCATTAGCTCCAAGCCGTCGAAGCTGGTCTGGCAGGTTGGCGGCATGCAGCCCGTGCTCGGTGACGGCACCCCCACCGCCGTACCCACCGTCGACCGCTACAATGCGGCACCCGTCGGTGACCTGGACGCCGCAAAGTATGTGCTGTCCGTGGCACCGCACCGCCTGGACGCCGACCCGGCTAAGAACAAGGATGCCGACGACAAGCTCAGCGACATCACCTTCACCGCCGCGAACAAGAACCTCAAGGGCACCCTGACCCTGTACAACAACGGCTACTTCCTGACCGATCTGCCGGTCGTGAATGGTACCGCCACCTGGTCTGAAATGCTCGGTAGCGAGGGTTCCCAGCTGCAGGCGGTCTTCACCCCCGACACCTCCGACGAGAATAGCGCGGAGGCGTCCCGCTGGATCTCGCACAAGCTCACCTACGAGCCCGGCAAGGCCGAGAGCGTGTACAGCGACGACGGTAACGGCTCCTGGCCCGAAGAAATCCCGGATCAGGCGAACACCGTACTCAGCACCCAGCAGTACACGCCGACCAGCATGGACTACGACGTGACCGTCACCCCGAACGGCAACGGCTTCAGCACCGTTGAGGTCCGCTTCAAGGACCCGAAGGTGCGCGGCTTCATGCGTGGCGGCTTCTACGCCCAGGATGACCCGGTCTACCCGTACCTCGACCTGGAAGGCTCCGTTGAGGATGGCGTGGCGCGCTTTACCTTCCGTGACGAGTCGTTCTACAAGGGCACGGCGCTGCGCGTGAAGATGCTGACCCACCCGGATATGAACGCTTCCGCCTCCACCACTGAGGTTGCGGCGAACTACGAGCCGGGCACCAAGTACACCGCGCACGGTGCGCTGGCTCCCGATAGCGCACCCATTAGCGATGCGCCGAAGCCTGCTCCGGTGGATCCGTCGCCGAGCGCTGAGCCTACCGTTGCGCCCTCTGCCGAGCCTTCTGCTGAGCCGAGCGAGGCTCCCAGCGAGGCGCCGACCGCTGAGCCGAGCACGGCTTCCACGACCTCGCCGAGTGAGGTTCCGACCGTGCCTGCGGTGCCGACCGCCTCCGCAGAACCGAGCGTGCCTGCTCCGGCGCCCTCCACTCCGGCACCGAGTAGCCCCGCGCCCGCAAACCCGGAGCCGTCCAGCCCCGCGCCCTCTGCTCAGCCGTCCACTCCCGGAACCCCGGGTCACCAGTGCGTGCCCGGCCAGATTGACGGCCGCGCCAAGATTTCGAAGGGCCACCTGGACATTCAGGCGACCCTGAAGGACCGCCAGCTGTCCGTGGGTCTGCGCGACGACAGCGGCATCATTGACGCTGATTCGACCGTGCGCCCGCTCGATTCGGTCGTGTGGACGGTCAGCGAGAACGCCCGCCGTGTGCGCACCGAACGTATGGCTGATGAGAAGCTGAACTTCATGGGCCCGGTCGGCACCGCCTTCTACGGCCTGCCGCAGACCCAGCAGAGCGGCCTGCCCTGGCCCGGCTACAACACGCAGGACATCGACTACTCGCAGCTGCGCGGTCCGGTGCGCCTGCACGTAGTGCCGAAGGTCATGCCTGAGGGTGCGCGCTTCGGCATGTTCACTGAGTCGCTGAACGGTGCGGATGTGCTGCTGGATTCGACGACCGGCAAGACCACGATCGACATTGATTACGCGACGCACGCGCACGCGAACTGGGTGTTCTCTGAGCCCGGCCAGTACATGTTTGACGTGCACTATTCTGCGACCCTGGCTGATGGTACTGAGGTGAACAGCCCGGTGCAGCAGCTTGCGGTTGCTGTGGGTAAGAAGGCGTCGGATGCGTGCTCGTTTGAGACTGCCGTGCCGAAGGACCCGAACGCGGCTAAGGACGACTTTAGTGGTGTGCGCCGTGTGGATTCGGCAACCCCGGGCGGTACCGCTGGTGCTAACCAGCCCGGCTCCGCGCAGTCTGGTGCCGCGCAGGGTGGTCAGTCCGGTCAGGCTGGCGCCGCCGGTGGCGTGAACGCGCAGGGCTCCTCTGACGGTTCGGCTGATGGTTCTGCTGGCGGCGTGTACCCGGGTGGTATTTCCGGTGGTGGTACCGGTGGCGGCTCCCTGGGTCAGTCTGGTGTGTCTGCTGCGTCGGGTGGCGCTAGCTCCCAGCAGGGCGGCCTGGCGCGTACTGGTTTTGGCGCGGTGTCTGTGGCTGTGGGCGGTGCGCTGGTGTTGGGTGCGGGTACTGTGATGGTGCTGCGTTCCCGCCGCCGCGCTTCTTAGCGCTCGCCGCGTGAGGACACGCTGATACGATAAAGCCCCCGCGGCTGAGAGGATGACTCTCGGCCGCGGGGGCTTTCCTGTGCCCGGTTCTCGGGGTTGATGCGGTGCTACATGTCGACGTCGGCGAGGCCAGTAACCTTCTCGCGACTCCTGAAATAGGGAATGGTCATATAGCCATTGTCCAGCTTATCTACCTGAGCTACATCAGCGGGATTATTCATGTCAGGCCAGCGTTCTTGCTCAATCCTGAACCGTACAATCGCCAAAAGTCGGTAACTCTTGTGAGTCATGGGACCAAAAGCAGCAATCTGCTTACCCGACTTAGTATAAAAACCCACCATATCCTGGTCTTCAACATTCAGCGTTTCGTAATACACGATGCTGTCTATCGCATTAATGGGATAGCGGGTCGGATTGGCTGACCAGACGCGCTGCTCAATACCCTCGGGGGAGAGCTTCACGTAAGCGACAAAAACATAGCGGGCATAAAGACAGCAGAAAAATACAAAAATAATATTTAATGTATTCAACCAGATATTCACATTTTCACTTTGAATATTCGCTATAAAAGCAAGACAAGGGAACATCGGAATGAACAGGCAGAGTAACGTCTCGGCGCGAGTTACTCGCTTAATGTAAATTCCCTGTGCTTCTTTTTTCTTATCTTGGCGTCGATTAATCTCATACCTAATAATGATGTAGACAACAGAGATAAAGGACAGCGCAAAAATAATTCCGGAGAAAATAATCAGGAAAATGCGCATGGCGGGTTCTCGTTTCGTGTGGTTGGTGAATAGGGTTCAGTGTTTGGGTCTATCGTATCGGCTGCCGTGCGGCACTACATCTTGATATCCGCTAGGCCGGTGATTTTGTTGCGTCTTCTGTACAGCTTCCTGAACAGGGGCTGCGTCCACTCGAGGTTATCCCATGTATCAACCCACGCCAGATCCTGCGGGTCCCGCATATCGGGCCAGTGGTCGAACTCGAGCCTAAACCGTACGATGGCCAGCAGCCGGTGGTTCTTGCCAACGGGGTCAAGCTTGGCGATTTCCTTGCCTTTCTTGGTGTAGAAGGTGGCCTTGTCAGATCCTACCCCAGTCCATTCCAATGCTTCCTCCGCCTCACCCTGGAAGTAGAAAACCTGGTCGATAGCCCTAATCGGGTAGGAGGTCACGGCAGCGAACGGTGAGAGCTTCTGCTCCACAGTGTCGGGCGTGATTTTCGTGTACACCAGGTGAACGTGCAGAAAGTGGTAGGGGAAGAAGAGTATCGAGATGAACGCCAGCAGGTTGAAGAGGATACCGAGCTCTACCTGCGTGTAGAGGTAGAGCGCGAAGAAACCTGCCGGGAATATGGGCGTAAGAAGGCATATGAGTGCTTCACGGCGGGGCGCGCGCGTAATGTAGATGCCTTCGTCGCGGAGCTGCCTGTCCTGGCGCAGGTGCCTATTATGCAGAACAATGATTGTGATGGCGCCGATAATCGATGCGAGGGTGCAGGTGCCCCAGAGTAGAAGGAAAAAGGTGTGCATGATGCGTGCTCCTCTTTCGCGGTGTTGGTGGTGTTTGTGCCGGTTACGGCTCTTCAGATGTAGGGGTAGTCGGCGCTTATCGAGTGGGCTACATATCAACCTCGGCTAGACCGGTTACCTTCTCGCGACTCCTGAAATAAGGAATGGTCATACCCCTATCGTCCAACTCGTTCACCTTCGCCACATCATCCGGGTTGTCCATGTCAGGCCAGCGTTCGTTCTCAATGCGGAACCGCACAATCGCCATCAGACGATAATTGTTGTGGATGGTCGGACCGAAGACAGCAATCTGTTTACCGGAGCGGGTATAGAAGCCCACCATATCCTGGTCTTCAACATTCAATGTTTCGTAATACACGATGCTGTCTATCGCGTTAATAGGGTAGCGGGTTGGGTTGGCTGACCAGACGCGCTGCTCAATGCCTTCAGGGGAGAGCTTCACATAAGCGGTGAGAATATAGCGAGAGTAAAGATAGGTGAAAAATACAATAACAATATTAAATAGATTCAGCCAAATGCCCGTATTTCCAGTCTGGCTATTTGCCATATAGCCCAGAAAAGGAAACATTGGATTAAATATACAAATCCATACTTCAAAGCGATTTACTCGCCTAATGTAAATTCCCTGCGCTTCTTTTTTCTTATCTTGGTGCCGATTAATCTCGTACCTGATAATAATGTAGGGGATAGAGGCAATGGAGAGCACTAAGATAATTCCCCAGAAGATACTAAAGAAGGTATCTAGCATGTTTTACTCCGCCTCCTGAACGCTAGCATGAGAAGAGGAATCCGCTTCTTCCTCTTCGGGAATAGAAATACCCACGGTGACGTACTTCTTCACCGACCACCCATTCATCGCTACCGAGGCAGCAAAGAACAGCGCAGGCAACAGCTCCAGGCGCACCAGCGAATAGCCCAGGTATCCGAGCGCGATACACGCGGCCAGGCCAGCCACGCCAATACACACGGCACGCAGGGTGCGATACCCCTCAGTTCCCTCCTCAAAGCGGGTGCCCTGCAGATAGAAGAGGCCCTCACGCACAACACGCAGGAACCCCGGGGCCAGGAAAAGCGCGACCGCCAGAGCCGCCGGATCATAGCCTGCAGTCATGAAACTGGTCAGAGGAACCACGAGGCACAGAACCGTGAAAATAGCCGCCGACACAACACCCACACGGGTTGAGCGCCTATCCAGCTGTTCCATGCGCTGCAGGTCAGGAATATCGTCATTAGGCTCAGTAGGCTGAATGAGGAAGTAGGTAATGAACATTCCACCAGCCATGTACCAGGAGGCAAAGTTCGTCTCTGGGGTCCACAGTATTGCATCCGCAGTGCGCAGTACCCCAAAAGCGGTTAGAACCGTCACTAGAATCAAGCCTACCGCGCTGATGGAGTGAACGAAGATAAAGAAATGGTGGAAGAGGCCGCCGTTTGATTCGTAGCCAATACCTCCCTTGAGTACTGTATCTATGGCTGAGAGGCCGATAGTACTTGCAACGAGGAACAGCGCGCCCCACGGCCAGCCTCCAAAAATGAAGGATAACAACGACACAAGAATCATGAAGCTAAAGCCGCACCATAGGAAGATTAGCCATAGGATTCTAAAGGTTTCAGAGATAGCGTTCATGCTATTTTCCTTTCAACTATTTGGACTCTGCCGCGGCGCGGTCGAGGATGCGCTGCAGGTGTTCCGGGATCTGTCGGTACTCCCCAGCCTCGGGGGAACCAATCTCGTACGTGCGGGCGTAGCAGATGACCTTAATCAGGGCGTCCATGTCCTCGTAATCACCGAACTCTACAAAGAGTTCGGGGATGTACTTGGGCGGCCAAACGCCGTAGCGTTCGCGGAAGAGAATCATGTGGTAGATGTAGGTGGCGTCAAAGAAGACCGGACTGAACGCTAGGCGGCGTTTACCCATCTGGCTACTGCTAATGAGTAGGTGCCCGCCTTTGCCGTTGACCTGCATGTGTATTTTGGTGATGCTGCTGTAGTCGAACTCGCGGGTTTTGAATCGCCAGTTCCGCCATTTCACGGAGGTCTCATTCTGCTGGATGTAGAAAGAGTGAACATGGATGGACATAAACCAGAAATGCATTCCAACTATGTTTGTAAATATGTAGGCTGGAATGTAGTCAACAAGGCTCTCTGCTCTGAAAAGTAGAGGACACAGAAGACAAACAACCACTGTACAAGCGTCCAAAATTAACACAGCCAGCAGCGGCTTTTTCTGTCGCTGTCCCAGAGGAATATAGCCTTTGGGGCGGTTGAGTCCTATGAAGCCGTTGGTGACGGTTTCGGTAAGAAATTTTCTGAACATTCGCTGTCCTAGTGTGGTGGTTGGTTACATGTAGACGTCGGCAAGGTCGGTAACCTTCCCCAAATTCTCAAAGTAGCGCATCGTCTTCCCAGCACAATCCAAACGGTCTACCTGCGCCACATCATCCGGGTTGTCCATGTCAGGCCAACGCTCGTTCTCAACTCTGAACCGTACAATCGCCAGAAGCCGGTAATTTTTATGAGGCAACGGGCTAAACAGGGCAATCTGTGTGCCTGACTTAGCGTAGAACCCTACCATGTCTTCGTCTTCATATTTTGCTGCTTTGTAGAACACGACGCGGTTGATCGCATTGAAGGGATAGCGGGTCGGGTTGGAGAACCAGATGCGCTGCTCGACGCCTTCGGAAGAAATCTTCACGTAGGCAACATGCACATAGCGCAAGTATGCAGTACCTAGTAGTGGTAGCAATAAAGCCAGTATCTCAAACACCACATCATCTACACCAGGTTCGTACATATGGTATACAACCATAAGAGCTGGAAAAATGGGCAATATTATTATTACTAAAGCTTCGAGCTGAGTAACCCGTCGGATATAAATACCCTCACGTAGCCGTTGCTTATCTTTCCAACGTTGCACCTCGTAATTAATGAGGACATAAAACATTGCAATTGTTATGAGTGTAGTGAGGGTGCTCCAGAAAATCAGGGGGAGACTAAGCACGGTGGTTTCTCGTTTCGTGTGGTTGGTGAATAGAGTTCGGTGTTTGGGGCTATCGTATCGGCTGTCGCGGGGTGCTACATGTCGACGTCGGCGAGGCCGGTGACTTTCTCTTTTCCCCTGAAGTACGGGACTGTATCAGGGCCACTATCTAGAGCATCCACCCGAGCAATATCACTCGGATTATTCATATCAGGCCAGCGGTCATTATCAATCCTGAACCGCACAATCGCCATGAGACGATAATTCTTGTGAATAATCGGGCAGAAGGCAGCAATTAGTTTTCCGGATTTACTGTAGAAAGACACAAGATCCTGGTCGTCTGTAGAGGTTGCCTCATAGTATTCAATGCCGTCAATAGCGTTGAAGGGATAGACGGTCGTGCGTGCTGACCACATGCGCTGCTCAACACCTTCAGGGGAGATCTTCACATAGGCAACGTGCACATACCAGGCATACATCATGAGCCCGATTGACAGAAGTAATGCAATCGATTCATAGAAGATACCCGCAGAACCCTCGTCAACAAGATGAAGGTAGAGAAAAAGGCACGGGAACCCAGGGGTAAATATTGCTAGGAGAGCCTCCGCCTGATTAACCCGTCGGATGTACGCGCCTTGGCGGCGGCGCGCTCTATCCTTCCATCGCTGAATCTCGTAATTGATGATGATGTAGAGCGTCCCGGTTACCGAGATAAAGGCCATAATGCCCCAGATAATAATCAGGAAAATGCGCATGGTGGTGGTTTCTCGTTTCGTGTGGTTGGTAAATAGGAAGAGCGCGCACCCCGTCCGCGCATCCCCGGAGCCTTCAGCCTTGCAAGCCGGGCTACATGTCAATCTCAGCCAGACCCGAGATTTTCCTACGGAACTTGAAGTACGGAATGACTTCAGCACGGTTATCCAGCTGGTTCACCTTATCCACGTCAGCCGGGATATCCAGGTAAGGCCAACGCCCGTACTCAATCCTAAATCGAGTCATAAGCAAGAGATAGTACTCATCATAATTGGGGTTCAACGGGTTAATGCGCGCACGCGATTTGGTGAGGAACCAGGTGCGGCTTGCGGTATCTTCATCCGTGGACTCGCTGTACACGACGCTATCAATCGCGCCGATGGGGCAGATCCTCGACCCGCGAACAGGGGTGTGCTGCTCAATACCTTCAGAAGAAATCTTCATGTACGTGGCGTTGATACTCCACAGGTAGAACAACAGGAAAGCAGCCATGAGTATGGATGCAATGTCTACAAATGAGTTCGTCCCGGGGCCATTGAGCGACAAAAAATAGCAGATAATCGGGAAACCCGGGAAAAAGACAATAATGTACGCCAGCAGCGTCTGCATACGACTAATGTAGATTCCTTCACGCTTTTTCTTCTCGTCACGGCGCCGATTAATGATGTAGGTGGCCAGGGTGAAAAGCGTGAAAATAGTCGTGATGATGGAGCACGCACCCCAAAAGGTAATAGCAAATTCTTGAGACATCATTTAGCTATTCACTCCTTCAGCCGAGTTGGAGTCGGCGATGGTAGCGGAGTACGCTTCTCTGCTTACTTCAGCTGTGCTCATGGTATGTACGTCCTTGTGCGGTGGTTGGTGAATCGCGCCGGGTGAGGTGGCGGGTACATCCTTAGCCTATCGCACCGTATCTGACCAGAAAGTTAACTGAGTGCAAGGCTCGGGTGAAGACTGGGCGACCATTTACCGGCGGATGGGATGGAGCCCTGTATTCGCCCGATTTTCTCGGCTGCTCATAGGGGAGGGGACGCGCCTTTCGTGTCTTGGTGGTGCTGGTTGAGGCGAAATAGGTTGCGCGTATTGCCTGGAAAGCCCCGAACGGTACGAGATGAAGACTCGCACTGCCCGGGGCTTTATTTATGGCTCATGAGCTGGCTAATCTTTAACTTCCTCAAAGCGGATGACGGCGAACCCTGTTTCATCGTTACGGGTATCGAAGGACTTATAGACCCTATATTTCTTACCCGCCTCAATACTGTTGAGGTAGGGGTAGATGCGCTCTCCATCGGGGGCGTGCCACATTGTGATGGTTCCGCACTCTTTCGTCTCGAAGGCACCGGAGATTGCGTAGGGGTCCTCGTGCTCAATGATTTCAACCGACTCGATAGTGCATATTTCAGAGTCGTTATTCGGGTTGGAATGGGTCATGAAATATATAGCCCCCAATACGGCAATAAATCCTACGAAAAATATAATGACGCCGCGGTCATCCCATATATTTTCTGCTGTTCTACGAAAATACTCTTTGAAATTGGCCCCATTATTTTTCATCGCTATTCGCCTCTTCTCGCCTGAGTTCTTCGGCTTCTTCAAATCATGAGTTTTTGCGGCGCGCCTCCTCACGCGCCTGCTGGCGTTCCAGCCTACGCGCCTCATTACGAGCAGCACGGCAGCGGCGCTTCTGACGCTCACTCTTCGTCTGACCAACGATGTACTTGGTGCCGCACAAGTCGTAGAACTGGGCATAAATATCGCGCGAAGAGCCATACATCCCGACCACACTCATCGCGTCCAGGCCGTCTTCTTCTGCCCAGTGTCCGTGATCGTCACGGTACAGCACCTGCGCCATAAGAATGGTCGCATCGAACTGGTACGGGTCGAAGCTGCAAGTACGCTTACCCATCTCAGTGCTACCAATGCGCAAGAAGCCGTTCTTGCCGTTGTTCTCCACGTGGGCAAACGTAATCGAAGGGTAGGTGAAAGTGCGTTCCTTCCACCGCCAATTACGCCACCGCACGTGGTCCTCACGCAGTTCGAGGTAGAAGGCGTAGCAGTGGTTTAGAGGGATGGCACCCAGCAGGCCTATGCCTAAGACACCAATCAGGAAAGCGGCAATGACCACCCCCGCTTGTGACTCATCCGCGAGGCCTTCGTGTGTCCCTGTCGAAAAGAGAAATATCGGCGCACCAACAAACCCAAGGATAGATACAAGCCAGAAGAAAATAAACGCCGCAATGGGTCTTTTCTGCCTCTTATTCAGGGTAGGTTTGCCGAGCTTAATGCGGTAGCCCGGTATCAGGGCGACGATGAGTCCTCCGAGGAGTCCGTCTTCAACAGCGCTCATAGTGTGTACGTCCTTGTGCGGTGGTTGGTGAATCGCGCCGGGTGAGGTGGCGGGTACATCCTTAGCCTATCGCACCGTATCTGACCAGAAAGTTAACTGAGTGCAAGGCTCGGGTGAAGACTGGGCGACCATTCGTCAGAAGGGCCGGCTCAGCGGCGAATCGGCCCCCGTCGGCGCACGAAATTCACCCCGCAAAACGCTAGAATCCGGGCCGTACGCGGCGTGTTGACAAACTAATATTTCAGCAAAAATCCCGCCGGAAAAACGCGGACTAGCCCACATGCCCTAAGCCTCAACTAGAAGGTGCACTCTGTACGCAAAAACTTTAACGTTTAACCTCTAGAATAAGAAAAGGTTCAAGGCGCGGCCGCACGCCGTACCAACACCGCTCACTCTGCAGAAACACCAACCTTGAAAGGTACAATCATGACCTCCAAGAAGTCCGCACGGCTTACCCGCCGCGCAGCCCTGGCCGCCGCCGGTGCTGGCGCAGCAACCGCCCTCGGTGCGCTGCTCACCCCCGCGCAGGCCTACTACAACCGACCCACCGTCCGTTACCGCCCGGCCTTCCGCTACACCTACCGTTACAACCGTTACGGCCGTCGTGAGCGCGTCATCATCGTTGATAACGGCGGTAACTAAACCAAACGCCCGACCGGGTTATCCTCGTGTTCGGAACATATACTAGGAGGCGGTGCCACACACTCGTGGCGCCGCCTTTGGCGTATCGTGCCGTACCCGTCGCGCGGTCCGCCCATCACCACGGATAGAGAGAACCCATGAATACGATCAAGCCCCTCACCCGCCGATCCGCCCTCGGCCTGCTCGCAGCAACCGGCGGCGCAACCCTCCTCGCAGCCTGCGGTGCTCAGCCGCAGGCAACCAGCGGCTCTGCGTCTGCATCCGGTAGCGCATCTGCTTCCGCATCGGCATCCAAGACCGCACGCACCGACTACTCCGGCGTTGCAACCCTCGACGGCTACACCTCCAAGCCTGCTGACTACCAGCCTGGAACTCGCACCGAGCCCTCTAAGAACGCGCCCGTGCCCGTGAAGCCCGCCGTTGCCAACGAGAACAGCGTGGAAGGCCTCTACCAGTCCATCGCGTTCTTCGGTGCCGCCATTGAGTACTACATGCGTACCGGTAAGACCGAGCCCCTGCGTGAATGTGCGGTTGACAACTCCGAGCTGAAGAACATGCTCGAACCCGAAGAAGGCACCCTGGGTGCTGGTTTGCAGCAGGGCAAGATTTGGATGCAGGACCCGTCCGCCACCATCACCATGCTTACCGCACAGCCCGAGCGTGATGGCGACGCCTACGACTGGGATATCCGCCTGACCATGGACACCGGCGAGTTCATCGCAAGCAAGGACCGTGTGGAGAACGCTACCTCCGATTCGGACCGTAAGAACGATGTGGAGCGCACCCTGCACGGTGTGTACGAGAACGGTGCGTGGAAGCTGACCGGCATGCGCACTTCCTCTTCGTCGTCTTCCTCTGCTTCCGCTTCGGCTTCTGACTCCTAAAACTCAAGGGCCTAGAAGCGTATAGCTTCTACATCTAAAAGGCGCCCGCCCCGTGGCTGAAAAACCACGAGGCGGGCGCCTCTCTCATGTGGTGAAGGACCTACCCTGCTTTTACCTATGCAGAAGCAAGCTTCTCCTCAAGCTCCTTCACAATCTTCGCGTGTTCCTTCTCAGAGATAGAAACCTTGAAGAAGAATGCGAGGAACGAGCACACAATAATGGCCAGCGGCACATAGAAAGCAGCCGTGTTGAACGTCTGAATGTTCTGCGCGGTGAGGCTATTAGGATCTGCACCGTTAGTCATAGCGGCAGCAACAGCAACCACACCCACGATGCTGTTAGAGAGAGCACCAGCGATCTTGTCGAGCATCGGACGGACGGACAGGGTAACTGCCTCGTTGCGCTGACCGGTCTTCAGCTGGCCGTACTCAATGGAGTCGGTCAGCGCCAAGATAGCGGTCATCTGAATGAAGGTGTTCGGGGTGTAGAACAGGACCAGTGCCACGTAGACCAGAGCCAAGTTCTGCGGGAAAAAAATGAACAGAATGTAGGCAACAATCATCACGCCTTCCGGCATCCTTAAAGGGACCAAACAAAGATGTATACGAGAGGAAGGAAGACATGTCTTCCACCGAACAAACGACTCCCGTAGTCTCCTCCCAGTCACCCTCAGCAGCGTGGCTTGATGACCCCACTGTGTACGCTGTCAACAGGGAGGCAGCGCACTCCGACCATCACTCCTCGAACCCCCAGCAGAGCCTCAACGGCACGTGGGCTGTCCGCACTGCATGGGCCTCAGAAATTGACGTCACCACCGCAGAATTCGCCGCCCCCGCCCTCGACGAAAGCGACTACCAGAGCATCCCCGTCCCCGCCACCCTGGAAACTGAAGGACTCTGGTGCCCCGCCTACGTCAACATCCAGATGCCCTGGGACGGCCACGAAAACCCCGAAGCTCCTCACATCCCCGAGAAGAACCACGTAGCCCTCTACCGCAAGCACTTCACCCTGGAGAGCGACCTCAAGAAGATGCTGAGCGAATCGGGCCGCATCGCGCTCGCCTTCGAAGGCTTCGCAACCGCAATTTACGTGTGGGTTGACGGCACCTTCGTCGGTTACGCAGAAGACGGTTACACCACCACCACCTTCGACATCACCGATATCGTCAGCAAGGACGCAGAAGGCAACCACACCCTGACCGTCGCATGCTACGAATACTCGAGTGCTTCATGGCTGGAAGGCCAGGACTCGTGGCGTTTCCACGGCCTCTTCCGCGCCGTGAACCTGGTAGCCCGCCCCGCAGTCAGCATCGCCTCCCTCACCGTTGAAGCAGACTACGACGCACCCACCGGCGAAGCACACCTGGACGCTCTCGTCACCCTCAACGGTGAAGAAATCAAGGCGTACACCCTGCAGGCCAGCGTCCTTGACGGCACCCAGGTCATCTGGTCTGGTACCGTCGCCGCTGAAGACGCATCCGTGCGCATCTCCTCCGACGCCCTTAAAGGTATCGCTCCCTGGTCGGCCGAATCGCCCTCTCTCTACACTCTGACGGTGGACCTGCTCCACGACGGCAAGACCGTAGAATCTACCAGCCAGCGCGTCGGATTCCGTCGCTTCCGCATCGAGAACGGAATCATGACCCTCAACGGTCACCGAGTCCTCTTCAAGGGTGTCAACCGCCACGAGTTCCACCCGCGTACCGGCCGCGTCCTGACCGTTGAAGACATGACTTCAGAGATTCTCTTCTGCAAGCAGCACAACATCAACGCTATCCGCACCAGCCACTACCCCAACGATTCACGCTTCTACGCCCTGGCCGACGAATACGGTATCTACCTGGTTGACGAAGCAAACCTGGAAACTCACGGCTCCTGGTGCACCCCCGGTGACATCCCCACCCCCGAGACCACGATCCCCGGCTCCCGCATGGAATGGGAAGGCGCCTGCGTTGACCGCGTAGAATCCATGATTCGCCGCGACTACAACCACCCCTCCGTAGTAATCTGGTCGCTCGGTAACGAAGCATACGGCGGCGAAGTATTCCGCTCCATGTACCGCCGAGTCCACGAACTGGACCCCAATCGCCCCGTACACTACGAAGGCATCACCTGGCACCGCGAATTTGATGACGTCACCGACATCGAATCCGGTATGTACACCCACGCTGACGTCGTCGAAAAGTACTTGTCGAACAACCCCCAGAAGCCCTTCATCATGTGCGAATACATGCACGCAATGGGCAACTCGGTCGGCGCTATCGACGAATACGTCGCACTGGAACGCTACCCCCACTACCAGGGCGGTTTCATCTGGGACATGATTGACCAGGCACTCTGGCACCCCGGTGAGAGCGAAGGCGCCCCCGAATACCTCGCCTACGGTGGCGCATTCGGCGAACGCCCCTGCGACTACGAATTCTCCGGTGACGGTATCCTCTTCGCCGACCGCAAGGTAAGCCCCAAGGCCGCTGAAGTGAAGGCAGTGTACTCCAACCTGCGCATCACCCCCGACCAGAAGGGCGTGACGGTTGTCAACGACAACCTCTTCACCTCCACCGCAGACTACACCTTCAAGGCTAGCCTGCTGGTCAACGGCGTTCCGCAGTGGCAGGAAGACTACTTATTCGACGTAGCCCCGGAATCCACCCACGAGCTGGTAATTCCCTGGCCCCTGGAAGAATACGCTGCCGACAACGCAGAAGTAACCCTGGACGTCAGCCTCGTGCTCACTGAAGACGCCGCATGGGCTCCTGCAGGACACGAAATTGCCTTCGGTCAGTACGTCATCCCCGCATCGCAGGCTGAAGCAAACACCGCTGAAGACGCAGCAGATGCGACGGTGACCGTCGGCCGCTGGAACGTCGGTCTGCGCAACAACCAGGCTGAAGTTATTCTGTCCCGCACTCAGGGCGGCATCGTCTCCTGGGTACACAACGGCACCGAGCACGTTATTCGCCCCCCGAAGCTCACCACCTTCAGGCCCCTGACCGACAACGACCGCGGCGCCGGACACGGTTTCGAACGCGCCCAGTGGACCGTCGCAGGCCGCTACGCCCGTTGCACTAACGTTGCTGTCGAGCAGCCCAGCGACGACAGCGTGGCAGTGACCTACACCTACGAGCTGGCAACCCCCGCTCACACCGCTGTTACGGTCCGCTACGAAGCACAGAGCACCGGCAACGTGCGAGTAACCATCGACTACCCCGGCGAGAAGGACGCACCGTCCCTGCCCGCATTCGGTCTGGAATGGGCACTGCCCGGCGAGTTCTCGCACCTGCGTTACTACGGCCTCGGCCCCGGCGACTCCTACCCCGATCGTTGCAGCGGCGTCCGCCTGGGCGTGTGGGAAAGCACCCCCGAGCAGGACTACGCACCGTACCTGGTGCCTCAGGAAAGCGGCAACCACATGGGTGTCCGTTGGGCTGAAGTGACGAACGACAGCAACCACGGCTTCCGTGTCCACCAGCTGCAGACTGCCGGTGAGGGCCTGCACGTATCGCTCCTGCCCTACTCCTCCTACCAGATTGAGGAAGCTTCCTACCAGTGGGAGCTGCCCAAGAACAACCGCACCTACCTGCGTATCCTGGCAGGTCAGCTCGGCGTTGGTGGAGACGACTCGTGGGGCTCGCCGGTACACAGCCAGTACCACATCGATGCAACCGAGCCGCTGCACATGGACATTGCGCTAGAAATTATCTAACGCAACGCTCGGCACAGTAGCAGTAGATGCCTACCTTCGTGTAGCGTCCGCAGTTCTCTAGAAAAGAGGTGCCCGCCCCGTGGTTTTCAAGCCACGAGGCGGGCGCCTCACTTATATACGCAATAAAGCATATACCCTTATCGGGATGCTACCAGATGCGCACGCGCTCCTCCGGAGCCAAGTACAGTGCATCGCCCTCAGAGACGCCAAACGCCTCGTAGAACTCATCAATATTGCGCACCACACCGTTCACACGGAACTCATCCGGCGAATGCGGATCCACCGAAATCATCACCTCAGCATGCTGCGGGCGGGACTTCGTGCACCAGCCGCGAGCATTCGAGAAGAAGAAACGCTGAATACCGGTCATACCGTCAATCACCGGCGCGTCAGCCAGCGACTCAATGCCCTGCTTCTTCAAAGCCAAGCGGTACGCCTTCAACGCAATCGACATGCCGGACAGGTCGCCAATGTTCTCACCCAGAGTCAGCTCACCGTTCACATGGAACTTCGGGTCCAGACCCACCGGAACGTACGCGTTGTACTGCTCCACCAGCGCGGAGGTGCGCTCCTTGAACTTCGCGTAATCCTCCTCAGTCCACCAGCTCTCCAGCTTGCCGTCACCGTCATAGCGGGAACCCTGATCGTCAAAACCGTGGCCAATCTCGTGGCCAATAATCATGCCGATATTGCCGTAGTTCGCCGCGTCGTCAGCATCCGGGTTGAAGTACGGCGGCTGCAGAATAGCTGCCGGGAACACAATCTCGTTTGCCGGGGGCATGTAGTACGCGTTCACGGTCTGCGGAGTCATCAGCCACTCCGACTTATCCACCGGCTGACCCTTACGGGCAATCAGCCAGTCAGCATCGAACGCACCGGTACGGCGCAGGTTCTCGAACAGGTCACCGGGCACCAGCTCCAGCGCGGAGAAGTCACGCCACTTATCGGGGTAACCGATCTTGGTGACAAACTTCGACAGCTTCTCCAGCGCCTTCTGGCGGGTTGCCTCGGTCATCCAGTCCAGCGACTCAATAGACTCGCGGTACGCCTCCAGGAGGTTGCCGACCAGAACCAGCATCTTCTCCTTGTGCGAGGGCGGGAAGTGCACGGCCACGTACTCCTGGCCAATCTCTTCACCCAGTGCCTTCTCGACGGCGCCCACGCCGCGCTTCCAGCGCTCACGAATCTGCTGAGTGCCGGAAAGGGTCTTGCCGTAGAAGTTGAAGCTCTCCTGAACCAGCTCGTCGTACATGAACGGCGCACGCGAACGCAGAACGGTCCACACAGCCCACAGCTTCCAGCTCATCAGCGGGATGGAGGTGAACAGCTTCGCCGCACCCTCAAAGAAGGACGGCTGGCCCACAATAACCTGACCCAGGGTCTCCGGGTCAGCGCCGAGAGCCAGCAACCACTGAGAGAACGGGAAGCCGGGGAACTTCTCGTCCAGCTCGGTCGCCTGGTACGGGTTGTAGGTCGCCTCAGCGTCGCGGTTCTCCACCACGTTCCAGTGCAGGCGAGCCAGCTCCGACTCGTGGGTGAACACCAGCTGAGCCGCCTGCTCCGGGGTCAGGCCGAAGCCCTCAGCGAGACCGGTCAGCTCGAACATGCGGGCAATATGCTCAACGTATGCCGCGCATGCAGCCTCGTGCTTCTCTTCACGGTAGTAGGATTCATCCGGCAGACCCAGACCCGACTGGTACAGGAAGAACGTGTAATTCTTCGGGTCCTTCGGGTCGTTGCTGGTGTACCAGGCGAACAGCTGCGGCAGACCCGCACGAGACAGCAGCGCCAGGGTCACGGCTAGGTGGGAGGGGGTTGCCGAGTTCAGGATCGGGGCGATTTCCTTCAGCAGCGGCTCCAGGCCGTCCGCCTCAATCTTCTCAACATCCATGAAGGAGTTGTACAGCGCGCCGATGCGGGACTCCGGCTGCTCCTTCGCGATCTTCTCCACGAGTTCACGCACGTGCTTCTCTGCGTTATCGCGGAGGGTGTACAGGCCGCCGTCCTTGGGGCGGTCCGCCGGGATTTCGTGGGTAGCAAGCCACTTACCGTTGACGTGGCGGAAGAAATCGTCGCCCGGCTTGACGGTTTCATCCACCCATTCTTTAGTGATTCCAGAGTTAGTAGTCATGGTTCCATTCTATGTTCTTACGCCCCCAAGCCACAGGATGCCCGGCACGGCACCCAGATGCTGGCTCACCGGTACAGGCGCTTCTCAGGGGCATTTTGCCGCTCCTCAGCGGGCTACGCGGGTGGCAGAGAAGGCGGTAGCCCCTTCAGGATGCAGAAAACCCGCCCGCACGGTCACACAACCGTACAGGCGGGTTAACATCTACCCCCGAACTGTTAAGTAGTTCAGGAAAGAAGAAGCACTATTCGCTTAAGCCTGAGCCGCCAGCTTCTCCGCGCGCTCAGCCATCAGACGCTTCTCAGCACCGTTAACCAGCCAGAGGAACAAAACCGCCAGACCGGAGCACACAATCATGAAGACGAACGCGGTGCTCCAACCCCAGTGGTCAACAATAATGCCGATACCGGCAGAAGCCAGGGTTGCACCCAGCGCGTAACCGAACAGGCCGGTGAAGCCCGCAGCGGTACCCGCAACGTGCGAGGGAGACAGGTCAATAGCCTGCAGACCAATCAGCATGACCGGGCCGTAAATCAGGCCACCAATCAGAGCCAACGCAACGTACGCAATCCACAGGGGTGCATCCGAAGAGGGCAGCCAGTACAGCAGAATCGCGCCGACGGTCGCAATCAGGAACAGGATACCCGCGGGGGAGCGGCGACCCTTGAACATGCGGTCAGAAACGTAACCGCACAGCACGGTGCCACCAATGCCGGCAAGCTCCAGAATCGAGAAGCCCGCAATACCGCCCTCAAGGGAGGTGTGGCGCACATCGTGCAGGTACTTCGGCGCCCACACCAGCACGCCGTAACGCAGGGTGTACACGAACACGTTTGCCAGAGCCAGGTACACCATGGTCGAGTTGGTCAGCACGTGCTTACGGATGGTGGTCCAAGTGGACTCCGCACGATCCTCAGCGGTGGACTCAACCTTGTGCGGGTCGTTGCGGTACACGTCAACGGTGGGCAGACCCTCAGCCTCGGGGTTATCACGAATCAGCAGCCACGCCACGAACGCCAGAACGAAGCTGATGACGGCCGGGAACCAGAATGCAACCTCCCAGGTCTTACCGAACAGGGAGAAGCCCCAGGCCACCAGCAGGCCGGACAGCGCACCACCGACGTTGTGGGCGGTGTTCCACCACGAAACCTTCGCGCCGCGCTCGCTGGTGGAGAACCAGTTCACGAGCACGCGGCCCGAGGGCGGCCAACCCATGCCCTGGAAGATGCCGTTGAAGACCATGATGGTCGCCATGATGGAGGCGATAGCGGCACCGTAGCCGGCCGCGCCCGCGCCTTCACCCATGTAGCCGGTCAGTGCCAGCAGAATGTTTGCGATACCCGAGAGCACCAGGCCGATGGGCAGGAACAGACGCGCGTTCGAGCGGTCGGAAATCATTGCGGTGAAGAACTTGCTGAAGCCGTAAGCCAGTAGCAGTGCCGTGGACAGTGCACCAATTGCTGCGTTGCTGAAGCCGAGTTCCTTGGTCAGAATCGGGGTGACCAGCGGGACGTTGTTACGAATCAGGTAGAAGGTCGCGTAACCGATGAAGATACCCATGAAGACCTGCAGACGCATGCGCGGGTACTTTGCATTAACTTCAGCCTCACTCAGCTGAGGCTTGGGTGCCGGAATAGCGAGCCAGCGGGGTACAGAACCCTTCTTCTTCTTCTTTGATGAAGCGGTAGTAGTCATGCTGGAATTCTAAAAACGGATTCTTATAAAAATGCTAATTTGATGGGCATATGTGCATAGTATTCTTGCAACGGTGAACAGATATTCAGAACGCACGTTCTTTAAAAGCCGTTTCTGCCTTGAAATTTCGGTGAATCTGAAAATATCTGTGATGCGCATCTACCTATCGGGAGACGGGGCCACGCGGCGCGCGATGAATATAAATGCTTTCAATAAACGGCAAGAGAATGTTATGGTCAGACCACACATAAATTTAGGGTAATTTATACCCTAAATCCGCCGCGAAAACCACGGGGAAAACCACGTGGACGCCGCGAAACGAACCCGGGACAAATCCGAAACGAACCTGCAACGGGCACCCCCCCGAGCACACAAAAGTCCGCCCGCACGGTGCAGAAGAAAAACCGTACGGGCGGGCCCGTTATCTATCCCCAAAAGCTCGGCATACAGTCGGTACGCATACCGGCACGAAGCCGAACAACCGCCACCTGCCGCAGGTTACCGCGAGCAAACCATCATCCGGTCAACCCGCAGCAGGCAGCGGAACCAATAGGCGCCTCCTAGAGGGATGCGCGAATCGCCTTGGTGGCGTCCACCAGGTGACGCAGAGACTGCTTGGTCTCCTCGTAATCACGAGTCTTCAGGCCGCAGTCAGGGTTCACCCACAGGTCAGCAATGGTGCCGTAACCAATCGCAGCCTTCAGCAGGGACTCAATCTCATCCTGCGAAGGAACACGCGGGGAGTGGATGTCCCACACGCCCGGGCCCAGACCGGAAACGAAGCTCTCCGGAATATCAGCCAGCAGCTCCATGTGCGAACGAGCCGCCTCAATGCTGGTCACGTCAGCGTTCAGAGCGTTAATCGAGTCGATAATCTCGTTGAACTCCGAGTAGCACAGGTGGGTGTGAATCTGAGTGGAATCCTTCACCGCGCTGGTTGCCAGGCGGAAGGAGTTCACCGACCAGTCCAAATACTGCGGCTGCTCATCGCGGCGCAGGGGCAGCAGCTCACGCAGAGCCGGCTCGTCCACCTGAATGATGCGGATGCCCGCCTGCTCCAGGTCGGCAATCTCGTCGGCAAGAGCCAGAGCCACCTGGTTAGCGGTCTCGCGGCGCGGCTGGTCGTCACGCACGAAGGACCACGCCAGAATCGTCACCGGGCCGGTGAGCATGCCCTTGACCGGCTTGTCGCTCAGCGACTGTGCGTGGGAGCTCCACGGCACGGTGAACGCCTCACCGCGCAGGCCCTCACCGTGACGCTTCACGTCACCGAACAGAATCGAGGGGCGGGTGCAACGCGAACCGTAGGACTGAACCCAGCCGTGGCGGGTGGTTGCGAAACCGTCGAAGTTCTCGGCGAAGTACTGAACCATGTCGTTACGCTCGGCCTCACCGTGAACCAGCACGTCCAGGCCCAGCTCCTCCTGCAGTGCGATAACCGAGGCAATCTCGTCACGCAGGAAGCCGTTCAGCTCCTCAGCGGAAATCTTGCCCGCACGAGCCTCCGCACGGCGGCGGCGAATCTCAGCGGTCTGCGGGAAGGAACCGATGGTGGTGGTCGGCAGCTTCGGCAGGTTCAGGTCGGCCTGAGCCGCGCGGCGAACGTCAATGGTCGGGCGGTCGAAGTCCTCAGCGGTCACAGCTGCGGCGCGGGCACGAATCTCATCGTTGTGCTTGCGCGGGTCAGCGGCGAAGCGAGCCAGCGCCTCATCAGCAGCCTTCAGCTCCGGCTCAACAGCAGCCTCACCCTCAGCCAGGCCACGAGCCAGCAGAGCAATCTCGGCGACCTTCTGATCGGCGAATGCCAGACCGTCCACGGGAACCTCGGCGGGGTCTTCCAGAGCCAGGTCGTGCGGCACGTGCTGCAGGGAAGTCGAGGAAGCCACAGACACGGCACCCTCGGATGCGCCGGGCAGCGCCTCCAGAGTCTTCAGAGCCGCGCGAACATCGGCACGCCACACGTTACGGCCGTTCACAACACCGGCAACCAGGTGCACGCCGGCGGCAGAAACGGACTCAAGCTCAGCCTTCGAGTACACGCCGTGCACCAGGTCAAGGTGCAGGGCCTCAATGCCGGTACCCAGCAGTGCCGGCAGGTTCTCACGCAGAGAACCGTAGGGGCTGGTCACCAGAATCTGCGGGCGCTTCTCAGCGGCAGCCAGGGCACGGTAGGTGCGCTCGGCAAGCTCAGCAACCTTCGCGTTGTCGGCACGGTCCACGGTCAGGCCCGGCTCGTCCAGCTGAACCCACTCAACACCGCGCTCAGCCAGCTGCTCCAGCACCTGAGCGTACGCGGCAACGAACTCATCCAGACGGTCAACGGGGGAGAAGTCCTCAGCGGAACCCTGCTCAGCCTTAGCACCCAGCAGCAGGGTCAGCGGGCCAACAATCTGCGGGCGAACCTTCACGCCAGCCTGCTTTGCTACCTCGAGCTGCTCGTCAATAGCCTCAAGGTTCAGCTTAATCTCGGTGCCAGCACCAATCTCGGGCACCAGGTAGTGGTAGTTGGTGTCGAACCACTTGGTCATCTCCAGCGGGGGCAGGGTCTCGGTACCGCGCGCCAGTGCGAAGTAGCCGGGCAGATCCAGCAGACCGCGTGCATCCTTAGCCTCAGCCAGACGCTCGGGAACCAGGGTGAACAGGCGAACAACGTCGAGCACCTGGTCGTAGTAGGAGAAGGTCGCCGGAATCGAGTAGTTATCAGCCTTCAGACCCGCAGCGGTTACACGCTCAAAGTAGGTGCGCTGCACGTCAGCGGCGGTGTCCTGCAGCTCCTGCAGGGTTGCCTTGCCCTTCCAGAAAGCCTCCTGAGCCTTCTTCAGCTCACGGAAGCGGCCCACGCGGGGGTAGCCAACAATGGTGGCGGCGGGGAATGCGGTGTTCGACATAATAATTTTTTCCTTTACTGGGGATAGAACTGGGAGAATCAGCGGGCCCTGCCGGCCCCGTCGATGGGGCCGAGATCCGCGGGATGCTCCCGGGGTACTTTGGGGGAAACTTAGGTGGCGCATCCGCGCCGGGTGGAGGGGGTCGCGTTTAGGCGAATTCCAGTTCGCTCAGCGGCTGAGAGAAACGGTTGCTGTATCGGGGTAGGTCCAGCTGGTCCAGAACGTCCAGCACCGCCGCATGCTCGTTGAAAGTGAAGAAGTGCAGACCCGGTGCGCCCGCATCCATCACGGCGCGGCACTGGTTCAGCGCGTACTCAACACCGATGCGGTGCAACTCTGCGTTGCTGGTCGCCGTCTCTAGGGCGTAGGCGAGGTCCGTCGGGACTTCCATGCCCGCCATCTGGCAGAGGTTCTGTAGGCGCTTCAGCGAGGTTACCGGCATAATGCCCGGAATAATCGGAATATCCACGCCCGCCAGGTGCGCCGAATCGACCAGGGCACTGTAGCGCTCATCCTCAAAGAACACCTGAGTGATCGCAAAGTCCGCGCCGGCACGCTGCTTCGACAGCAGAATCTCAATATCCTGCAGCAGGGATGCGGACTCGGGGTGCTTCTGCGGGTATGCCGCCACACCAATCGACACCTTGCCAGCTGCCAGGTGGGCGAAATCTTCACGCTCCACGCGGCGAATGAGCTCTACCAGGTAGCGGGCGAAAGGAAGCTCAGAAACCTGACCTTCCTGAATATCACCGCGAAGAGCCAGGAAACCGCGCACGCCCAGACCCAGAATCAGGCGGACTGCACGCTCTAGCTCGTGCACCGAATGGCCTGCGCAAATCAGGTGAGCCAGCGGGGTGAGGGAGGTTTCATGCACCAGGTGGTCGAGTAGCGCGAGGGTCTTCTGGCGGCGCTTCGCGTCACCGGCGTAGGTGACCGACACGTAGTCGGGGTTGGTGCCCTCAAGCTCCGCAATGGTGTGGAGTAGCGACTCGCAGCTTGCGTGTGAGCGGGGTGGGAACAGCTCAAAAGAAAGAGCCGGGTGAACTGTCGTCATAACCTTCCTTCGTGTTCACCCGATAGATACGCACCGGGAGGGTGCGTGAATTCTTCTGCAGGATGCGCTGTACCGGTTTGCGGGTACGACTCATCAAGGGGTGCCGAAGGGTATTCTTCTCTATCGGTTCTGGCGGGAGCACCTTGTCCGCACCCTGCACCGTGACGGTGGGGGATACTGGCGAGGTTGCTGCGACGTCTACGAGCCAGATCTCTCGGTCGCTCTTGATAGATAACGCTTTCACTCTACCCACTGCCTCCGAGGGTGTGCAAGGGATGCGGCGGTTGATGTCCTAATATTTCTGGACATGACATTGGGGAGAAATATGAACTTAATATGACTGACTATGACGAAGGGCGGCTGGGGGCGTTGCGGGTAGGGCTGTCGGTTGACCCCTGGATGCCCGGAACTATCGCAGATATATCTGCTTAATATTCTTGGACACGGGTGAATATATGTGTTTTATCTTTCATTGAAGAGTAGAGTTAGTTAGTGAAGTACAGCCGTACTTCATTAACTGCTCATCGAGGAGTTCTCATGGTTAAGTTCATGTGCAATCTGTTCGGTATTGAAATTGTTCCGGCGGGCGGCGGTCGTTGCGGTGGTCGTTGCGGCGGTCGTATGCCGCCTCCGGGACAGAGGCCGCAGTAGAAAGTGAAGTATCCCTGCTTCCACCTGCTATAGCGTGTGCTTAGTCTGATGGGTGGAAGCAGGGCTACAGTTCTGACCAAAATACAAAGGAGTTGTCGGTCATGCGTGAAGTGTGGGCTAAAAGAGGAAGTAAGATTTCTCTTGTGGAGTATAAGGGCAATTATTTTATTGTGCCTCGTTTGTTAGTTACAGCTAATGGTGGGACGTGCTTGCGCCCATGGGTGCTGGATAGATTATTATCTATGAGCCAGCTAAAAAAAGATTCTGATGATGCGCTTTCGGTAACGTATCATCCAGGTTTTGCTTGTAATTTGACTTGCTCATATTGTTATCAGGTGGATTCTAATGGACTCCGCCCCCAAAATAAACGGGATAAAGCAATCACCACGGAACAGATGGCTAGATTTCTTGCTGGGTATGCCAGAGACATGGGAAAGTCTGAATTTTCTGTGACTTACTTGGGTGGTGAGCCTCTTTTGTATATAAAAGATATTCTTGATTTTCACCGATGCCTTACCAAGTTTATGCCGGTTAATGGAAGTTTTCTGGTAACTAATGGTGTGCTAGTCAATGAAGAAAATATAAAGTATTTGAAAATGATAGATTGTTATGTAATTCAGATTACAATAGATGGAGCTGAAGATGTGCATAATATGTACAGAAAAACTAAGTCGGGGTGGGGGAGCTATCGGAAGATTGTTGATTCAATTCGTCTACTCCTGCAAGAAGGCTTTTATGTAAGCATTAGGATTAATATAACTAGTGTAAGTGTTAATTCTATAGAGGTTCTTCTTGATGACCTATATATAAATCTTGGTCATCCTGATAATATGTCGATTTATTTCGCGCTTATTGATAATACAAATACGTATCATGATTCCATTAAGGAGTCGAATGAATATATTGATAAGTATGTTAATGCGTATAGGGTTGCAGTAAAGAAAGGTTTCAAAGTATCTCGCCCTGAGCATAGTGGCTATTGTGCAACATGTCGAACCCCGAGGCCTGAATTAGGGTACCAACCAGAAGGGGTAGTCTTGACATCCTCTGGAAAATTGTATAGTTGCTGGGACAGTGCTGGTCAGCAATTGATGGATGTTGGAAATGTTATTGATGGGTACAATCCTGCAACTTATGAAAAGTCATGGGTTCAGTGTGGCTACTTGGACTGTAGTAAGTTGTCCCAACGGGAAGCTGTCAATTCAGTTATCTTGATGCTTAAAGATGAGTTCAATATGACTTTGTGAGCGTGGTGAGAATGAAAAATCTATTTTCCTCTATACTCTGGTCCTTCCGCCTAGCCTGGAAAACCTGTCCCGCGACCCTAGTGAGCACTGCCCTATCGCTAGCCATCATCGCCTGCATTCCCTTGAGCCAGTCCCTGCTAATCGGTAATACAGTATCAGCCTTGAGCGGTTCAAATGGTGGCGCAGCATGGATTTATATTATTGCTCTTGCCCTTGTTGTCGGAATTAATATCATTGCTCAACGCTGGGTAATAAGTAACATGCTTATCCTCAAATCAAAGATGAACTATCGGGTTCACCGCATGTTAAATACCAGGTTATCTACATTTCCGTTATCTGATATAGGTAGCACAAAATCACAGGAAGATATACGTGCTGCTAGAGAGGCAATATCGAAACAGGAATTGCAGGTTCACACCATGTCAGTTATGACACTGGTGAGTGCCTTCGCGATGGTTTTCCTCCTCTGTCTTAATATTGCGAACGTCAGCATTGTGGCAGCAATTTTTGCGGCACTGTGTTCACTACCCCTATCTATTGCAATGGTAATCCTCGCTAAACGTGATTACGCTATATACACCCTAATGTACGAGGACTATCGGGTAGAGAACTACTATCTAGACAATCTGATGGCTCAAAGTCGCGCCCAAGAACTTCACCTCATGAGAGCCTCCCGATTTTTCTCGCAACGCGTAGCGTCCTGGCGACGCCGGGCAGCCGGTAGGGAATTGAGCCTTGAAAGTGTTAGAGGAATCGTCTCCATGGTTGCCGGGCTACTTTGCTCTGTCTTACTCTTTGCGTCCCTGTACTTCCTTGTGGATTCAGGCGCCAATATATCGTATGTGGCCGGATCGCTGATTGGAATCATTGCCTGTGTTAACGCGACCCAAGAGGTGGGATATTCATTCGGCCAGATTATTAATGGAGCATTATCTGTTCAGCAATTCCGAAGGGTGTGCGACTCTGATACTTACGACCATGCTTCTGAGATAAAAACTTCTAACCCTAACCATGAAAATATTTCAAAAATTATATGCAAAGATGTATCCGTTCAGTATGAGGGCGCGTCGTCTTTTGCGCTTAAAGATATTAATCTTGAGCTGATGAATAATCAAATGATTGCAGTAGTTGGTGCCTCGGGCGCGGGAAAAACAACGCTAATAAATGCAATTCTTGGAATTACACCAATTGCCCAGGGGAGCATAACGTATAAGGGTGCTTCTTCTGAGAGTAAATACAACATGTTGGCGAATGTTGGTTTGGTGAGTCAAGACTACGGCCGTTATGAACTGACTGTGCGTGAAAATCTTCTTCTGGGTTTGCCTCAGGCGGCGGTTGAGCGTCTTGGTGATGCTGATTTGTGGTCGGCTTTGTCGGTGGCTTGTGCTGATGATTTTGTGCGTGGTCTTGAGGGTGGTTTGGATGCTCAGTTGGGTGAGTCGTTTGGTGGTGTTGGTCTTTCGGGTGGTCAGTGGCAGCGTTTGGCGTTGGCGCGTGTGGTTCTTCGGGATGCGCCGGTGTGGGTGTTGGATGAGCCGACCAGTGCTGTGGATGCTGAGACTGAGGAGGAGATTTTTGCTCGGTTGAAGGTGGCTGCTGCCGGGCGTTTGGTGGTGTTGGTGTCTCATCGTGCGTGGACGTTGCGTGGTGTTGATTCTGTGGTGGTGTTGGATGGTGGGTGTGTGGTGGAGCAAGGAACCTACCGGGAGCTACTGAAGGCAGAGGGAAAGTTTATGGAAATTTTCAAAAATCAGATCTCTGAAGATTCTGCAGGGCGCAAAACTTCCGCTGAAAGGGACTATAAAGATGCGTAAGATTATGGCTAATACTGTTTGGTCCGTGGTTTATGCTTTCAAAAATCACCCCATATGGACCGTTTCCTATCTAGTGTCTGTTGTGTGCCTCTCACTATTCCCTGCTCTGCAGATGGAGGCTGTCACTAGACTTGTTGAGCATTTGGGCCAGAGCCAGGATGAAGTGCTTCCGCTAGCTCTGGGGGTTAGTTTTGTGCTGGCAGGATACATTGCCCTGGGACAAGCATCAGACTCTCTGCGTATGATTCTAAATTCTCGAATGTCAAGTACAGGTATTCAGAATGTATCTTCTCGTCTGGCGACTTGTTCTTCTCAGGAAATCGCGAGTGGTGATTATGCTCGCTCATCAAGGGCAGCTCATGAAGCTGTGACAGGGGGGAGTCTAGGATCTCAAGTTTCCACTATGGGTGCTCTGATATTCATCATTTTTTCGACGGGAGCCCTTAGTTATTCCGTAGGAAAGATCAATGTATATGCTTCACTCTGCATGCTTGCAGGCATGATTCCTGTTGCCTTGATGTCACATCTCTATTCGAGTAAAAATGCTGAGGCAATGGAAAAAATATATTCATATAGCTACAACGCATGGCATAGCACTAACCAGATTGCACAAATAACTACTGCTCGTGAGCTTGCAATTCTTAATGCTCGTTCATTCTTTGCGCGTCGCGCTAATCAAGAACGGAAAAAATCCGGTGAGGAGGAAATTGGCCTAGCTCGTTACATCCTCAGAATATATACAATTGTTGGTTTTATAAGCGCTGCATTGCTAGCTTTAGCCCTTATTTTTCTAGCGGCCTCGGTGCCGGCTCCCGGCGTTCTTGCTGGAGCTGTTATAGGTATTACCTCAGCTATAGTCTCGCTTGGCTCGATGGGAAGCGACCTTAGCTCGATGGCAGCGGGGTCAAACGCAATTGATGTATATCGAAAGTTTATTTCTAGCGCACAGCCCGAGCAGAAAAATCCGGTTGCCGATACCTACCCCGAAATCTGCAGCGTTTCCATTAGGAATCTTGCTATCCAGTATCCAAAAGCTGATTCTTTAGCTCTTAAAAACATCAATCTCACTTTTGGTCCCGGGCAGATGATTGGTATTGTCGGGCCCAGCGGATCGGGAAAGACAACCCTAGTAAATGCACTCATGGGCATGCTTAAGCCCTCCAAAGGAGACATCCTAATCGGAGATAAGTCGGTACAGGACATATCACCTGATGATTTGTTGGCAAATGTTGGTTTGGTGAGTCAAGACTACGGCCGTTATGAACTGACTGTGCGTGAAAATCTTCTTCTGGGTTTGCCTCAGGCGGCGGTTGAGCGTCTTGGTGATGCTGATTTGTGGTCGGCTTTGTCGGTGGCTTGTGCTGATGATTTTGTGCGTGGTCTTGAGGGTGGTTTGGATGCTCAGTTGGGTGAGTCGTTTGGTGGTGTTGGTCTTTCGGGTGGTCAGTGGCAGCGTTTGGCGTTGGCGCGTGTGGTTCTTCGGGATGCGCCGGTGTGGGTGTTGGATGAGCCGACCAGTGCTGTGGATGCTGAGACTGAGGAGGAGATTTTTGCTCGGTTGAAGGTGGCTGCTGCCGGGCGTTTGGTGGTGTTGGTGTCTCATCGTGCGTGGACGTTGCGTGGTGTTGATTCTGTGGTGGTGTTGGATGGTGGGTGTGTGGTGGAACAAGGAACCTACCAGGACCTAACGACCGACCCCACATCACGCTTCAGGAAGCTCTTCGCCTCCCAACTGGAGGAGAAATAACCTCGTAACATACCCGCACAACGTAGAGTTAAAAACATGGAACGTATTGAATCTCCCGTCTACCGCAGGCTCGGCAACTCCGGCCTCGTCGTACCCAGCGTCGGCATCGGCTGCAACAACCTCGGCCGCCCCGGCACCCCCACCCGCACCCAAGAAGGCACCAACGAAGTCATCGCCGCCGCAGTCGACGCCGGCATCAGCTTCTTCGACATCGCCGACCTCTACGGCGCCGAACCCGGCCTCTCAGAAACCATGTTCGGCACCGCCCTTACCCAGCTCGGCCTCGACCGCGACGAACTGACCATCGTCACCAAATTCGGTCTGCCCGTCGGCGACCTCAACGGCAACGACCGCAACGCCCGCGGATCCCGCCGCTACATCATGCGCGCCGTCGAAGGGTCCCTCCGCCGCCTCGGCACCGACTACATTGACCTGTACTTCTACCACAGCCCCGACCCCAACACCCCCATCGAAGAAACCCTCAGCGCCCTCGACCAGCTCGTACGCGACGGCAAAGTCCGCTACCTGGGCCACTCCAACTTCTCCGGCTGGCAGCTCGCCCACGCCGAACACTGCGCCCATGAACTCGGCACCGAACGGTTCATCGTCGCTGAAAACCACTACAACCTGCTCGACCGCCGCGCAGAACTCGAAATCCTGCCCGCCGCACGGCATTTCGGCATGGGTGTGCTGCCGTACTTCCCGCTCGCTAATGGCCTGCTGACCGGCAAGTACCGCCGCGACAACATTCCCGCCGGTTCGCGCCTGTCCCACTCCAAGAAGAACGTGCTCGACGCCGCCAACTGGGACCAGCTCGAAGCCTTCCACAGCTTCTGCACCGAACGCGGCATCACCGAGGTGCAGGCGGCGTTCTCCTGGCTCGCGCAGCAGTCGCCGGTCACCTCCGTCATTGCCGGTGCAACCAGCGCCGAACAGGTACGCGCCAACGCACAGGCTGCCTGCCTGCGCTTCGACGCTGAGGACCTCGCCGCCCTAGACGCCATCTTCCCCGCACCCGAGAAGATCGCGCTGTTCTAAACGCGGGCTCCCTCTCGAAGGGCAGCCAAACGGTCGCAACTGGCGGCCGTAAAATATGCTGAAAAATAGGCGCGGTGAGAAATAAATATCACCCGCCGAACGTTTTCGCTAGGATTAGGTGAGGTGCGTCTAACCTGACGCACCTCACCTCATCTATGTACCCACCCCTGCCGCCTGGAACCAACCCGGCGCAACCACCCGCCACCGGCACATCAAAGGACACCATGAGCGCACAGCGCACCGCCTCCACCCTGCCCCCTCTGGGCACCGGGAAGCACAGCCGATACCTCGGCATCATCGCACTCATCGCCACCTTCGGCGGTCTGCTCTTCGGCTACGACACCGGAGTGATCAACGGCGCGCTCGAACCCATGAGCCGCGAACTCGGTATGGACTCCACCGCCCAAGGCTGGGTCACCGGATCGCTCGCTTTCGCGGCGGCTATCGGTGCGCTCACCTGTGGTCGTATCTCTGACCGGTACGGCCGCCGAACCACCATCATTGGGCTGTCCACCATCTTCTTCATTGGCGCCCTGACCTGCGTGTTTGCACCCAACGTCGCCGTGCTCATCACTGGACGAACCCTGCTCGGCCTGGCGGTCGGTGGCGCCTCCGCCGTGGTGCCCGTATTCCTCGCAGAGCTCGCACCCTACGAAATTCGTGGTTCCCTCTCCGGCCGCAACGAGCTCATGGTCGTGGGCGGTCAGCTCGCCGCGTTCATCGTGAACGCCCTCATCGGCAACGTATGGGGCGAGCACGACGGCGTGTGGCGCTGGATGTTCGCCATCTGCACCCTACCCGCCATCGGCCTGTTCGTCGGTATGCTGCGAGTGCCCGAGTCGCCGCGCTGGCTGCTGCGCGTCGGTAAGCGTGAGCAGGCGCTTGAGGTGATGAAGCGTATCCGCTCCACCGAACGTGCCGAAGCTGAGATCGCCGACATTGAACGCACCCTGCAGGCGGAGGCGACCACCCAGAACAATGCGGCGGGTAAGGAAAGCGTGGGCGTGCGCGGTTGGTTCGTGCGCATCCTGCTCGTCGGTATTCTGGTCGGCGCGGGCCAGCAGCTGACCGGCATCAACTCGATCATGTACTACGGCATTAAGGTGCTCAAGGAAGCTGGTTTCAGCGAATCCGCGGCGCTCATCGCGAATATTGCTCCGGGTACGATTGCGGTGCTCGGCTCGATCCTGTCGCTGCGCCTGATGGAGCGTGTGCCGCGCCGCGTCATGGTCATTACCGGCTATAGTTCGACCGCGTTTTTCCACGTGCTGATTGCGGGCGCATCCATGCTGCTGCCCGCCGATAATGCGGCGCGCCCCTGGATTCTGCTGGTGCTCATCGTCTGCTTTGTGGGCGCGATGCAGACCTGCCTGAACGTGTCGACGTGGGTGATTATGAGTGAGCTGTTCCCGCTGCGTGTGCGTGCGGCGGGTATGGGCATTTCGGCGTTTAGCGGCTGGATGATGAATGGTGTGCTGTCGCTGGCGTTCCCCGTGATTCTGGGTGCGGTCGGTCTGACTGGCTCCTTCATCGGCTTTGCCGTGGTGAACGTGGTCATTGCGCTGCTGATGTTCCGCAACCTGCCGGAGACTCGCGGCGTGAGCCTGGAGCAGGTGGAGCGCGGCGTGATGGACGGCAGCATCTACCCCTCCGCAGGCAAGCGCTAAACCTCGGCGGTTTTTAGGCAAGAATGAGGCGGGCGGCCCCTCCCCGGTGGAG
>ERZ1674093.10-NODE-10-length-53588-cov-16.427008_pt1 | contig 53588 bp, 37 predicted proteins | sample MGYA00581116_ERZ1674093 | MGnify/ENA primary metagenome ERZ1674093 (study PRJEB41354, sample SAMEA4873337) | human saliva metagenome | biome: human-associated habitat [ENVO:00009003]; feature: mouth environment [ENVO:08000002]; material: saliva material... | reverse complement strand
CGACGACGACCTCCTCGATGATGCCTAGATACCGGGGCAGGGTATCCCTGATGTGGACCTCCGTCGTCTGCCTCTCGGAGATAGGTATGCTCCCACTGCTGCGTCCAAAATACAGTCCAGCATCATCCGATAGACCCGGAACACACGCCGCCATCAGGCAGGACACCGACAAGACCGACAGGCATGAGAGCACCTTCTTTATTATCATCCTCGCTCCTTGACGTCGGCGATCACCTCGCCGAGGTCATTGAGGGCATGATTCTCTTTTCCAGGTTCAGGGGCAACAAAGTAACTCGAGTGATTAGCAACCGGATTGAGGCTATACGTTGAATAGCCTTTTGCCCCACTTGCGTCTCCCGACAAATGTCCGATGCCCTTAAGGGTCTTGGGATCGAGGCCAAAGTTTCCATCCGTCCCGATCCCCTGGACAGCGTCGTGATGGGGGACAGCAGATACCCAGACGTGATCCTTGTCAACACCGAGGGTCCCAACGGATGCTACGCCCGCACCGGGTGAGCCCGTATACGCGAAGTCGTCGACGACGTCCTTTCCGACACTGCGCATCGCGATGCCCGCAGTCGTCGACCCGTACGAATGTGGAATGATGCTCTGATGCACGTCCATCCCGCGCTCGCTGCGCCACGAGTGGATGCCCGTCGCAAATTTCCTCAGAGGATCTGCTCCCGCCTCCGCTTGAGCGGTCGATGCAACGCTTAAGTCAGGCAAAGCTGGGGGAGCGTCGTAGCCGAGCCACGCGATGGTGGCAACATTTCCCGGATCAGCCCCTGCTTTAACCGCAGCGTCTCGCAGGTTAGATGCGTAACTGAGGTTGAGGGCAGCGCTATCGCGACAGTTCGTTGTCATACCGGGAACCATAGTGGCGACATGCTCAGCGTTATCGACATCTCCAATAGCCAACGCAGCAAGCACATTTTTTCCAGGTTCACCATACTCAAGAGAAATAAGTGAGACATATTTACCTTTAAGGGCTTTTTTGATGGCTTTGAGATCATTCAGTTTATTGTGAGCGTTGAGAAGGCGTTCATATCCTTCATCATCACTATACTGACTACCCCAGAATGAATCCTTACCCTTCTCATATGCAGCTTTCGCTTCGTCGTACTCCTTCTGCGCTTTCTCAAGTAGTCCCGGAATCCGATTTCCCGCGGCGTCGAAGTACCCATTCAACGCAAGCTCATTTGCCTTAGCTCGCGACGCCATGTCGATGCCATCCAAGTTTCCGTATTTCTCGGGATCCCTGTTGATGAGCGCCTCGCGCTCGGAATCGGAAAGCAGCTTCCACCACACGGAGACTTCCTCGGGGGTCCACGAGGGGTCAGCATCATTTGCCAGGCCCGCGGACTCCAAGTGGCGCCCCTCGGCCAGGGCATACTGGCCGTCGGCCAGAGCCTTGAACCTGGGGCCAACGGTTGTTTCCGCCTCGGTTGCCAGGTCAACCGCGGATTTAATGCACGCATGCAGATCCCGGTATTTCTCATACCGATCAGGATTGTTACTCATCTCCATCGGTGGCGTCATTACATAACCACTCTCCGGAATCGTCTCATGAAGCTCCGCCGCGACCTCGTACGCCGATTCGCGAATAGCCACAACCCGACTCACGTACCCGTGCAGCTCCGCGGTCGCCAGCGCGTATTCGGTGAGTTCATTGAGGCGCGAGTCCAGCTTGTCCTGGATCTCGGAGAGTCGCTCACGCATCCGGTCAGGCGCCTCGCCCTGAGATCGGATGTCGTTCGCGGCGTGCTCGAGGTCGGCGATGATCTCACGCGCCTCGCGCACCTCTGCCTCGATGAGGTCCTCAGCCTCGATGATGGCGTTGTGATCCCAGCTCTGAATGTCCGCCCAGGTTGCCATTACTGTTCCTCCATCATGCGTCGCAAATCATCCATCGTCATCGCCGGGCCGCCGTGGTCGGTCTGCTGGAAGCTCACCGCAGCGTCGTTTTCGGTTGCGTTGTAGGCGTTGATCGAATCGTTCACGGACTGGGAGAAATCGTCCAGGTCACGCGACACTGCCATGACCGCGTCGTCGATCGTCTCGCCGGCACTGCGTCCAAGCCCCGCGAGCTCACTCCCCCCAACCCCGGAGGAGATGTAGTCGCCCGCCGTCGCGACGGTCACCGACTGCAGTCTGCCGGACAGATCTCTCGTGCGGTCACGCAGGACTTCGAGGTCCCCCTCTTCGATGACAAGATCGCCAGCCATGATGCTCCTTCAACGTCACTTCGGTGCTGTTAAGCCAGACCCTACCAAACGGTCACGAAGTGAACAAGAGCGCCCCCAAGGGGTGAGACACCCCGCCTCGTCAAAGGAACGAGGCCGACTCTCGCCGGCTGGTCACGGCCTCCAGGCGGGGTCGCACTCGGGCGCGCCGTAGCGGTGATACAGCTCGTCAGGGCGGGCAATCTCGTCGGCGAAGCCGAGGGCGCTCATATCGACGACCGTATCGGTCTGCGCGCCGGGGGCCTCAAGGTCGCCGGCCTCGTCGTGGGCGGCGAGGACTCGGGCACGCACGCTGACCGGCGCCATTTCGGGATTGTTCCAGGTCGCTCGGGTGATTGCGTCAAGCGCTCGGGTCGCCACCTCGCGCTCGGACAGCGCGTCCGAGGAGGCCACGACAACGTCGATGGACACGAGGGAGGGGCGCCCGAAGCCCTCGCCGACCTCGACGTGGACGACGCGGCGCGGCTCGCGGGCCTCATCCGCACCGGCCTCGTGCGCACGCACAGGGAAGCCGGAGTCGAGCGCCGCGGTCGCGAGGTCCACGAAGCGCTGCGTGCGCCCGGTGCCCCTCGTCGAGGACAGGGCGCGCCACGCGATGCCGGCGCCCAGGGCGCCCACGCCGAGCGCGCCGATCATGAGCGGCCCGGCGATCTGCGGGAGCCGACCGCGCAGGCCCGCGGAGGCCGCCTTGTTGACGGGGGTCGAGACGCGCATCCATCGGCGCACCTCGCGCAGCGGGGCGTTGGGGTCGGTCATGACCTGTCCTTTCTGAGGGAGGAGAGAGCGGAAGCGATGCGCGGCGGGAGGGCCGCGCGGCGCCTGGCTCGGGCGATACGGGGCAGGCGGGGGGCCGTGACCGCATAGTCGATCGGGTAGGTGGCAGGTTCGAAGGAGCCCCCGCGTTCAAGCGCGGCGACCGTGTCCCACGTGCTCTCGGAGGTCGGGGTCAGGATGTCCTGCCAGATCTCGTAGTGCATGACGCGCGTGGGCTCGCCGGAAGTCGGCAGGAAATCCTGCAGAGCAGCCATCGACGAGGCCAGCCGCCCCCACGGGGTGACGCGCACCTTGCGCTCGAGGAGGCGGACGGTCTCGGTGTAGGTCGAGGAGGAGTGCGCGTAGTAGAGGGGGCGGGTACGAGGCCTCACGAGGCTGCGTCCGACGGTGACGCGCCGGTCGGGGGCACGGTCGGGAGAGCCGTCGAGGCTCGGCATGACGTCCTGGTCGTGGTAGACGGCGACGGTCACCACGTCGGGGCGCACGCGGATGCGGCGGTTCGGGCCGCCCGTGGACAGGATGCCGGCAACATTGACCCCGGCCTCGTCGGGTGGGACGGAGGCGAGGGCGGCGGCGACGATCCCGCCCTGGGAGTGGCCGCAGATGAGGACGGGTTCACGCTTCCACCGATCGGTGGGCACCCCATCTCGTTCCATGGCGGCGTGCAGCGCGCGCACGACGCCGACGCTCATCGCGCTTTCCAGGCCGAGCATGAGGCGAATATTCGTCTCGGCGTCGGCGGGGTTGTTCGTGGAGCGCCAGGTCATGGACTCGGTGCCAACCAGGGAGAGGAGCCAGCGGCGGGCCTCGCCCTCGCCGACGCGGGTGATCTTGATGGCGGGGCCGATCGTGCGCGACCAGTAGAGCTCGTCGATGTCGGCGCACATGTCGGAGAGCAGCGCGGGTGCGTCGACGCGGCGGATCTGGGCCTCGGGGTGGCCGGGCAGCGGGTCCTGGAAGGCGGGGTCGGCGTCCGAGTCGCGCAGCAGGGCGACGTGGACCTCGCCGCCGCGCAGCGCGCCCACAGCGGTGCCAATCGTGAGCATGCCAGTCATGAGGGCGTCGTATCCGCGCCTGGGGATGAGGGGCAGCATGCGCGCCATGCGCCCGTCCCTGTCTGCGCCGAACGCAACGACCGTTCGCGCCCACGCGCGCCCGACGGTCGCGGTGCGCCTGGCGACGTGGGACAGGGAACGGATGAGGAGGGTGTCGAGGCCGGGGGTATCGAAGAAGATACGCTGCGATTTTTCGCTGATCGCGGTTCCCATGTCGTCCGAGAGGGAGCGCGCGCGGGAGCGCACGTCCTCGGGCAGGGCGGAGAGTTCCGCGAGCGCTCCAACTGCGACCGTGGCCGCGAGGGCGGGCAGGACGGGGGCGACTTTGAGGCGCAGGTAGAGGCCGGGGTAGGCCTGGGGGACACGGCGAATCGCTCGGTAGCGCCGACGCGGGCGTCGCTTCATGTCCCCTCCTTACCTGTGTGCTGCCTCCACCCTACGGCGGGTGGGAGCCGGGCGCGCCGCATTGGGGGATGCGTGTCGCCACCCCCACAGCCCGTGTTGACAGCACCCCCTTGACACCCATACCCCCTAGGGGTACACTCAGTCTCATGAGCAACGAGCACGGCTACCACGGCAACACCGAGAATCATCTCGCGCGCCTGCGCCGCATCGAAGGCCAGGTACGCGGCCTGCAGCGCATGATCTCGCAGGGCGAGTACTGCATCGACATCCTCACGCAGGTCTCGGCCGTCCAGTCCGCGCTCGATTCGGTCGCGGTCAACCTGCTCAAAGACCACATGAACCACTGCGTCGTCACGGCGGCGCGCGAATCCGACGAGGCCGCGCAGGCCAAAGTCGACGAGGCGGCCGCGGCCATCGCGCGCCTCATCAAGTCCTAACCCCAAGGAGACATCATGACCACCGAGATCGATCGCACCATTGAGCTGTCCGTCGACGGCATGACCTGCGGTCACTGCGTGATGAGCGTCAGCGAGGAGCTGCGCGAGGTCCCCGGCGTCAAGAACGTCGAGGTCATCCTGAACTCGGGCGCCACCTCCAAGGTGACGGTCCTGACGGACACGCCCCTGGACGACGCGGCGCTGAGCGACGCGGTGTCCGAGGCTGGCTTCACGCTGGTCGGCATCTCGCGCGACTTCTGAGGTTTTCCGCACCTCACCGACGAGGTCGGGGCACTTTCCCGGCCTCGTTTTCTTTCACCCGACACATACCCCCGGAGGGTACCCATGTCCACTGACTCCGTGACTCCCAACCGCATAACTACCGCTTCTTCGCACGAGGCACCCCCGGCCTCGGACCCGACCCCCCAGGTGGGTGAGGGTACACGCGCCCATGCCGCCGACCTGCGCCGACGCCTCATCGTCTGCGCGCCGCTGGGCATACTCGCGATGATTCTGTCGATGGTTCCCGCGTGGCAGTTCACGGGGTGGCAGTGGGTTGTCGCGGTAGCTTCGATCCCGGTCGTCACGTGGGGCGCGTGGCCCTTCCACCGGGCGGCCTTCGCGGCGGGTCGCCACGGGTCGACGACGATGGACACGCTAGTCTCCCTCGGCGTCATCTCCTCGACGCTGTGGAGCTGGTGGGCGCTGCTGTGGGGCGGCGCCGGGATGCTCGGCATGCGCATGCACATGAGCCTGATCCCGCGCGCGGCGCACGCCGGCCACGCGGAGATCTACTTCGAGGGCGCGTGCATGATCGTCGTGTTCCTGCTGACGGGTCGTTACCTGGAGGCGCGCGCACGCTACCGCGCTGGCGACGCGCTGCGGTCGCTGCTGCGCATGGGCGCGAAGGAGGCGACGCTCGTGAGCGTCGATCCCGCGACCGGCGAGCGCACGGAGACGGTCGTGCCCGCCTCGTCCCTGCAGGTTGGCGACCTCTTTGCGGTGCGCCCGGGCGAGAAGGTGGCGACCGACGGCGTCATCGTCGAGGGTTCCTCCGCCCTGGACACCTCGCTCCTGACGGGCGAGTCCGTGCCCGTGGACGCCGCCCCCGGCGACGCGGTGACGGGCGCGACCGTTAACACGTGGGGGTCCCTTCTGGTGCGCGCCACGCGCGTCGGCTCGGATACGACGCTCGCGCAGATCGGGCGCATGGTCGCCGAGGCCCAGGCGGGCAAGGCCCCCGTCCAGCGCCTCGCGGACCAGATTTCGGGCGTGTTCGTACCGATCGTCATCGCCGTCTCCCTGCTCACCCTCGGGGGCTGGCTGCTCGCAGGCGGCAGCGTGCAGGCCGCGTTTACGGCGGCCGTCTCCGTCCTCGTCGTGGCGTGCCCGTGCGCGCTCGGCCTGGCCACGCCCACCGCGATCCTCGTCGGATCGGGGCGCGCCTCGCAGCTCGGGATCCTCATCAAGAACGCGGAGATCCTCGAACAGACGCGTTGGATCGACACGATGCTCCTGGACAAGACGGGCACGGTGACCACGGGCGTCATGTCCCTCGAGTCGGTCGCGGTCGCACCCGGCGCGGGCGAAGCCTCTGCCCTATCCCTCGCCGCCTCCGTCGAGTCTCACTCCGAACACCCCGTCGCCCGCGCTATCACGTCGGGCGCCGCGGACCGCGGCCTGTCGCTCGTCCCCGTGACGGCGTTCGCGAATCAGCCCGGGCTCGGCGTCGTCGGCATCACCGCCCAGGGCGGCGTGCTGGTTGGTCGCCCGTCGTGGCTGGCTTCCCTGGGCATCGACGTGCCCTCGTCCCTCCTCGATGCCGTGCGCGAGGCCGAGGCCTCGGGTGCCTCCGCGGTCGTCGCAGCCCTCGCCCCTCAGCTCGGCCGTGTGGCAACCACCGAGGCCGTCACCCCCACGCCCGAGGCCCACACGCACATTGTCCTGCCCGGCACCGACGCCGAGCTTCCTCTCGCGACGCTCACCATGAGCGTGGGCGGCATGACCTGCGCATCCTGCGTTAGCCGCGTCGAACGCAAGCTCGGCAAGCTCGACGGCGTGAAGGCAGAGGTCAACCTCGCCACCGAATCCGCTCGCATCACACTCACCGCCCCTCACAGCGACGAGGAACTCGAGGCCGTCGTGAATGCCGCCGGCTACTCCGGCACCGTCACCTCCCGTTCTGAGGCCGCGACCGCCGACGGCGCACCCGCGGCTGGCGGCAGTGCGAGTGGGGATACCGGTACCCCCACCCAGCCCGGCACCACCCCGGGCGCGGGCGAGCGGGAGGGGGCCCCGGCCTCGTCCCTGGTGATCCCCGAGCGCGTGGAGGGCCAAGCGATCGCCGCGCTCGTCGTGCGTGACACGGTCAAGGAATCGTCGGCTGATGCGATTGCTCAGCTGCGCGAGCTCGGCATCGAACCGATCCTGCTGACCGGCGACAACGAGGCGGCAGCCCAACACGTCGCGGGTCAGGTCGGAATCGACCGCGTCATCGCGGGCGTCCTGCCCGACGGCAAGCGCGACACCGTCGCTGACCTGCAGGCCGAGGGTCGCACGGTCGCAATGGTGGGCGACGGCGTCAACGACGCGGCCGCCCTCGCGCAGGCGAGCGCGAAGGGCCTGGGCATCGCAATGGGATCGGGCACGGACGTGGCGATCGAGGTCGCGGACATGACGCTCATGAACTCGTCGCTGACATCGGCAGCGACCGCGATCCGGGTGTCGCGTCGGACACTGCGCATCATCAAGGAGAACCTGTTCTGGGCGTTCTTCTACAACGTGCTGATGGTGCCGCTGGCGATCGCGGGCCTGCTCTCCCCCATGCTGGCAAGCGCCGCGATGGCGTGCTCGTCGGTGTTCGTGGTCCTCAACTCGCTGCGCCTGCGCACCGCGAAGTAGCCGCACAAACGGCACGAGTGCCGCGTGGCCGGGCATCCGGCTGCGCGGCACTCTCGTATTACGAGGTGCGTCAAGCGATACGCCCCGTTCTCTCCTCACGGGGAAGAGAGAACGGGGCGCAAGCTGCGCGTCTGATCGCGCGAATGTCATGGTCACTTCCGGTGGTAGCGCGGACTCGTTCCCAGGTGAAGTTCCATTCCCTCAACTGCTACGGAAACGACACCTTCATCTACACCCCGGTAAACGTAAGACGAAGGGAAGTCACCTTGATATGAGGAAAAAGCGATTCCGTCCGTGTAGTCCTGAATCTCTTTAACGGTAGGACTGGAGCCATTGGGCTTTTGAATGATGGGGTTCTCGTCCGGGTACTGCGACGGATCCGTGTTGATCAAGTCAGCGAGAGACGCAGCACCATACCCCGTGTATTTGTTCCACTCATGGTTGGGGTTCAAGCTTGTGTGAACCAGGAGTTGGAGAATCTGGTTGGTTGTGGCGTTAGGCCACTTCTGACGCGTCAAAGCAAGGATGCCTGCCACGATAGGGGCTGAGATTGATGATCCATTGACCGTCGTCGGTGCGCCAGTGTTCACATCGTAGGTGTTGTACGGACCCCCGAGAGCAGTGGTAACCACACCATCACCCCAGGAGGAGTATGACGCGAACGTACCGTCGGCGTTAATCGCGGACACACCAACGACCCCAGAGAACCTGCCTATGTGCGTCACATTGTCGTCACTGGCACCATTTCCAGCGGAATTGACAATGATGACGCCCCTGCTGATCGCGTTCGCAATGGCCCACTTGAGTTCAGCAGTTCCATCCTGATCACTCTGGGAAATTGAAATAATCTGGGCCCCGTCCTCGACAGCCTGATTGATGAGCTTCCCAAAGGTATCAAGCCGACCAGTACTCGTGTCACAGCTTCCGCCCGACACCGCAGTCAGGTTCGAAACTTGGTACGTGTACAAAGTCGCGTCAGGCGCCACACCGGTGTAGGGAGAGACCAGAATGGTCGCCATATCCGTACCATGACGCGCATTTTCCGGGGAAGCCTCGATGGTGCATCGACTCTTGTCCGTAATCTTGGCACCCTTGAGGGCCGGGGCACTAGTGTTGACAGGGCCATCAATGAGGGCGATGGTCACCCCCTTACCCGTGAAGCCCTTCTCGCGAGCAGAGTCCAGGTAGTAGTAAGAAAAATATTCCTGCGAAGGCACCGCGTCGTCCGCTTGCGTGGGCGCCGGAGCCAGGGTGAGGACTCCTGTGGCCAGCGCGAGTGCGGAGGCGGCGGTGGTCAGGGCGCGCGCGGCGCGCCTCACCCTCCCCATGAAGGCGAAGGGAGAACGGAGCGCAAGCTGCGCGTCTGATCGCGCGAATGTCATGGTCACTTCCGGTGGTAGCGCGGGCTCGTTCCCAGGTGGACGGTCAATCCATCGGTGTTGAAAGAGGCAGCTACCTCATTTGTACCTCGATACACGTATGAGGAGGGGAAAACCCCCTCTTGCGACGAATAGGCGATCCCATCCATGTAGTCCTGAATGTCCTTCACACTCGGCTCGGAGCCATTGGGCTTCTGGATAATTGGGTTCTCATCGGGGTACTGTGAAGGATCCGTATGGATCAGATCAGCGAGAGAAGCGGCACCGTATCCTGTGTATTGGTCCCACGCATGGTTGGGGTTGAGACTGGTATGGACCAGGAGCTGGAGAATCCGGTTTGCGGAAGCATCGGGCCACTTCTGTTTTGTCAGAGCGAGGATACCTGCCACGATCGCTGTTGACACGGAAGTGCCGTTAACCCTTTTCGGTTCCTTCGTTGCGGAGTCGAAGGAGTTGAAGGGACCACCAAAAGCGGTGGTAACGACACCATCGCCCCACGAGGAGTAGGAGGCAAACGTACCGTCAGCGTTAATCGCGGACACGCCAACAACTCCAGAGAACCTGCTCAGGTGCGTCACATTGTCATCACTGGCGCCATTTCCGGCAGAGGCGACGATAATAACACCCTTGCTAATCGCGTTCGCGATCGCCCATCTGAGCTCGGATCCAAATTCAGAAACACTCTGAGAAACGGAAATAATCTGGGCACCGTCCTCCACAGCCTGGTTAATTAGATTGGCGAAAGTATCAAGCTGACGCCCATCAGCAGCATCACATGAACCGCCAGACTTCGATTCCGCAGTCGCAGCTTGATACGTGTACAGAGTCGCATCAGGGGCCACACCGGTGACCGGGGAAACCAAAATGATCGCCATGTCGGTGCTATGTCGAGCTTCACTCGGTGATGCTTCAATAGTGCATCGACTCTTGTCAGTGATTGACGCGCCTTTAAGGGCAGGGTCTGTGGTATCAACCGGACCTCCAATAAGAGCGATGGTCACCCCCTTACCCGTGAAGCCCTTCTCGCGAGCAGAGTCCAGGTAGTAGTAGGAAAAATACTCCTGCGATGGCACCGCATCATCCGCAAAGGTCGGGGCGGGTACCAGCATCAAGGCACCAACGGCCAGAGCCAAAGCGGAAACAGCGGTGGTCAGGACGCGCGCGACGCGCCCCGCCCTCCCCTCACGACCAAAGGGAGAACCGAGCACGGCATTAGAGACAAGCTTCACCATTGGCGAGGGTCCCATCCATCGTCCGTGCGCTTCACCGGCGTAATATCTTTGTCGGTGCCGGAGGTCTGGGACAGGGGATTCACGTAACCCGCAGGCAGCTCGTCCTCGTCGTCGTCGAACCTAAAGGCCGCGTACTGGCGCCTGCGCCCCTTCTTCTTTTCCTTGCCCGCACCAGCACCCGCGGCCGCGCCGGCTCCCATGAAACCGCCGGAACCCCTACCCGCTGCACCTGCGGCGCCAGAAGCACCACCATTTGTGCCTGCGGGTGGAGTGTAGGAGCCGAAGCCAGAACCGGAGTAGGAACCAGCCTTGAGGGCGGAGGCACCAGCGGCGCCCAGGCCATTGGTCGTGCCGGTAATACCACGCATCCCGGCCAAGCCTCCGGCAGCTCCACCGAAGCCCATCTGTGCCGCGCCGCGTACACCGAGTGCACCCGCGCCGAGCGCGCCTGCTCCACTGAGGCGGCCTGCGGCGCTCGCGTCGGAGGCGGCACCGCCGTTGAGGCGCCACAGCGGGTGATCCACGTCCGCGGGGGGCGCCGGAGTGTGACCACCAACGACGCCATTGCGGTAGATGGTGCCGTTGACGCGCGTATGTAGCAGGTCCCTGCTCATCAGTTCCTGGGGATCCGTGATGGGGTTAGTGCGCGAGCCGATTTCTCCGTATGGGAGCTCGCGCGTCTCCACGGCACCCGAAGACACGATGCGGCTACGGGCTGCTGCCGCGTCGGCCTCGCTCCACCACGGTTGGTCGAAACCGCCGGGGTAATTGCTAGACGTGGAGCTGCGGTCCTCTGACCGGCCGAAGTCGTCGTCTCGGCTGTAGCCCCAGTCACTGCTACCACCCGCGCCAGCGCCACCTCCGCTCATACCATCTCCATCAATGCCGCCACCCTGGTTATTTTTCCGCTGTTCTTCTTCGTATTCAGCCAAGTCTTTGCGCGGAGTTACACCGTCCGGCGTGGCGACCATGGATTCACCAATAACGGTGGTCCTGGAGTTCAGCATCGAGAGGATACGCTCCGCAGCAGCTTCACGCTGCGCATTGGCCTGCGCTTCAACGGCTTCTACGTAGGCTGCTCCTGTGGTGTATAGCTTGCCCATGAAGCGGATGCCCGGGCCAGGCTCTCTATCGGGGACCGAGACAACCAAGTCGTCGCGCATTGCCTCGGTCGCTGCATCGATAAGTTCTGCAGAGAGCTTCTCACCCTCGGCGAGTGCGGTCGCCATAACGCCGCGACCTCGACAGTACTTCCGGTAGCCACGCTCGTAGGCTTCCTTATGCTTTTCGATTCGTTTGACCGAGTCCTCTACCCACCGGTCCATAGCTTTACCGGTTACTCCAACAAATCCATGGCTATCACGGTATGCGTGCAAGTCTTCAATTGTCTTCTCAAAGCCCTGTACAGCCTTCTCATGGTCCTTATCCCACGCAGATAAATCCTTGTTGACGCGGGCAGTCTCCATGAAGGTCTTCAGGCGATCATAGTTTGGGGACGAAACCATCCGACACTCCCTTCAAAAAGCTATTCGTTAACTCAGATCTTCTTCTGGCCAGTCTGAGTGGCTGGGCTGCTACTGGTCGGGGTTATACCCCCCGGAGATGACTGGGGCGCAGTCGTGGAGGTTCCAGAGTCGACCGGCAGCGGCATGAAGTCTTCCAAGGTCAAACCAATCCTGTGAAGCAGAGCCGTCAATTGGTCCTGGTCCTTTGAGCGGATTGACTGCGCAGCCATATCAGCCTGAGCTTCCTTGAAACCTAGCTCATTCTCATATTCCGCACCCGTGAAACGAGTCATGGCAGCATGCATCTTCTCCTCAAAATCCTTGAACATCGCTGTCTCTCGATCGAGTAACTCGGAAACAGCGTCAAACATCTCAGCGGAGCGCTGTCTGAGGAGAGCAGGTCCGTCTTCATGTCCCCAGAACGTGTATGTTTGTGCGGATCCCAGAGCAGCGGTGTGCTTTCGCGAACCCGTCGCAGCTTCCCAGCTGTCACCGACCTTTCGGGCGGCTTTTTCTTGACGTTCACCGTCGTATCCAGCGTTGGCGTTTCCGGTCATTTGTGGCTCCTAATTGTCGATGGAAGATGAAAGAGCGCTGCAATGCGCCCGGTTGCTTACTTGGCGACCTTGAAGCGGCGGACCAGCGGCTTGTCAGGCTGGTCAGAGCCCTCAATCTTCAGGGTCCACACGTAGGTCAGGTCAGAGCCCGAACCCTCCACGTCCACAGTCCAGGACGAGTAGTACTCACAGTTCTGCTCCACGCACAGGTCGTAGGTGTCATTGCCCAGTCGCCAAAAGTCGGTGGCCGACATCATCTGGTACACCATGTCGTTCTTGTTGACCACGGTCTGGCCCTTGGGATCCAGCTTGAACTGCTGGGAAGCAATCAGGCTGGGCTCCACGCCCACCAGCTGCGCTCCAACCATGTTGTTCAAGGCGACAGCCTTCTCGGCGATCTGCTTCTTCTGATCGCCAGACGCGGACTGCATCTGCTGCACCAGCTGCTGCTTCTGCCCCTGAGGAATGTTGGGCAGCTTGCTGATATCAGTGGACTTAGACCCACCCCCACCGAAGAAGGAGCAGCCCGACAGCGCGACGGCAGCGAGCAACACGGAAGCGGTCGCCGCACCGGCGCGACGAGACACGAGAGAGGACATATTTTTCTCCTACTTTCAGATGAAGCAATCATATGCGAGAAAGAGGACGCCGTGGCGCAATGCACACTCGACGCTCACTCAGCGCAATAAAGCTGCTATTCGTCTAGCGAACCCAGCCGCATTGAACGCGCGACGCCTGTCGCATTACGAGGTGCGTCGCGCGACGCGGAAGCCCTGCTTGGCGTAGACGGTCTCGTAGGAGTGGCCGGGGTGGGCGGCGCTCCCCCACGACTCAGCATCGACCTCCTGGCCGCCCCACGCGTAGGAGCGCGCGTCGATGACAACATACTCCGGAGGGGTATCCAAGGTGCCAGTCGTGCCCACCCAGTAGACCTCGCGACCGGGCACGAGGCGCGCAAGCAGCGTCGTGTCGGTTTCGACGCTCACCCCCTCGGGCACCGCGTCGAGCGCGCCGAGGGCGGCAGCCATGCGCGGATCCTCCTTCAGGTCAGGCAGGTGCCACAGCGGCAGCGACGAGGCGGTGAGAGCCAGCGACGCAGCGGGCACGCACGCGGCCGCACAGGCCGCGACGCGCCGGCCCAGATTCGACGAGGCCGTGGCCTCGTCACGAGATTGCGCCGCCGAATCGGCGTCGGCGCGCTCGGGCGCGAGCCGCCGGTCGATGAGGTCGAGCAGCGAGCACGCCGCGATGGGAACGAGCACGGCATTGTAGTGCCACGAGTCCCATCCGTAGTAGCTCTCCACCGAGCCAGCGAAGCGCCACGCGAGCGTCGGGGCCACCAGCGCGAACCACGGCGAGGCAGTGCCCACAAAGCCGGCCCCGGCGGCCAGCACGATGAGGGTCACGAGCTTGACAGAGGGGGTTGTGAGGATTTCCCACAGGGAGGGGATTGCGCGCGCTGCGGTGGTTCCGCCGGTCGGCGTGCCCGCGCCCGTCGCGGCCCCATCGAGGGAATAGGCCCACGTGCCCGCCGGGTTCATCGCCGGGAGCAGGACCTTCACCGTCAGAACAAACGCGACAATGCCGAACAGCGCGTACGCTATCGACCGCAGGACAGCAGGCCGCCCTTCGCCTCGGCGCCGCCACGCGAGAGCGAGGCCAGCAACAAAGACCGTCAGCCCGAGATCCTCCTTGACAAGGACGAGGGGCGCCAGCCACGCCATGCACGCACCCCAGCGCCGCTCGACGAAGGCGACACCCCCGAACGCCAGCAGCGGGACGGCCACGCAGACCTCGTGGAACTGGGCACCGACCGCGCCCTGCAACCCCCACCCGAGCCCGTAGGCGAGCCCGACGAGGAGCGCACCGCCTCGGCCGAGGAGGCGCTGCGCGAGGCGCGCGATCGGCACCGCCGACGCGGCGATCAGCACGTCCTGGACGACGAGGAGGGTCAGCGCGGAGGGGAAGAGACGAAAGATCGGACCGAGGAGTGCCAGGATCGGGTGGAAATGATCGCCCAGCAGGTTGTAGCCGGGCCCCTTGATGGGGACGATGGGCGCCTCGAAGTGCGAGTACGCCTGGACGGCCTCGGTGAAGATGCCCAGGTCCCAGGAGGGGGCGACGAGCGCGCGCCACTGCGCCACCGAGTAGCAGACGTAGAGTGCGCCGATAACGCAGGCAATCGCAGCGGGCAGCCAGCAGGTCGCGAGCAGGCGACCAACGGCTGAGCGATCCGGGCCCTTCACCCGACCATCTCTGCGGAGCGCTCGGAGGGGGAGTCGGATCCCTCCGCCTCATCGCGGGCCGAGGCCGGGGCCGGGTAGGGCACACCGATCCCCTGCTCGTGGTCGGCTCGGCGCTTCGAGCGTGCGTCGGAGTGGAAGAGCTGGCTGACGGTGGCGCGCACGGCGTCGAACATGCGCGCCGGGCGGTTGAGCGAGCCGAGCGAGCGGTCCGCGCCCGAGTGGGCGAAGTTGCAGGGGACCTCCATGACGGACAGACCCGCGCGCAAGACATTGATCGTCGTGGACGCCTCGAGCACATAGCGGCCGCTGAACGGCATGGCCGCATCGATCGCCTCGCGCGTCAGGCAGCGCTGGTAGCTGAGGGGGTAGTGGCAGTTCCAGCCGGTCTTGCGGCGGATGAGCCGGCGGGCGACGCCCGGCCCGTAGCCCGAGTACTCGCGTCCCGTGGCTGGGACGGCGATCGCCATGTCGGCCTGGCGCGCAAAGACGGCCTCGACGAGGGCGGTGGCCTCGACCGCGGACTCCCCGAGGTCGGGCGACAGGAGCAGGATGTGGCGGGGCGGCCCGTCGGGGCGGTCGCGCATGGCGGCGACCTTCACGCCGGTCTCGATCGCCGAGGCGCGCCCGCGCTCGACGGAGTGGCGCACGACGACGGCGCCGGCGGCACGGGCGGCGCGGCCGGTGTCGTCCGTGGAACCATCGTCGACGACAATGAGGAGGTCAACGCTGGGTATCGCGCGGCATGCGCGCACGGTGGCCGCGACGGCGCGTCCGACGTTGTGCGCAGCGATGACGGCGGCGACGCGCTGCGGCTGGGAACCTCGAGATCCGGCGGGATAGTTCACGACTAACAGTCTACGGGCGGCGGGACGTAATCGCGTCCCGCCGCCCGTAATGTGAGCGACAAACCTGTCTCAACGACAGGTAAAAATGTGCTTAGCGGATCGTCACAGCTCGAGAGACGAGGCCCTGACGTGCGCGACGTTCCTTGTCATCCAGGCGCTCGGTGACCTTCAGGGCCTCCTCGAGGGCCTTGGCAAGGGCCTGCGTGCCGGGCGCGACGTCGGCCGCGCTGGCACCCTCGGGCAGCTCGAAGACCGGGACGATCAGGCCGCACGCACGGAAGGAACCCACGTAGCGGGAACCCTCACCGACGTTGGCCGCGCCGCGCGCGGCCAGGCGGGCCAGCGCGTCGAACAGCTTGGTCTCGTCGTTATTCGTCAGGAAACGCACGAAGTTACGGTTCATCTCGCACCAGTACGCGCCGGGGACGCCGGGCACGGGCTCGGTCGGAATGATCTCGTCGCGGTTCTGCTCGAGGGCGCGACGCGTCTGGTCGTCGATCTCCTCGGACGGGTCGAACCAGAAGGAGAAGTCCTCCTCGAGCTTCATGTCCGTGAAGCTGTCGGCGTCGACGATGTCCTGGAGACGCTCGGAGGGCTCGCGCACGTCGATCGAAATGACGCCCTCGTCGCCCGCCTCCTTCGCAGCGATGGCTGCGAGCAGCGCAGCGCCCGCGTCGTGGCTGAGGTCCGCGGAGTTCGAGCGGGTCTGCAGCGCAACGAGGATGCGGCCGTCGGGACGCACCATCGCAGGGTGGCCCTCGGGCAGGAGAGTGACGAAGTCGAATTCGACGGCGCCGTGGTCGGCGTCGGTGCGTGCGGTCAGCGTGGCCGCCGGGATGAGCTCGCGCATGGCGACCAGCTCGATCTCCTTCGGCAGACCCTCGTAGGGGCGCGCAACGAAGGGGATCGGCGGGCGACACGCCTTGAGCTTGGCGGGATCGGTGACCTTCTTACGGCGGCTAGCTTTACCCATGGGTGTAATCGTAGCGGGTTTCGCCCAATCGACGAGGTGGGGGCTGGGCGAGCAGGTCCACTCACCCCAGCCCATGCCTCGTCAGCGGGCGGCACCCCGGGCGATGACCTCCACGCCGGGCAGGGCCGCGCGGTACGCGTCGAGGAAGCGCTCGTACCCGGCCACGCCCTCGGGGGTAGGCACGAGGGTGGAGACGGAAGCACCCGCGAAGACCCGCTCGGAGAGGTAGTCCGGCAGGGCGAGTGCGGCCTCGTCCCCTGCGAGGACCGCACGGTAGCGCGCGAGCACCGCGATACCCCACGCGCCACCCTCGCCCGCTGTGTCGCCCACGGAGACGGGGATGTTCAGCGAGTCGGCGAGGATCTGCTGAGCGACGCCCGGGGTCTTGAACAGGCCGCCGTGCGCGAAGAGCGAGTCGAGGCGCACGCCCTCGTCGCTGAGGATATCGACGCCGATGCGAACGGCCGCGAAGATGCTCATGAGCTGGGCGCGCACCGCGTTCGCCAGGGTGACGCGCGCGTCGGCGGTGTGCGTGAACACCGGCTGCGCCGCCTCCTGGCCGACGAGCGGCTCGGCGGACAGAGTGTTGTAGGCCATGACGCCACCAGCATCCGCCTCGCCCGTGAGCGCATGGATGTAGAGGGCGTCATAGATCGTGGGGACGGCAACGTCGGCGCCGACGAGGCGCGCGAAGTCCGCGAACCAGCCGACCCACGCGTCGATCTCGGACGCGCCGTTGTTCGAGTGAACCATGGCGACGGGCGATCCGTCGGGCGTGGTCACCATGTCGATCTCGGTGTGCAGTTCGGTGAGGGAACGCTCGAGGACCGCCATGAGGAAGACGGAGGTTCCACACGAGATGTTGCCCGTGCGCTGAGCAATCGCGTTCGTGGCGATCATGCCCGTGCCCGCGTCGCCCTCCGGCGGGCACAGCGCGATGCCGGCCTGGAGCGTGCCGGTCGGGTCAATGAGGGCCGCACCTTCGGGGGTCAGCGTCCCCGCATCCTCGCCCGCGCTCAGCACAGTCGGGAGCACGTCGCGCAGACGCCACGGGACCCGGTCGGCCACCAAGGCCTCGTACTGATCGAGGTAGGACTCCACGTAGGTGCCGGCCTCGGAGTCGATCGGGAACATGCCCGAGGCGTCACCGACGCCCAGGACGTGGCGGTCCGTCAGCTGATGGTGGACCCAGCCGGCCAGGGTGGTGAGGCGGGCGACGCGCGGCGTATGTTCCTCTGAGTCGAGGACCGCCTGGTGCAGGTGGGCGATCGACCATCGCAGGGGAATGTTGAAGTCGAAGAGTCGGGTGAGCTCGTCCGCCGCGCGTCCCGTGTTGGTATTGCGCCACGTGCGGAAGGGCGCGAGCAGGGTGCCGTCGGCGTCGAACGCGAGGTAGCCGTGCATCATCGCGGAGATGCCGATCGAGCCGTAGGACGTGGGGGTGATGTCGTAGCGCTCACGCACGTCGGCGACCAGGGAGGCGTATGCGCTTTGAAGGCCGGCGACGACCTCGTCGAGGGTGTAGGACCACAGGCCACCCTCCAGGTGATTCTCCCACCCGTGGCCGCCGGTGGCGAGCACCTCATGGTCGGGGCCGATCAGGACGGCCTTGATGCGGGTCGAGCCGAACTCGATGCCGAGCGCGGTGTCGGCGGCGGCGATGGCGGCGCGGGGGTCGGTGCTCACGAATGCTCCTTAGTCTTCATTGACGAGGCCGGGGTTGCGTTAACGGTAACACTTTCGTGCGCGCCACGACAGCGTCCTTTAGTCCTTTATCGGACACTCTGTTCACTATTAGTCTCTTGATCCCAGATTATCGGGCGCCGATGGCATGTCGACGACCCTGCCGTTCTCGAATCACCACGCATCGCAGACTCTTCCAACAATTCCCAAAGAGCGATAGACTACGCGTAGTCACTTTTGAGGAGGACACATGTCTACGGCACGGGTTGCACGCTCCGTCAAGCTCGATCCCGAGATCGACGCCCGCCTCACGGCCCTCGCTAAGCGGACGGGACGAACGAAGTCGTTCTACATGAATCGCGCCATCGAATCAGCGCTCGAAGAGATCGAGCTGGCCTACTCACTGCAGGCGGAACTCGAGGACATTCGCAGCGGCCGAGCCACGTCAGTAAGCCTTGACGAGGCGGTGAAGACCCTTGGCCTGGAGGGCTGAGCTGTCACCGCGTGCACTCAAGCAACTCAGCAAGCTCGATAAGCCAACGGCACGCCGCATCATCGACTACCTCCGCGAGACCGCGAGCGGCGAGGACCCCCGCTCGCGAGGGAAAGGGCTGACCGGCAACCTGGCAAGCTTTTGGCGATACCGTGTCGGCAACTACCGAATCATTGCTTCCATCGAAGATGATGAGTTACTGATCCTCGCCATCAATATCGATCACCGGTCACGCATCTACCGCTGACCTAGCGAGCGCCGAAGCCCTCGATGAAGAGCTCGCGGGCGCGGTCGATCGCGGCTAGTTCCTTGTCTGAGAGGGGCTTCGTGGCGCTGCGCTCGATGAAGGTGAGGACGACCGAGGCGTAGACGTCCGCGGCGAGCGGGAGAACGTCGTCGTCCACGCGACCGCGGGCCCAATCGGTAAATACCGAACAGGCCGTTCGGCACAGCTGCTCGTGCAAGTCGCCGTTGCCGCCCACTCGAATGGCCAGCAGGGTCTGCATGGCGCGCCCGTTACGCGCGTAGATTTCAGTGAGCTGCCGGGCAACAGCTCGACTGTTGCGCACCTCGCCAAACCACAGTCCCTCAAGCGCCGGGGTGATCTCTTCGAGGAGGAAGGAGACAACCTCGGCTAGGAGCTCGTCCTTGTCGGTGTAGTGGTCATAGAAGGTCGTGCGCGAGACCATCGACGCGGCACAGATGTCAGTGACGCCCACGTGCGCATAGGGCTTGGCCTGGCACGCCTTGACGAGGCCGGAACGGATCGCCCGACGCGTCTTCCGGATGCGCAGGTCCAGGTTCCTTTCCGCCTCACGCCCGTGCTTATCCGCGCTTCGCAGGAACATCTCTCTCCGATCAGTATCGCCGTATCTGTATCACTATCCTACGCATAACATACAGTATGTACGGTATCCAACACTCCATCCATTATTGTTCTCTCCCTCTTTTTCCTGCGCGTCATATTCTCGACACATGTTCACGCACTACACGGGCAACCGGCAATTCGATCTCCAGCTGAACCGCTCCCTCGGGCCAATTCTGGACCGGCCTGGAATGGATCGGTTGACAACGAGCGTCCTTCCGCACATCCGTTCTACTTCCCAGATCACGCAGTTCGCCCATCGTCTGGCGGCCCACTTCGATTCCGAGGGGGACGCGGCGGCCGCGTGGCGACTGTACTTCCTGGCCGCCTTCTACCTGCCCGAGCACGACCCGAGCAAGCGGCACTTCATCGACGCGGCATCGCGCAACTTCGACACCTCCCACTCTCACCTGGCGATGCGCCGGCACACAATCCCCTACAAGGATGGCTCACTGACGGCGATCCGGTGGCAGGCCGATCCTGACGATCGTGCCCGCTTCCCCGACGCGCCTTCCACCCTCGTCATGATGAACGGCTTCGACGGATACGCGGAGGAGATCATGGGCTTCGCCGAGTACTTCCCCTGCCGCCCCTTCGACATCATTACCTTCGACGGACCCGGACAGGGACACACCGCCCTGGCGGGCATGCCTCTGGAGCCGCGTTGGGAACTCCCAACGACCGCCGTCCTGGACTACTTCGACCTCGACAGCGCGGCCGCCCTCGGCCTCTCCTTCGGCGGCTACCTCGTCATGCGGGCCGCCGCCCACGTGCCGCGCATCAGCCACGTCGTTGCCTTCGACATGATGTACCGGCTCCTGGACGGGCTGACGCTACCCCTGCCCGCGACTGTCCGTCCGCTCGTGGCCTCGATCGTCGAGCGTACCCGTCCCGCATGGCTCATCGACGCGACCATGTCCGTCGCTGCCCAGGCGAGCGCTGACCTCGCGTGGAAGCTACAGCAGGGGCGCCACCTGACGGGAATGGTTAAGCCGAGCGACGTCTTGCGTGCGCTGGGGGCGTACACGATGGAGCCCCTGGCGGGTATGATCCACCAGCCCTGCCTGGTAATGGCCGGCGACGCCGACCAGTACGTCCCCTTTGTGCGCCTGTCCGACGTGCGCCGCATTCTCGCGGGCGCCGCTTCGCTGGATGTGCGCGCCTTCACCGAGGCGACGGATCCGGGCATGGCGCAGCACTGCCAGATCGGCGACCCTCACCGAGCCTTTAGGATCATGGGCGACTGGCTGGTGGGACCCGCAGCCAAGCCGTGTTCGACCCACACCAGGGAGTAGGGCGTGCAGCGGTGCCACTCAGCGTCCAGCGCCCCCGCAGCGGCGCATGATCGCGTGCATGACCGCGGCGGCGCCGTCATTGTCGACGGCGGCCGTCACGTGGTCGGCGTGGGCGCGCACCTCCTCGGAGGCACCACCCATGGCGACACCGAAGGCCGCCCACTCGATCATCGCGATGTCGTTCGTGCCATCCCCAACGGCAACGGTCCCGCACGCGGGCAGTCCGAGGCGCTGACGCAGAGACTCCAGGCCACTCGCCTTAGTCACCCCGAGCGGCTCGATGTCCGCCCAGGACGTCCAGCCGACGAACACCTCATGGGTGCGCGACACGTCCAGGGACGACAGGATCCGATCGAACTCATCGCGATCCATCTCGGCGGCGCGCACGACGATCTTTGGCGTGGGCGTGGAGGCAAGCTCCTCCATCGACACGATGCGATGATCGCTCCCTTCGATCTCGTTGTTCGGGAAGGGATCGGAGAGGAGGATGTCGGGGTGCGGCATCGATGCGAACACCGAGCCGGGCACGGCCGCGGCGATCTCCTCCAGGATCGGACCGGGCACGAAGGTACGTTCCTCGACGATCTCGCACTCCCCGCCGCTCACGCGCACGAGGGTCGCGCCGTTGTTGCACAGCGCCCACCCGTCCGTGAACTCCAGGGCACCCAGGACCGGGATGACGCCTTCGAGCGCACGACCCGAAGCGATCAGGACCTGGGCACCCGCGGCGGCGAGACCATGAATGCCCTCGAGGACACGCGGGGTCGCGCCCGCTGGGGTCAGGATCGTGCCATCAATATCGAGCGCAACCAGGACCTGTCCCGCCGACGTCGGAATGCCGGCGGGCAGAGCGGCCTCGGCCTCGTCGAGAAGATTCTCGAAGGGGCGAGCAACTTCCCCGGAGGAGGGGACCGTCAGGAAGCGCTCTTGGCTCATCGAGCGACCGGGCTCAGAACCTCGAGTCCACCCAGGTAGGGACGCAGGGCCTCGGGCACGTAGATCGAGCCGTCCGCCTGCTGATGATTCTCGAGGAACGCGACGATCCAGCGGGTCGTGGCCAGCGTGCCGTTGAGGGTAGCGACCGCGGTCATGCCGTCCTCGCGGCGCTCGCGAATGCCGAGGCGGCGCGCCTGGAACGTCGTGCAGTTCGAGGTCGAGGTGACCTCCATGTAGCGCTCCTGGGTGGGCAGCCACGCCTCGCAGTCGAACTTGCGGGCGGCAGAAGTACCCAGGTCGCCGGCAGCCGTGTCGATGACGCGGTAGGGCAGCTCGACCTTGGCGAGCATCTCCTCTTCCCATGCGAGGAAACGCTGGTGCTCCTCGGCAGCATCCTCCGGGCGGCAGTAGCTGAACATCTCAGCCTTGTTGAACTGGTGGACGCGGATGATGCCGCGCGTGTCCTTGCCCGCAGAGCCCGCCTCGCGGCGGTAGCAGGTGGACCAGCCCATGTAGCGCTTGGGGCCACCCGACAGGTCGAGGATCTCGTCGGCGTGGTAGCCGGCGAGGGCCACCTCGGACGTGCCCGTCAGGTACAGGTCGTCGGCGGGCAGGTAGTAGATCTCGTCGGAGTGCTCGTTGAGGAAGCCGGTGCCGCCCATGACCTGCGGGGTCACGAGGGTCGGGGTCATCATCGGCACGAAGCCGTTGGCCAGCGCCTGGTCCATGGCCATCGTCATGAGGGCCAGCTCGAGGCGGGCACCGATGCCCTTGAGGTAGTAGAAGCGGGCGCCGGAGACCTTCGCGCCGCGCTTGGTGTCGATCGCATCCAGGCCCTCGCCGAGCGCGAGGTGGTCCTGGGGCTCGAAGCCCTCGGCGGCGAAGTCGCGGGGGGCGGGGCCCTCGTGGCGCAGAACCACGAAGTCATCCTCACCACCGACGGGCACACCGTCGACGACCAAGTTAGGCAGGAGGCGCGCGAGGCGGTCGGCCTCGGCATCGGCTGCGTTCGCGGCGGCCTCGGCGGCCTTCACCTGCTCGGCGAGCTCCTTGGCCTGAGCCAGGATTGCCGGACGCTCCTCCTTGGAGGCGCGGCCCACGGACTTGGAGACCTCCTTTTGGGTGGCTCGCAGCGTCTCGAAGGCCTGGAGGGCCTCGCGGCGGGCGGCGTCAGCCTCAATGATCTCATCGACGAGGCCGGGGTTTGCTCCTCGGGCGCGCTGGGAGGCACGGGCGGGTTCGGGGTTTTCACGCAGGGCACGCACATCAATCATGCGTCCCATCCTATGCCAGGTGGGCGCGCTGTGTCCCCTACCGACCCGACTTTGAATTCAATACAGCAGGTCAAGGTTATGCACAAACCACATCCCTGAGGTCCTCAAAATCCTGAAAGTTATCCACCTTTGGTGTATAACCGTGTGGACAACATGGCGGCGAGCATACGCCAGCTCGTCTCAGATGGCACGAAAGACAACAAAAAGTCACTTCACAACCCGTCCACAGGCACGAAGCGGGATACGCTAGACCTATGGACGCAACACCGTGGGTACTCGCTGCCGTCGCCGGAGCTGGAGCCATCGGTGCCGCACGCCTCGCAACAGCCCTGACCCGCAGGCACCGCCGCCGCAAGGCACTCGCCATCCCCGCATCGGTGGACGACCCGACGCGCGGACGGCCGCGCCCCTGGATCATTATGAACCCCTCCAAGCACGAGGATCCACAGGCCTTCAAGGAGCTCATTAACCGCAAGGCCAAAGAGCTCGGCATCGACCACGTGCACTGGCGCGAGACCACACGTGAGGACCCAGGCACCGGGCAGGCCGTACGCGCCCTCGAGGAAGGCGCGTCCGTCGTCATCGCCGCGGGCGGAGACGGGACCGTGCGCGCCGTCGCAGCCGGCATGGCAGGATCCGGCGTCCGCATGGGCATTATCCCCGTGGGCACCGGCAACGTCCTGGCCGGAAACCTCTCCGTCCCCGACGACCCCGAAGAGGCCCTCGCCGTCGCGCTCGACCGCAACCACCGCGCCGTCGACCTGGCGTGGGTACGCATCGAAGACGTCTCCCAGGAGTCCACTCAGCCCGCCGAGGGCGGACTGCGCCTCGCGGCACGCACCGCGCTACACCCCGAAGCCAGCGCTGCGGACCAGGGCGCCCCGGCCTCGTCGAATGAGCCGCGCGCGGACGAGTACGCGTGCCTCGTCGTCGCGGGCATGGGATACGACGGTGCAACGATGGCGGACACAAACCCCGAACTGAAGAAGCGCATCGGATGGATCGCCTACGTGTGGGCCGGCCTGGGTGCGATGGGCGTTCCACGCATGAAGGCGCGCCTCACCCTACGCTCACCCGCCGCTCGAGTGGCGGACCCCCTGGGTGTCGGCGATCAGATCACGGGAGAGGCCCTGGACGAGGCATCCTCGGCTAGCGCCGAACCCCTGCGCTCACCCGCCGATGAGATCACCCGCGTCGAGGCCCGGTCCGTCATGTTCGCGAACGCGGGCGAGCTGAAGATGCTGGTTCTCGCCCCCGATGCAGAGCTGTCGGACGGCCTCATCGACGTCATCGCGGTTGACGCGCTCGCCGGCCTGCTCGGCTGGGCGGACGTGACCTGGAAGATGCTCGGCCAGCTCATCGGCCTACGCCCGATCAACCTGCCCGTCTCGACCGGCAAGGTCGCGTTCCGCCAGGCGAAGGGCGCATCCGTCACGGCCGAAGAGGCCCAGGTGTGCCAGGTGGACGGCGACGCGATCGGACTCGCCCACACCATGCACATTCGCATGCAGGCGGGCGCCCTCGACATCGCAGTGCCCGTGGAGCGCACGTGGATGGAGCTGCTGCCCGGCTAAGTCGGCCCCGTCATAGAGCGTGCCCCGGTCTCGTCTGATACGAGGCCGGGGCGACGCCTATTGGCTCAGCGCGGCGACGCGGGCGTCAGGCCAGCGGCCAGGACGGGGCGTTGCCCGCAGCCTCGCCCGTGCCATCCCCGCCGTGCAGCAGGTCCGCGACCCACGCGCGACCCGCGCGGAAGGCCTCGTCCGTCGTTCCCGGGGCAACCGACGCGCGCACACCATCGACGCGCGGGTAGGACCCCATGAAGCGAACATCCGGCGAGTAACGGTGCAGGCCGACGAGTGCTGCCTGAACGCGCTCCTCACGGATGTGGCCGACGATGTCAATGCTGAACGTGTAGTTGCCGAGGCCATCGCCGCTCGGGCGAGACTCAATGCGGGACAGGTCGACGCCGCGCGCCGAGAACTGCTCGAGGAGGGTCAGCAGAGCGCCCGACTCGTTGACGGGCAGGGCAACCTGGATGGTCGTCTTGTCCGCGCCGGTCGGAGGGGGCACCACGCCGGGGCGGGCCACCAGCACGAAGCGAGTGATCGCGCCCGGGTTATCCGCAACGTCGGTGAACAGGGCCTCCAGGCCGTAGGTGTTGACCGAGACCGCGTTGCACAGGGCGGCATCGAAGGACGCGTCACCGTCCGAGAGGAGCTCGGCGGCGGCGGCCGTCGACGTGGCGGGCACGTGGATCGCGCCGGGGAAGGTCTCCTCAACCCAGCCACGGCACTGCGCCCACGCGTGCGGGTGGGTGCCGATACGACGAATATCCTCGGGGCGAGTACCCGGCAGGACGGCCAGCTGGAAGACAACGTGCACGTGCATCTCGGCGACGATGACGAGGGGGTCGCCGTGCGAGAGCGAATCCAACGTCGCGTTGACGCCGCCCTCGATGGAGTTTTCGATCGGGACGACGGCGCGGTCGGCCTCGCCGCGACGCACGGCCGCGAGCGCCTGCGGGGCGCTCGTCATGGGCATGAGGATCGCGCCGGCGGGAGCGACCTGGTGGACGGCCTGCTCGGTAAACGTGCCGAAGGGGCCGAGGAAGGCGATACGAAGCTTGTCACCGAGGGGCGCGGGGCCGGGAATGTTCGTCGTCATGGTGTCAAGGGTAACGAGAGCGAAGGGAGTGACGCGGCCTCGTTTCGGAGACGAGGGCGCATTGTGGCCAATCGCGCGGGTTCCGAGGCCGGGCGAGCCTCACGGAGGCGCGCCGCCGGCCTCGCGCGGAACTCCCCCAGGCGGCGGACTCCCCCAGGAAACCGACCGATCGTCAGTCGCGGGAGCCGGTCACGCCGTTCGCGAAGGCCTCGCGTCCACCACCCGGTGTCACCTCGCCGCACGCGGTGATCTTCCACAGCTTCGCGGTGCCGCCCGCGTCGACCAGCTCGAAGCCGGTGGACGTGTCCACGTTGTAGAGGCCGGGGTGACGGGAGGATCTCATGAAGTTGTAGTAGGCTCCGTCTTCCTCTTCGTAGAAGTGGGTAATGCCGAGCCTGCGCACGACCTCGCACACCTCGGGATCGGTCCCGATATCGTGGAAACGCTGGAGGAGGATCTTCTGCGAGGCCACATCCTTGTTAGCGGTGCTCAGCTGCGGGAATACCGCCTTACGACCGCCGATCATCTCGGAGTACGCCGCGCCCGCGATCGGGTCGCCCAGAATGAGCGCGTCGGGGGCGGTCGTGTACGGCATGCGGCGCAGCATGGCGAGCTCACCCATCGTGGCCATACCCGGCTTGCCCAGGCGATTCGGATCGTACACCTGGGCGACCGCAGCGTTCCGCGCGTCGATGGCGCCAAAGCCGGACAGGACCAGCACGAGCAGGCCGACAGCGAACTGGATTGGCCAACGCGGCGCCTCGATATTGTCGTCGGATCCTCGTTCGGAGAGGATCCGCTGCAGCGACCTCGTCCACGCGGCGTGGATGAGACGAACGATGGCGGCGACACCGACCGCCATGAGGATCGTCAGCGCGATGTCTTCGACGCCCATAATGCGACGGGCATCCTTGTACCAGGGGGCCAGCAGGTAGGTGCGCAGCACCGAGTCGGGCGAGTACGCCAGGGCGGTGAGGGCCGCAAGGATCGTATAGGAGGCCAACGGCCAGAACGGCAGGGGCTGCGCCTCCTCCTCGGATTCCTCGATCTCTTGGGCCGAGGCCAGGGTGCCCTCCTCCGCTTCCACACCCGCGTCATCGGTGAGTCCGGCGCGCTCGGCGGCACGCTCCAGGGGATCCGTGCGACGGAACAGCAGGTGGAGGCGGGCGGTCGCCGCGATGCCGATGGTCAGGAGAATGAGCTGGATGATCATCCACTGAGCGTTGCCGGCGGTGTTGGAGAAGGGCGGGTAGGGCAGGAATGCGTGGCTGAAGGCTTCGCCCCAGTTGCTGCCGTCGCGCCGGTAACTGCCCATGGCCCGGATCTTTGACGACGACAGCGCGAGGAGCGGTGCCGCGACGACGACAAACGCGATGGCGCCCCACGCCAGGGCGACGAGCTGGCCTCGTCCACCGCGACCGTAGGCGCGTCGGGCGAGGGACGCGATGGAGGCGAGGAGCGGCGCGATCAGGAACGCGAGGATCGAGAAGGCGGCGCTCGGGTGCGCGCCGACGAGGCCGATGGCACCGATGAGGAGGAACACCGCCTGCGGGATACGGCGCAGGAAAGCATGCAGCCCGTCGCCCGCGCGCAAGTCGGAGACCAGCCTGCGCCCCGCGATGATCGCGATGGCCGCCAGACCCGGCACCAGAGCGGTGCCCGTCGAGTTGGGCCACTGGTTGTACATGGTGAGCGCGTCGGCGGGCATATTGAGCAACATCCCACCGATGATGGGCGCCGCCATGATCGCGCTGCGCGACGCGGTCAGCACCGAGACGAGGGCCGCCAGGCCGACCACCCATACGGCCATGAGCGCCAGCGAGGACACGTTCGAGGCCTGGATGACCGAGTCGTAGCGCGCGAACAGCGAGACAAAAGCGTGCCAGCCCGTCGGATAGTAGACGTTACGGCCGCCGTACAGCTCGTGGAGGCCACCGAAGGGACTGGCGTTCTTGCCGTACAGCATCGCATGCACGCCATTCTGATGGAACGTCGGATCCCACTGCTGGACAGGGTTCGATGGGGCCGCGCCCATCACGAGGGGCAACGCCGCGAGGACGAAGCCCACCAGGATCGCTCCCCACGTGGCCGCGCGGATCGCGGCCTGGCGTCCGCCGATCGGCTTGCGAACACCGATCGCCTCGCGCAGGGGAACTCCCCGCAAGGAGAATCCGTCGTTGCTGCGGCGGAAGAAGCTCAGGCTCCAGGCGCCGGCGCCTCCCAGGGCACTCATGCCGAGGATCGGCAGCGCCGTCGAGGGCTCCCACTCGATGTCGAGCGCCGGGTAGGCGACGGACAGGATCGTGATCAGGCCAAAGGTGAACGCCGGAGCCGCTCCGATCGCGACGAGCGACGAACGACCTCCCGCCCTCAGCCACATGAACCCCGGCAGGACCAGGGCAACCATCATGGCCAGCAGGGTCGGGAGCAGCATCCACCAGGCCAGCATGGATTACTCCTTGTCAGAAGCGGCGCGGCGCTTGCCCACAATCTCAATGATGACGGGCAGGACCGACGCGAGGATGATGACGCCGAGGATGAGCGTCAGGTTGTCGTGCACGAAGGGCACGTTGCCCAGGAGCGAACCCGCGAGGATGAAGCCCGCGCCCCACACGACGGCACCCAGCGTGTTGAAGGCCAGGAACTTCGGGTAGGGGTAGCGGGCCATGCCCGCGGCGATCGGAATGAAGGTGCGCACGAAGGGGATGAAACGTCCGATGATGAGCGAGCGGCCACCGTAGTTCGTGAAGTAGTATTCCGCCTTCTCCAGGTGCTCAGTCTTGAGGAATCGGGCATCGGGCTTGAAGAAGCGACGCCCCCACTTGGCGCCCAGGAAGTAGCCGATCTGCGCTCCGATGAAGGCCGCGACGACGACGAGGAGGATGAGCGTCGGCAGGTGCAGGCCGAGGCGGTCGTGGAGCAGGCCGGCGGTGAACAACAGGGATTCACCGGGCAGCACCGGGAACAGGACACCCGACTCGATGAGGACGATGAGCATCGTTCCCCACAGCACCCACGGCCCCATGGCGACGAGCAGAGTCTCGGGATTTTTAAACCACTCGATAACGGTGTGCAGCATCGACGGATCTGATGCGGTCACGAGTGTCGACCAGGTCACGATAGGGCCCTTTTCTGCCGGGAATGTATCACCCTAACCCTACCTTTGTTGACCGCGAATATAGGATAGGCGGCATGAGGAAGCGCAAGGATTCACACGACGGCTCTCCGGTCGGGGACACGAACATCCTCTTCGTCCCCAGTTCCTCCGCCGACCCCTCGGCATCCGGGGTGGATGCCCTCATGGGGATGATCGACGAGGCCGGGGCACCCCCGCAGGCTCCCCCGCCCCCGGAGGTCCCTTCCTCGGAGGCGCGCACCGAGGTCATGGAGCCCGTCGTCACGCCGGACACGACGACCGCGCCCGTAGCCATGCCGCCCAGCATTCCTCCCAGCCACGCGGACGCCGACCAGGGAACCCAGGCCTCGTCGACGAATGATGAGAGCGCAGCGGATCCCCTGCTTCCCCCGCCCGCGCCCACGGCCGACAACGCCGCTGCCAGCTCCGGGAAACCCGCCGACGAGGCCGAGGCCAGCGCACCAGAGGCCACCACGGAGACCGACGCAGAGGCCACCACCGGCGACAAGGACGCGGATATTGAATCCGCCGCGCCCCCGGCTACCGGCGAAATCGCCACAAACCTGCCCGTACGCCGCATGCGACTGCCCCGCCCCGTCTACATCGCTGACCGCATCCTGCCCGTGCGCCGCCGCCGCGAAGACCTCGTCGACGTCATCATCTCCCTCATCGCGATTCTCTTCATCTGGACGATCGGCGCGCTGGCCAGCGCGACCACGCGCGGCGTCACCATGGACGTCCTGAGCTTCCAGCTCGTCCGCCAGATCCTCATCCTGCCGGTGAGCATCACCGAGGGCCTCATCATTTTGACCACGCCGATCCTCGTGATCGTCTCGCTCGCGCTGCGTAAACGCCTCCAGGCGATCATCCAGGTCCTCGTGACGAGCCTCGTGGCCGCGGTCGGCGGCTGGATCATCATCCTGCTGACGGGCCTGCTGCCCTCCGACCTGACCGCGCCGCTGAGCGTCGACCGCGCGCTTGCCACGCAGGGTTCCCAGACCGGCATCGCGATCGCCATCAACCTGGTCATCGTCACCCTGTGCGCGCTGTTCACCTCCGCCGGCGAGGCACAGTCGATGAAGGCCATCAAGTGGGGATGGACGGGCCTGTGGATCATTCTCATCCTCGGCGTGCTGCGCTCGTCCATGACCCTGCCCGTCGCCTTCATCTCCGTCTTCCTGGGCCGCGCTTTCGGCTCGGGTTCGCGGTGGATCATGGGCTACGACGACCAGCGGGCGAAGGGAGCCAAACTCGTCGAGGCACTCCTCAACATCGGGATTACGCCCTCGCGGATCGTACGCACCGACCTCGACACGACCGAGGAGCCCCTGGCTACGTGGGCCGTCGCTGAGAACTCGCGCGGCCGCCTCACCCAGATGCCCGCCGACCTCGGCGACATGGGCGTCACGGTGACGCGCCGCCCGATCCAAGACCATCACCGCCACTACCAGGCATGGAGCGACACGGGCCTCGCCTACGAGATCATCGCCATGGACCCCGGCCAGGAACTGACCGGCACGCTCCTCGAGATGTGGAACAACCTGCGCCTGCGCGGCATCAGCCGCTGGGTGTCGCCCTCGCTCAAGGCTCAGGCCGAGCGCTCCTCCTTCACGACGCTGCAGGCGCTGCGCGCAGGCGTGTTCACACAGGAGCCGATCGGCATCGCCTCAGCCTCCGACTCGATCATCCTGGTCATGTCCGCTCTGCCCCCCACGACTCCGCTCACGGAGCTCGGCGAGAACGCGTCGGATGAGATCCTGGACCGCGCGTGGGAGCAGCTGCACTTCGCGCACTCGCGCGGCATCTCGCACCGTGCTCTCACCCCCGAGGCCGTGGTCGTCGACTCTTCCTCGGACGTGTGGTTGCTCGACTGGGATTCCGGCGAGGTCGCGACCACCGAACTGAACCAGTCCATCGACATCGCGCAGATGCTGGTCCTCACCGCGCTTGCCGTGGGACCTGAGCGCGCGCTCGAGGCCGGCCGACGCTGCGTCGGTGAGGATACGCTGATCGCGTGCGCCCCCGTCATCCAGAAGCCCGTGCTGCCCGCCGAGATCAATCAGCGTCTACGCCGTTCCGACCTGCTGGGCGAACTGCGCGCCGCCCTCGTGGGAGACTCCGAGGCCGAGACCGCGCACACCGCTGACCTGCAGCGATTCCGCCCACGCACGATCTTCACGATCGCGGTGGCGTTCATCGCCGTCTTCATCGTCGTCAGCTCGCTGAACTTCAGCGACATCGTGACCACGGTCAAGAGCGCGAACCTGTGGTGGATGCTCGCTTCCGCCGTGCTCGCCTGCCTCATCTGGGTCGGTTCCGCGGTCCCGCTTGTTGCTCTGTCGCCCGAGAAGCTGAGCCTGCGCGAGACGCTCGTCGCCCAGGTCGCGGCCTCGATCATTACGATCGTGGCGCCCGCTGGCGTGGGACCCGCTGCCCTCAACCTGCGCTACCTGCGCAAGCGCCGCGTCCCGACTGCCATGGCGGTGACGACGGTGACGCTCATGCAGATTTCGCAGGCGCTCATCACGATCATCCTGCTCCTCCTCGTCATGGTGATCGCCGGATCCTCGCTGTCCGTGTCGGTCCCCTACGGCACCATCCTGGGTGTCGTCGCGGTCGTCATGGTCGCGGTCGGCATCATTGTCGCCGTACCGAAGGTGCGCCGCTGGATCTGGTCGAAGATTCAGCCGACCTGGCAGCAGGTCTACCCGCGCCTCCTGTGGATCATCGGCCAGCCCCGTCGCCTCGCCGCGGTCGTGGGCGGCAACCTGCTGATGAACATCGGCTACGTGGGCTCGTTCTGGACGGCCCTGCTCGCCATGGGCGGTTCACTGAACTTCTCCACGGTGTCAATCACCTACCTGACGGCGAACGCGGCCGGCTCCTTCATCCCCTCGCCGGGCGGTATCGGTACTGTTGAAACGGCGCTGACCTCAGGCCTGACGGTCGCGGGCATCTCCTCGTCGGTCGCAATCGCGACGGCTCTGCTCTACCGTCTCGTCACCTTCTACGGCCGCATCCCGTTCGGCTGGCTGGCCATGAAGTACATGGAGAAGAAGGACCTCATCTAGGGTCCTACTGAGCGCATCTACATCCGGCTGTCACGCGTCCCGGCGCGAGGCAGCCGGATGTTCGCTTACTGGAGGTTGTTGTTGCCGTCCGGGTATGCCGCCTGGACGCCACTCACCGCTCGAATGACATCGATCGACCCAGCGGGCGCGCGCAGCGCATAGCCTTTTAAGGCGTTGCGATACTCGCGCTCCACGGAAACGGACCCGCCCGGGAATGCCGAGGCCACGGCCTCGTTGATCGAGGCGAGGGTCGTCTCGCCGTCCGTGCCTTCCGCGAGCTGGACGATGATGACAACCGAGCTATCGGCCTCCTGGCCGGACTGCGCGCTCGGGCCGCTCTGCCCATTCTTGGACGTCAGTGCGGTGTCGGGGTCGATCGTCGGCGAGGCCGTGGCTCCCGGCGCGGACTGGGCAGAGTCCTCGGGAGCGCCGGACTGCGACGCGGGCGTCGGCGACGTCGCGGTGGAACAACTTGCGACCGCGAGTGCGCACGTACCCACCCCGGCCAAGAAAACGGCTGGCTTCTTCATGGTTATCTGCTCCTTGCTGCGGGCGTGCACTGTCATGCTGACACCTCCAACATACCGCAGGCGCGTAGCCGGGGTGCTCGCGGCCCAACATCAAGCTGCGCGCACACGATCACCATAAACTCGTATGCAATTCGATTGCACGGCCGTTCATCACCATCCACAAACGTTGCAATTCCAACGATAGTTACTCTTTACAAGATAGTCCTGAGGGTATTGCATGCGACGGGGCCCGGGAGCGCTCGCAGTGAGCGTTCCCGGGCCCCGGCCTCGTGAATCAGCGAATCAGTGATCCAGAGCAGACGCGCGCATTAGCGCACCCAGACTCCGTTCGCGTCGAACACGTAGGTGCGTCCGTTGATGACCTGTGTGCCCGTCAGCATGGCGCCGGAGGGAGACAGGTAGTACCAGGAGCCGCCCACGTTGAGCCAGCCGGTGGCCATCTTTCCGGAAGCGTTCAGGTAGTACCAGGAGCCACCGTCGTTGACCCAGCCGGTCGCCATAGCACCGGAACCCGTGAGGTAGTACCACGAGCCACCATCTGCAACCCAGCCGGTCTTCATAACCTTGGTCGCAGGGTCAAGGTAGTACCAGGAGCCACCGTCACGCACCCAGCCGCCCACGAGGGCGCCGGACTCGTTCGCGTAGACCCACTGGCCGTCAACCCGCTTCAGGAAGCCGGTCGCCATGTAGCCCGACGGACCGAACAGGTACTCCGAACCGTTGATCGTGAACCAACCGCCCTTGAGGTAGCCCTTGCCACCTGCACAGGCATACCACCAGCCGGCGCCGTCCTTGACCCAGTTGCCGCCCTCGGTGCTCGCGCACGCCTCGGACGTGCCGGGGTTATCGCTGGGCAGATCGAGGGTCGCGGCCTCGGAGTGGTTGAGGCCGTAGTCCCAGGCCAACAGGTACGGGTGGGCAATGACGCTGCCCGAGCCACCCTGGTAGCCCCACGCAGCATCAATATCCTTGAAGGGAACCTCAACGTGGTACGTGTAGGTCCCATCCGCCCCGAGGCTACCCTCCCTGTCTGAGAAAACGTAGCGGTAGAACCACAGGCCATCGGCCGGGTCATGCACGTCAATCCCGGCCAGCGGCGAGGAGTCGGAGACGTCGAAGGAGACGACCATGTCCTGGCCCTCCCCGGTGTAGGTCACGTTGGAGACAACGGGCGCAACCGTATCGATACGGAAATCGTAAGAGATCGACTGCTCCACCTGCGAAGGACCGTCGTTGTGCGCCGACAGCGTCAGCTTGTAGGCACCGTCCGGCAAGCCCTTGAATGCATCGGAACGCAGGTCGAGCGACGTCGGCTCGTGGCCTTCTTCGACCCAGGTCATCCTGCCGGTACTCGGGCTGATACCCGACTTCCAGTTCTGGTAACGCGTGAAGGATGCAACCTTCTCTCCTGCGGCGTTCGTGTACGCGGCGTTGAGGGTGTGGACGCTGCGCAGCGTGCCCGTGCGGGGCTGGAGAACCGTGGGAGCACCCGAGGCATCCGAGCGAGAGATGACGTTCTTGCTCGAGGTGGGCAGTCCGATACGATCAGCGTCCTTGACCAGGGGGTTGTATCCCAGCTGCTGGCCCGTGGTGCCGTTGTAGACCCAGGAGGCGAGCGTGTGGGCACCGCCTTCGGAGGCGAGGGCGTCGAAGATGGGGGCCTTGCCCCAGTTTCCGTAGAAGCCCAGGTAGGGCACGGTCAGGTCGGGCTGGGACTCTGTCTTCGAAGCGAAGCGCACGAAACCGTCAAGGAAGGTGCCGTTGGGCGTATTAGCCGTCGCAAAGGCGGCGAACTGGTCGCCGGGGGTGACGTCCACGCCGATCGTCGCCTGACCACCGGCCGGGACGGTAACAGTCGCGCCTTCGGCGGCGGCCGTTGCAGCGCCGGAATAGCGAATCTCAACCCCGCGGCCTCGCCAATCCGTGGAGCTGCCGGTGAAGTATCCACCGTCAACGTCCTCGGACAGGGCCTGGGAGCTCAGCTCGTAGGTCGCGGGTGCGGCGCCGAGGTTGTGGAGCGTGACATCGAAGTGCCATCCGGTGGTCCCGTCCCCCAGGTCCGCCTTGGGTCGGGACTGCTCGGGAGCACCGACCACGGTCGGGTACACGGACGAGGTCGTGGCAGCCAGGGCGTCAACGATGCCCGAGCCCTGCTTACGCGGCGAATAGAAGACACCGTTCTCCTGGGCGGCGTCCGCGATGGGGCGAGCCGTACCCATGATGAGGTTCTGGACGACGTCGACCTTCTCGCGCGCACTCATCGACGCAAACAACGGGTCAGATTGGACACGCTGCAGGACCACAGCGCTGACACCGGCCATCTGCGGGGTCGCCATGGACGTGCCGGAGAGGTGATCGTAGTTTCCGTCCAGGACAGCCGAGTAGATGCTGCCGCCGGGGGCGCTGACCTCGGGCTTGAGGCGCAGGTCCGGGGTGACGCCCCACGAGGAGAAGTCCGACATCGAATAGTTCGAGTTCGGGGTGATGGTCTTGCCATCCACGAGGGTCAGGTGACGATCTGCGGCCGCGAGCATGGCCTGACCGTTCTCCTGGGAAATGAACGCGGCGGGCACGTCCAGGGTCGTGACGCTCATGAGCATGAGTGAGTCGCCGGCGACGTTGTTGTACACGAGGATGCCGGCGGGCTTGAGCGCCGCCAGGTTCTCGATCTTCTTCTGGAAGGTCAGCTTGCCGCGTGAGACCAGGGCAAACTTACCCGCCAGGCCACCGGGGTACTTGGCTGTGAGGGCGGCGGCGTCTTCCTCGGTGGCGAATCCGGCGTCGACGTACTCGTAGGATCCGGCGGCCAGCTCAGCGATTTCGGCGACCTTCTCGCCGTTCGCGCCGCGCGCACGCTGGTAGGCGATGTCTTTTCCGGCGGCGGAAAAGGCGTTGTAGGACAGGAGGTTATCGACCGAGGCCACGGCGAGGACCGAGGAGTAGGTCGCGGGCTCGCACTGGGTTGAGGAGTCGGGGTCGGAGGCGTACGGAAGGTTGCGCCCGGAGGTGTTGCCGTATCCGGCCGAGTAGTGGTTGCCGGCCGCGGCGTTGACCGAGACGCCCTCATCCTGGAGTTTCTTGAATACGGAGGCATACACCGAGTCGGCCTCGTTATCCATGCCACCGAGCTGTCCAAGGGACAGGTTCACGACGTCGGGGTGCAGGACCACCATGTCGTCGAGGGAGGCGAGCAGCGCCGAGTCGGGAATCTCGCCGTCCGAGCTGCGCGAGACCTTCGCGACGATGATCTGCGCCTCGGGGGCGACTCCGACGATCTGGTCGGCGTTACCGGCGGTGATACCGGCGACGTGCGTGCCGTGGGAGCCGTACGATCCCTTGGCGGGCATCGCGTCGTTGTCACCGTCCGCGTAGTCGTAGGCGAAGGGGAACTTCTCAGAGACGTAAACGCCCTGCTTGCCTTCGCCCAACTGCGGGGTCAGGGCCCCCACCTTGTCCGCAGTAAGCGCGGGCGTCGAGGGCATTGCACCAGAGAATGCGGGGTGGGTCATTTCGACGCCGGTGTCGATGACGGCGACGACCTTGCCTTCACCCTTTTGGGTGAGCTGGTCGGCACGCATCATGATCTGGGCGCTGAGGTTGTCGGGATGCTGGGTCGAGAGCCGGGGAGCCTGGGTACCGCCCTCGGCATCGACCTCGTCGACATCGCTGACGCGCGTTTCGCGCTCAAGGAATGCGCCCTTGACGCCGCTCGCCGCACGGATCGCGTCGAGGGAGCCGGCGGGCGCGCTCAGCGCGAATCCTTCGAGGGCCTTGTCGTACTCGCGCTGCACCTGGGCGCTCTCGCCCGGGAATGCCGAGGCCACGGCCTCGTTGATCGAGGCGAGGGATGCCGCGCGGTCCGAGCCTTCGTGCAGCTGCACGATGATCCCGACGATCGCCGAAGCATCCTGCTCGGCGGTCGGCGTGACCTGGTCGGGCTGGGAGGTCTGCCCGCTCTTTGAGGTGAGCGCGGTATCGACGTCACCGACCGGCAGGGACGAGGCCGTGGCTCCGGTAGCGGGATGCGCGTCTGCGAGACTTGGCGGCGCTGCGAGCGTCGCGGGCCCTGTCACCGCCAGCGCGCAGGCACCGGCGAACGCGAGGAACGCCGTTGTTTTCTTCATTGTCATGTGGGTAACTCCAATGTGTCGACGGGTGACTGTGTTGGCAGGAGGAGGGGACTCCACCGTGCCGGCCGTCACTGTCAAAATACCGCACAAGACGCATGTGACAAACTTTGTTTCACATTGGGAAACGATTGGACATTATTTTACTGTCAGCATGATTTCGGGTCCGGGAACACTTACGCAGCAAGGTTCCCGGACCCGAACATGAACACCGTTAGGTGCGGATCACCTCATCTCACCCAACCCATACGCCGCTACCGTCAAAGACGTAGGTGCGTCCGTTGATGACCTGGGTGCCGGTGAGCATTGCACCATCGGGTCCCAGGTAATACCAGAGGCCGCCGACCTTGATCCAGCCCGTCGCCATCGTGCCCGAGCCGGATAGGTAGTACCAGGAACCATCCACCTGGACCCAGCCGGTCGCCATAGCACCGGAACCCGTGAGGTAGTACCACGAGCCGCCGTCGGCGACCCAACCGGTGGCCATGACCTTTGTGGTGGGGTCGAGGTAGTACCAGGAGCCGCCGTCACGCACCCAGCCGCCCACGAGGGCGCCGGACTCGTTCGCGTAGACCCACTGGCCGTCGGCGCGCTTGAGGAAGCCGGTCACCATGTAGCCCGACGGGCCGAACAGGTACTCCGAGCCGTTGATCGTGAACCAGCCGCCCTTGAGGTAGCTCGTACCGTCGGCGCAGGTGTAGAACCAGCCGGCCGCGTCCTTCGTCCAGTGGCCGCCGTCGGTGCTTGCGCACGCGTCGGCGGTGCCGGTGTTGTCGCTGGGCAGGTTCAGGGTCAGGGCCTCGGAGTGGTTGAGGCCGTAGTCCCAGGCCAGCAGGTACGGGTGGGCGATGACCTCACCAGAGCCACCCTGGTCGGTCCACGCCTGGGCGATGTCCTTGAAGGGGATCTCAACGTGGTAGGCGCGCGTGCCGTCCGCGGCGGTGGTGGCCTCGTTATCGGTGAAGATGTGGCGGTAGAACCACAGGCCGTCGGCCGGGTCGTGCAGGTCGATCGCGGCTAGCAGCGACGCGTCCGTGATGTCGAAGGACAGGACCGTGTCGGCGCCCTCGCCCTTGTACTCCAGGTTGGAGACGACGGGCGCGGCGGTGTCTAGGCGGAACTCGTAGGAGATCGACTGATCGGCCTGCGAGGGGCCGTCGTTGTGCGCGGACAGCGTCAGCTTGTAGGCGCCGTCGGGCAGGTTCTTGTACGCGTCTGCGCGCGCGTCAAGGGACATCGGATCGTGCCCCTGCTCGACCCACGTCATCTTGCCGGTGGAGGAATCGAGCGCGGACTTCCAGTTCATGAATCGCGTGAAGGACGCGACCGTCGCTCCGGCGGCGTTCGTGTACGCGGCGTTGAGGGTGTGGACGCTGCGCAGCGTGCCCGTGCGGGGCTGGAGAACCGTGGGAGCACCCGAGGCATCCGAGCGAGAGATGACGTTCTTGCTCGAGGTGGGCAGTCCGATACGATCAGCGTCCTTGACCAGGGGGTTGTATCCCAGCTGCTGGCCCGTGGTGCCGTTGTAGACCCAGGAGGCGAGCGTGTGGGCACCGCCTTCGGAGGCGAGGGCGTCGAAGATGGGGGCCTTGCCCCAGTTTCCGTAGAAGCCCAGGTAGGGCACCGTCAGGTCGGGCTGGGACGCGGTCTTCGAGGTGAAGCGCACGAAGCCGTCGAGGAAGGTGCCGTTGGGCATGTTCTGTGCGATGGAGGCATCGAAGTCGGCGCCGGGCTTGACGTCCACGCCCACGGTCGCCTCGCCGTTTGCGGGAACGGTGATGATCGCGCCCTCATCGGTGCCGCTCACGGCCGCGCCGGAGTAGGCGATGTCCACGCCCTTGCCTCGCCAATCGGCGGAGTGGCCGGTGAAGAACCCGCCCTCAACGATCTCCGACAGCGCCTGCGAGCTCAGCTCGTAGGTGGCCTCGGCGCCGGACAGGTTGTGCAGCGTGACGTCGAAGTGCCAGCCCTTCGTGCCGTCCCCCAGGTCCGCCTTGGGTCGGGACTGCTCGGGGGCTCCGACGACGGTCGGATACACGGACGAGGTCGTGGCCGCCAGGACGTTCGCCAGGCCCGAGCCCTGCTTGCGCGGGGAGTACGGGGCACCGGTGTCCTGGAGCGGGTCGACGATGGGGGCCGCCGTGCTCATGATGAGGTTCTGGACGACGTCAACCTTCTCGCGCGCGCTCATGGACGTGAACAGCGGATCGTTCTGGACGCGCTGCAGGACGACGGCGCTCACGCCCGCCATCTGCGGGGTTGCCATCGAGGTGCCGGACATGAACTCGTAGGTGCCGCCGGGCACGGCCGAGTAGATGTTGCCACCGGGGGCGCTAACCTCGGGCTTGAGGCGCAGGTCCGGAGTGACGCCCCACGAGGAGAAGCTCGACATGGAGTACTTCGAGCTCGGGGGCACGACCTTGCCGGGGGCGACGCTCAGGTGGCGGTCGGCGGCGGCCAGCATGGCCTCGCCGTCAGCCTGCGAGATGAAGGCGGCCGGCACGCCGTCCGTCGCCAGGCTCATGACCACGAGCGAGTCACCGGGCACGTTGTTGTAGACGATAAAGCCGGCGGGCTTGGAGCCGGCGATGTTGTTGAACTTGTCCTGGAAGGTAAGAGAACCGCGCTTGACCAGCACGATCTTGCCCGCGAGGCCCTCGGGGTACTTGGCCTTCAAGGCCTCGCCGTCCTCGGGTGAACCGATGCCGCCGTCGACGTACTCGAAGGGACCTCCGGTCAGGTCGGACAGGTCAGGCATCTTCTGGCCGTCGGCGCCACCGGCGCGCTGGTAGGCGATGTCGCGGTCGCCGACGGTGAAGGCGCTGTGCGCCAGCGAGTTGTCGACCGAGGCCACGGACACGACCGAGGAGTAGGACGCCGGTTCGCACAGAACCGAGGAATCGGGGTCGGAGGCGAAGGGCAGGTTCTTGCCGGACAGGTTGCCGTATCCGGCGGTGTACTCGTTGCCGGCGGCCGCGTTCACGGTGACGCCGGCGTCCTGGAGGCTCTTGAAGACGGTCGCGTACATGGAGTCGGCCTCGTTATCCATGCCTCCGGTCTGTCCAAGGGACAGGTTCACGACGTCGGGGTGCAGGATGACCATGTCGTCGAGGGCGGCGAGCAGCGCCGAGTCCGGGATGCCGCCGTTGCTGCTGCGGGCGACCTTGGCGACGATGATCTGCGCGTCGGGGGCGATGCCCACGATTTCGCCCGCGTTGCCCGCGGTGATGCCGGCGACGTGCGTGCCGTGCGATCCGGCTTCGCCGGTCGGCGAGGCGTCCGGGTCGTTATCCGCGTAGTCGTAGGCGAAGGGGAACTTTTCTGACACGTAGCTGCCGGTCTTGCCGTCACCCAGCTGGGGGGTCAGGGCCTCAACCTTGTCCTCGGAAAGCCCGGGAGTCCCGTGCAGGGCACCCGCGAACGCGGGGTGCGTCATATCCACGCCCGTGTCGATGACGGCAACGACCTTGCCGTCGCCCTTCTGGGTGATCTGGTCAGCGTGAATCATCAGCTGCGCGCTGAGGTTGGCGGGGTCCTGGGTGGCGATGCGCGAGGAGTTCGTCGCACCCTCTCCGGCGACCTGATCGTCGACGCCATCGACGTGGGTGTCGCGATCGAGGAAGGCGGCCTTGACGCCGTTCACCGCGCGGATCGCGTCGAGGGATCCGGCGGGGGCGCTCAGCGCGAAGCCCTGCAGGGCCTTGTCGTACTCGCGCTCCACCTGGGTGGAGGAGCCGGGGAATGCGCCGGCCACGGCCTCGTTGATCGAGGCGAGGGAGGCCGCGCGGTCTGCGCCGTCGTCGAGCTGGACGACGATCGTGACGACTACGGCGGGGTCCTGGTCGGCGGCCGACGCGACCTGGTCGGGCTGAGAGGTCTGCCCGCTCTTCGAAGTGAGCGCGGTATCGACGTCACCGACGGGCAGGGACGAGGCCGTGGCGCCCGCGTCGGGTCGGGTATCCGCCGGGGTTGGCGGGGATGCGAGGGCCGCGGGGCCGGCAACCACGAGCGCGGCGGTGCCAGCCAGCGCGAGGAGCGTCGCTGGTTTCTTCGTTGTCATATGCCTACTCCAATGTGTCGACGGACGACCGTGTTCGAGCACGGCGAGGATCTCGTCGTGTCGGCCGTCACTGCCAACATACCGCAGGCAAGTCTTGTGACAAACTTTATTTCACAAAGAGAAACAGATGACGGTTATTTTACTCAGTAATGAATCCCAGGCCCGAGAACACTTACATAGCAACGTTCTCGGGCCCGGGTCAGGGTCTTGACAGAATGAGAGACGGGGAGCTTATCGCACCCAGGCTCCCGAATCGTCAAAGACGTAGGTGCGCCCATTGATCACGTGCGTGCCCGTGAACATCGCACCATCGGGTCCCAGGTAGTACCAGGTGCCACCATCGTTAATCCACCCAACAGCCATCGCTCCGCTGTCACGCAGGTAGTACCAGGAGCCATTCACTTCGACCCAGCCAGTGCCCATGACACCATTGGGGTGCAGGTAGTACCAGGAGCCGCCGTTAGCCAGCCATCCGGTACGCATCACCTTTGTCTCAGGATCGAGGTAGTACCAGTAGGGGCGACCGGAGGAGGCGTCGAGCACCCAGCCGCCCACCAGGGCACCCTCGGTGTCCGCGTACACCCACGCCCCATCGTCGCGCCGGAGCCAGCCGGTCTTCATGTATCCGGTCGCCCCGAACTGGTAGTCACGGCCGTTGATGGTGAACCAGCCGTTCTTGAGATAGCCCCTGCCGTTGGCGCACTGGTACCACCAGCCTACCGAGTCCTTAGCCCACTGGCCACCGTCGGGCTTGATGCATGATCCATGGTTGTCCGACGGCAGTTCAAGTGTGGCGGCTGCGGAGTTGTTCAGCCCGTAGTCCCACGCGAGCACGTAGGGAGTGTCGATGACGTTGCCGGTGCCGCCCTGGTCGGCCCACGCGGCATTGATGTCCTTGAAGGGAATCTCAACGTGGTAGGTGTAGATTCCGTTGGTTCCGATCACGCCTTCCTCATCCGTGAAGATGCGTCGGTAGAACCACAGGCCGTCGGCCGGGTCATGCAGGTCGATCGCCGCCAGAGGAGAGTCATCGGTGACGTCGAAAGACACAACCGTCTCGGCCCCTTCTCCACTGTAGGCCACTCCGGAAATAACGGGCCCCTTCGTGTCGAGGCGGAACTTATAGGAGATCGACTGCTCGGCACGCGACGGACCATCGTTGCTCGCGGAGATTGTCAGCGTGTACATTCCGTCGGGCAGTCTCTCATAAAGGTCGGAGCGCACGGGCAAAAACGTGGGATCATGCCCCAGCTCAGCCCACATTGTCATGCCACCAGGAGCGTTTGCTCTGGACTTCCTGACCTCGTGGGTGACATAAGACGCGACCGTCTCTCCTGCGGCATTCGTGTAGGTGGTGTTGAGCGTGGGGACACTACGCAGCGTGCCGGTGTGCGGATCCAACACCGTGGGAGCTCCCGAGGCCTCGGAGCGGGACACAACATAACGGTCGGCCCTGGGATTCCCGACCCGATCCTCATCCTTGATGAGGGGGTTGTATCCGAGAAGCTGGCGTGTTACCGCGTTGTAGATTCCCGAGGCGAGGACGTGCGCTCCGCCGTCCGAGGCGAGGGCGTCGAAGATGGGGGCCTTGCCCCAGTCGCCGTAGAAGCCCAGGTAGGGAACGGAGAGGTCGGGCTGCCCCTCGGTCTTCGACGCGAAGCGCACGAAACCATCAAGGAACGTGCCATTCGGCGTGTTGTCCGCAACATAGGACGCGAACTCGCTGCCAGGCGTGACGTCAATGCCGACGGTCGCCTCACCACTCGCGGGGACCGTCACGGTCGCGCCCTCAGCGGACGCAGATGCCGCACCCGAGTACGCGATCTCCACGCCCTTGCCCCGCCAATCCGAGGAGTGCTCCGTGAAGAACCCACCCTCAACGATCTCCGACAGCGCCTGCGAGCTCAGCTCATAGGTCGCCGCCGTGCCAGACAGGTTATGCAGCGTGACGTCGAAGTGCCAACCCTTCGTCCCATCCCCCAGGTCCGCCTTGGGACGAGACTGCTCGGGCGCACCCACAACGGTCGGATACACCGACGAGGTCGTCGCCGCCAACGCATCCACAAGGCCGGCACCCTGCTTACGCGGCGAATAAAGCGCACCCGAAGTCTGCGCAGCGTCGGCGAGCGGACGGGCCGTACCCATAATAAGGTTCTGAACCACATCAACCTTCTCACGCGCACTCATCGACGCGAACAGCGGATCAGACTGCACACGCTGAAGCACGATCGTGCTGACGCCAGCCATCTGAGGGGACGCCATGGAGGTTCCTGACATCAACTCGTAGGTGCCACCCGGGACCGCGGAGTAGATGTTGCCACCGGGGGCTGCGATCTCGGGCTTGAGGCGCAGGGCTGGGGACACGCCCCACGACGAAAACTTCGACATTGAGTACTGTGCGCTCGGCTCGATCGTCATGCCCTCAACGAGGGTCAGGTGACGATCTGCTGCCGCCAGCATCGCCTGTCCATCCGCCTGCGTAATGAACGCGGCGGGCACGCTGCCCCTCGTCAGCGTCATCACCACGAGCGAGTCGCCGGGAACGTTGTTGTAGATCAGGACGCCGGCAGGCTTGAGCGGGGCGACGTTGTCGATTTTGTCGCTAAAGTTCAGCTGTCCGCGCGATATCAGCACGAACTTTCCAGCCAGCCCCTCCGGGTACTTCGCATCGAGGGCTGCGGCGTCCTCTTTGGTACCCAGTCCGCCATCCACGTACTCGTAGGTGCCGGCGGGCAGATCGGTGATCTCAGGGATCTTGATGCCATCATCTCCGCGCGCACGCTGATAGGCGATATCTTTCCCGGCCGCTTGGAACCCGTTGTGATGCAACCGGTTGTCGAGGGAAGCGACGGCCACCACCGAGGCGTACGAGGCGGGTTCAGAGAGGACTGAGGAGTCGGGGTCGGCGGCGAAGGGAAGGTCCTTGCCGGATAGGTTGCCGCTCCCAGCCGAGGAATTATTGCCTGCTGCCACGTTGACGGTGATACCCGCATCCTGCAGCTTCTTGTACACGGTCGCATACACCGAGTCGGCCTCGCTATCCATGCCACCCGGCCAGCCGAGTGACAGGTTGATCACGTCGGGATGCAGGACCACCATGTCATCGAGGGCCGCCAACAACACAGAATCCGAGACTCCTTCACTACCGTCTCGCGAGACCTTCGCAACGATGATCTGAGCCTGTGGGGCGACTCCGACGATCTGGTCAGCGTTGCCCGCGGCGATACCGGCGACGTGCGTGCCGTGGGAGCCCGACGGGGAAACATCCGAATCATTGTCGGCGTAGTCGTAGGCGAAGGGGAACTTCTCATTCAGGTAGACCCCGGCTGCGCCCTCACCCAGCTGAGGTGCCAGCGCGGCGACATCCTCGGCAGTCATTGCCGGCTTGCCTGTGAGCGCGCCCGCGAATGCGGGATGGGAGGTATCGACACCCGAATCAATGATGGCGATGACCTTACCCTCACCCTTCTGGGATACCTGGTCGACGTGCATCATCAGTTGGGCGCCGAGGTTGTCCGGGTTCTGGCCGGGCAGGCGCGAAGCAGCAAAACCGCCCTCGGAATCCACTGCCTCGTTCTCGCTGAAGCTGGCCTCACGCTCGACGAACGCGCACCTGACACCGCTGACGGACCGGATTACGTCGATCGCCCCAGCGGGCGCACTCAGCGCAAAACCCGAAAAACTATTCGCATACTCGCGCGTGACCTGGACGCGCGCTCCCGGGTATGCCGCAGCCACGGCCTCGTTAATGGAGGCCAGCGCCTCATCTCGCCCCATCCCATCCTGAAGCTGGACGACAATTCCGACGAGCGCCGAGGCTTCCTCTTCCCCGACACTCGACTCGGGAACGGTCATCTCGCCGCTCTTCGACGTCAGCGCCGTGTCGACGTCGCCCACGGGTGGCAATGAGGGCGCGACATCGGGCACGGGTTGGGCGGGAGTCGGCAGCGCCGCGATGGACGCTGGACCCGTCACCGCGAGCGCACAGGAACCGACGAGCGCGAGGAACGCCGTTGATGTCTTCATCATCATGTGTGTTACTCCAATGTATCGATAGTCGAGCGCAGGCGACTCGACAAAAGAGGCCCGGGCCGAGTGCAGGGACAGCGTCCCGGGCCTCATCGACGTCGCCTGATGAGCTCAGTTCATCCGACCCACGCGCCGCTGTCGCCAAAGACGTAGGTACGTCCGTTGATCACGTGCGTGCCCGTGAACATGGCGCCGTCGGGTCCCAGGTAGTACCAGGAGCCACCGTCCTTCACCCAGCCGGTGGCCATCTTGCCCGAGGCGCTCAGGTAGTACCAGGTGCCACCGTCGTTGACCCAGCCGGTGGCCATCGCGCCAGAGCCCGTCAGGTAGTACCAGGAGCCGCCATCGGCCAGCCATCCGGTACGCATCACCTTTGTCTCAGGATCGAGGTAGTACCAGTAGGGACCACCATAGACGCTATCGAGCACCCAGCCGCTCACGGGGGAGCCCTCGGAATCCATGTACATCCAGCCAACACTGTCGCGCTTGACGAAACCGGTCATCATGTACCCAGCCGGTCCGAACTGGTAGTCACGGCCGCTGATGGTGAACCAGCCGCCCTGGAGGTAGTCCCTGCCGTTGGCGCACTGGTACCACCAGCCGCCCGAATCCTTGATCCAGCGGCCACCCTCAGTATCCGTGCACGAGCCTGTCGCACTGTGAGAGCCGATGGGCAGGTCGAGGATCACCGGCTCGGAGGGGTTGAGCCCGTAGTCCCACGCGAGCAGGTAGGGATTGTCGATGACTCCGCCGACGCCACCCTGGTCACTCCACGCCCGAGAGATCTCCATCAATGGGATCTCAACGTGGTACATGTACCGACCGTCGGGGCCAACGCTACCCTCGCTCTCGGTGAAGACGTGGCGGTAGAACCACAGGCCGTCAGCCGGGTCGTGCAAGTCGATCGCCGCCAGGGGCGAGTCATCGGCGACATCGAAGGACACGGCCATGTCGGGCCCGTCTCCGCCGTACGTCACTCCCGAGATGACCGGTGCCGTCGTGTCGAGGCGGAACTTGTAGGAGATCGACTGCTCGGCGCGCGACGGGCCATCGTTGGACGCGGCGATCCGCAGCGTGTAGGCGCCGTCGGGCATGTGCGCGAACTTCTCCGCGTTCGCGTCGAAGGCCGTGGACTCGTGGTAGGCCTCGACCCAGGTGTTCTCCTCGCTGCTCGTCAGGTAGACGGACTTCCAGTTCTGGTGGTTGGTCACGGAGAAGACCGTCTCCCCGGCCTCGTTCGTGTAGGTGCTGGTCAGCGAGTGGACACTGCGCAGCGTGCCCGTGCGGGGTTCGAGGATTGTCGGTGCGCCCGAGGCCGTGGACCGGGAGATCACGTAGCGCTGCGGGTTGGGGTTTCCGGTGCGGTCGGCTGCCTTGACGAGGGGGTTGTAGCCGAGGGACTCCCCGCTCTTGCCGTTCACGATGGCCGAGGCCCGGGTGTGCGCTCCGCCATCCGAGGCGAGGGCGTCGAAGATAGGTGCCTTGCCCCAGTCACCGTAGAAGCCCAGGTAGGGCACGGAGAGGTCGGGCTGGCCCTCGGTCTTCGACGCGAAGCGCACGAAACCATCCAGGAACGTGCCATTCGGCGTGTTGTCCGCGACGTAGGAGGCAAAATCGCTGCCGGGCGTGACGTCAATGCCAACGGTAACCTCACCGCTCGCAGGAACTGTGACAGTCGCACCCTCAGCCGACACGGACGCCGCGCCCGAGTACGCGATCTCCACGCCCCGGCCTCGCCAATCGGCGGAATGCTCGGTAAAGAAACCACCCTCGACAATCTCAGAGAGGGCCTGCGAACTCAACTCATACGTGGCTTCCACACCCGAGAGGTTGTGCAAAGTGACATCAAAATGCCACCCCTTCGTCCCATCCCCCAGGTCCGCCTTGGGACGAGACTGCTCGGGCGCACCCACAACGGTCGGATACACCGACGAGGTCGTCGCCGCCAACGCATCCACAAGGCCGGCACCCTGCTTACGCGGCGAATAAAGCGCACCCGAAGTCTGCGCAGCGTCGGCGAGCGGACGGGCCGTACCCATAATAAGGTTCTGAACCACATCAACCTTCTCACGCGCACTCATCGACGCAAACAGCGGATCAGACTGCACACGCTGAAGCACGATCGTACTGACGCCCGCCATCTGAGGCGTGGCCATCGACGTACCCGAGGACTGCTCGTACGCACCGTCCGGTATCGATGAGAAAACCTCGCCACCGGGCGCCGCGATCTCAGGCTTGAGGCGCAGGTCCGGGGACACGCCCCACGCGGAGAATCCCGACGCCTCGTAGATGGTGGACTGCGGCAGGACCTGGCCCTCGGCGATCGAGAGCTTGTGCTCGGGGGCGTCCAGCATGGCCTGGCCGTCAGCCTGAGAGATGAACGCGGCGGGCATGTCATGCGTCGTCAGATTCATGGCGATGAGGGATCCGACCGACACGTTGTTGTAGACGACGATTCCGGCGGGCTTGAGGTCGTAGAGGTTCTCGACCTTCTTCTGGTAGGTCATGTTGCCGCGGGAAACGAGCGCAATCTTTCCGGCGAGGCCGTCTGGGTACTTCGCCTTGAGCGCGGCGGCGTCCTCCTCGGAGGCGAACCCGGCGTCGACGTACTCGTAGGTGCCTGCGGGCAGGTCGGAGAAGAAGGCGACCTTCTCACCGTTGAGGCCGCGAGCGCGCTGGTATCCAATGTCTTTCCCATTGACGGTGAAGGCGTTGCGAAGCAGGGCGTTTTCGACCGAGGCGACGGCAACCACCGAGGAGTAGGTGGCCGGCTCGTCCATGACCGAGGAGTCGGGGTCCGAGGCGTAGGGCAGGCCCTTGCCGGAGTTGTTGCCGTACCCGGTGGAGAAGGCGTTGCCTGAGGCCGCGTTGACGGTGATGCCCGCTTCCTGCAGCTTCTTGTACACGGTCGCGTACACCGAGTCGGCCTCGTTATCCATGCCGGCCGTCCAGCCGAGCGACAGGTTGATGACGTCGGGGTGCAGGACGAGCATGTCGTCAAGCGAGGCGAGCAGCGCCGAGTCCAGCAGCGCATCGTCCTCACTGCGCGTCACCTTCGCGACGATCACCTGGGTGTTCGGAGCGGTGCCGACGATCTTGTCAGCGTTACCTGCGGCGATGCCGGCGACGTGGGTCCCGTGGGAGCCGTTCGGGGTCTTCGCCGGTGACGCGTCGTTGTCGCCATCCGCGTAGTCGTAGGCGAAGGGGAACTTCTGCGAGACGTAGACGCCGGTCTTGCCCTCACCCAGCTGCGAGGTCATCGCAGCGACCTTCTGCGGGGTGAGCGGGGGTTTTCCCGCGAGTTCGCCAGTAAAAGCCGGATGCGTCATGTCGACGCCCGTGTCGATGACGGCGATGACCATTCCTTCGCCCTTCTGGGCGACCTGGTCGATATGCATCATGAGATGGGCACTCAGGTTAGCGGGGTCCTGCCCGCCGGTCTGTGAGGACTCGATGCCGCCCTCGGCATCGGGCGTGGCCACGTCACTGACACGCCCCTCGCGCTCAAGGAACGCGGCACGCACGCCCGGGGCACGGCGGATCGCGTCCAGCGCACCGGCGGGGGCCTTGAGGGAGAAGCCCGACATGACGTTGTCGTACTCGCGCTCCACCTGGGCCGAGGCGCCGGGGAAGAGGGAGGCCACGGCCTCGTTGATCTCATTGATCGTGCCCTCGCGGGACGCGCTGTCCTCAAGCTGGACGATGACGCCGACGACGCGCGCCGGGTCCGCCTCTGTGTCGGTCGAGGAGGGCGCGGACTGCCCGCTCTTCGAGGTCAGCGCCGTGTCGATGTCGCCCGTGGGCAGGGCCGCTGCGCCATCGCTGACGCCGGATGAGCCCGGGGGCACGGGCGAGGCCAGGGTGGCCGGCGCGGTGACCGCGAGCGCGCACGCGCCGACGAAGGCGAGGAGGGCAGCCGGTTTCTTCGTTGACATAAACCTTCTCCGATATGTTGGGGGACGGAATGCCAGTGGCACCCGGTACGTCGGTGTACCAGCCGTCTCCTTACAACATACCTCACGTGATCCCCCTGACAATCACGGTATTGCTTACTGATATGTGAAGAGGAGCTGAAGTATCTAACGCACAGGGTCCGGTGTCGAGGCCTCGATCAGATCATGCGACCCACACGCCCGAGTCGTGCAGGTAGTACCACGTGCCGCGGACCATCTGCCAGCCGGTACGCATGTAGCCGCGTCCATCGAAGCGGTAGGTGCGTCCGTCGATCACCATCGAGGTGTTCGTCGGGTAGCTGCCATCAGCGTTGCGGTACCACCAGCCGACCGAGTCCATCACCCAGGCGCCCATCGGGGCGGGAGCGGGCTGCGGATCGGGAGCAGGCTGGGGCTCAACCCACGGAGCAGGCGCACTCGCATCCTGCTTCACAGACTTCACAACGGCGATTGTCGCCGCCGTTGTCACAGTTCCATCGGGCAGGGCGGCATCCTTGAACCTCTCGGAAAGCAACGGCTTGAAGGGTAACAGTCTCACCCTCCTCCAGGTCCACGCGGAGGTGATTGACGGCAATCTCGTCCTTGTCCAGCTCGCTGACACAGACCTGGACGCTGGCCATCACCGGGTCGAAGACCGTCGGATCCGTGTAGTCGGCGACAGCCCTAACATCCGAACAGCCTTCCTTCTGGGCAGTCACGAGGCCTGACTTCTCATCGACATTGAGGACGTCAATATCGTCGCCGGACCAATTGACCTTCGTCATGTTGGCATTTTCCGGCAGGCCGTCGCTGCCCCATGCGACGAGCTTGACGGTCGCGGGCAGGGCGTCAGTGTGGCCGTCCTTGGACCAGGCTGCCTGGATGTCCGACAACGTGATGGTGAACGTGTGGTGGTGCTTCCCGTCAGCGGTGACGTTGCCGGGGAAATCGACGACGCGGCGATAGAGGATCGCGTCGGGTGAGGGGTTACTGCCAGGGCTGCGATCAACGCCCTGTGAAATGTGTATGACATGCTCACTCCAATGTTGATTCGTGCAGCCATTCCAAACGGTTAGGTTCAGCAGCTCACAGTTTGCGCGATACGTGTAACCAGATACCTAGCAATGCGTTATTGACTTACCATTCAGTAGCTACAAGGCATTGCGAGGGAAAAGAAGGAGATCCTTAACCTTCTTATCAGCGAGGTTTCAACACATTCACTGACCACTGAACATATGTTTCGCGACAATAGTGCACATGTTTGCCGACAATCCTCTTAAAAGACTAACATTCTAGATGATATAGAATTCAATGGACACGGTAAATACCATCGCGGACTAACACAAACAGGCACGCCGTAGGCCTGCGACCTCGACAAACACGTCACGGCACGCCGCGGGCCCCCTACTGCCGGTCCGACAGCTCCAGGTTCGCCCGCACGACGATGCCGATACGCTCCACCATCTCCTCGTCCACCCACTCACCATCCAGAGCTGCCAAGCGCGGGTGGGTCGGGGTCTCATCGAAGAGGAGATCGAAGCCGAGGATCGCCCGCCACAGGGGGATCAGCTCCTCGTTGTAGGTGTGGCCGTGGCCGCCGGGAGCGGTCCCCGCGACGGGCAGGTCGGCGAGCACCTGAATGAAGGTGACGAAGCGCGTGAACTCAACGAAGGGAGACACATCGCGGCCCGCCCGCTCACGCAGCCAATCAGGCTGCGTCCAGAGCATCTTCCGGTTCCACCACACAACCGGATCGGAGGCGTGCTGGGCGTAGACGATGCGCGGGAAGCCCCACGGCCCCAGCTCGCGCCCGTAGAGGTCGGTGCGCAGGTCGGAGGGTTCGTTCACGAAGCGCACGCGCCGACCGTTGTAGACGACGGGGGCGACCTCGGGGCTTCCCTTGTGGCGGGCACTCGTCAGCTCGGCGTGCATCGGTGTGAAGGCGGGGGTCCCCACCCACAGGGCCCCGTCCACCTGGCAGAGCACCTCCTCGACCGAGGAGAAAACCGACTGCGAGGCGAAAGCCCCCAGAGATTCACCGCAGACGAAGAGAGCGGGCCTGTCAGCCTCGTCCATCGCGTCGAGTTCGGCCCGCACCGCCCGAAATAGCACGGCCGATGCCTCCTGCGCTGGCTCGAGGCCGGTCAGCCAGTTGAGGGCCGAGGGCACGTAGGAGTACTGGAGCGAGGCGGTGGCACAGTTACCGCGCGTCAGAAACTCAAGGGGCTGGACCTGCCACTCGTCAACCCAGCCGGAGCCGGTCGACGCGGCGATGAGAATGACGGCACGATCGAACGCACCCGTGCGGCGCAGCTCGGCGACCACCGTCGCCGCGGCCTGCTCGATGCCCGCCCCACCCGCGGGCATGCCGGAGTAGACGCGGATCGGCTCCATGGCCTCGCCGCCGGTGACCTGGGCGATGTCGAGGCGCGAGGGGCCGCGCCCTAGGAAGACACGCCCCTGACCGCCGACGGATTCCCAGGTGACGGGCGAGGCCGGGGAGGCGGAGCGCTCGGGCACGAACGGATTGTAGATGCCGCGAGCGGTACGCGTGTTCATCTGCTCGGCGTGGTGGCGGAAGAAGCCGATCCCACCGCGCAGGATCACGTTGGAGGTCAGGAAGAAGACGATGGCGACCAGGATCGCGACGCCCACGACGATCGCCGCCGGGCGCGGCATGTAGCCGCCGAGCGCCACAATCAGCATACGTCCCACGCGGTTCAACGCCCCGACGATCAGGATGAGACACCAAACGATAACCACCGTGCCGGCCGTCCCCAGGAGGTACTCGCCGAAGGTCTCCCCCGGCATATTCACAAGCCTGGCGGCGACGCGGGCCCGTCGGTAGGACTGGATGACCGCATAGAGCCACCAGATCGCAAAGAGGGCGGCGATGCAGACGCGGAAGCCGATCTCGACGGGCTCGGATGCGCGGATTGTCAGGCCTGTCATGGCGATGACGCGGGCACCCACGTTCTGGATGACCACGCCCACGACGTACCCGCAGGACACGAGGACGCCCGAGGCGACCGCATGCCACGCCCACGAGCGCGCCATCAGCGACGGCGCCACGCTCACCGCGTACATGGCGAGGGCGGCGATCACTCCCAGAAACGACACAGCCATGGCCCCCATTGTGCCAGGGGCAGCCGCGGCGTTCAGGAGCGGCACGAGGCACGTGCTCCCACACGTTTCTGGGCTTGACACACGACCACCGCATTCACCTCACGCGTGACGTTCATACGGGGCCCGATCATTCAGTGTCGCCCGCACGGTCACATTCGGATACCGTGGGCATAGCACCACCGACTTCGTCACCACCGGAAACGGTTCAAACAACGGCGCAACGGACCCACGACGCCCCCCACACGACCCAGGAAGACCGATGACCGACAGCTACTCCGATCAGACCCGCGCGCTCCTCAACCTCCTCAATAAGCTGCCCGCCAAGCCGCAGATCACCTTCCGCGGCTACGTCGATCGCGCAGTGGACCGGGTGCGGGTCGTCGGCTCGCCGACGCTCACCGCCACGACGCACAGCCTCGAGATCGCGACGAACAACCTAGCCCGGCCGGAGGTCGCCATCGTCGTCGGCGCCAACGGGCGCGACCTCACGCCGATCCTTCAGGGGGCTCCCAACTTCAACCTCCAGGAGGTCACCTACCTCCCGAACTCTTACTTCCTCCAGCACGTCGCTCACGAGTACAACGGCGTGACGATCCAGGTCTACGAGGAGATCGTTCTGAACAGCCAGTCAGCAGGCTTCACGATCACTCATCCGCTGCACACCTGGGACCCGGTCCTGGCCGTCCTTGACCCCGCTCTGCGTGCCGCGCGGGAGCGCCCGCTCCCCATGCCTGAGGGTTCCTCGGACAGGTTCCTGGAGCCCATTCACTGACGTCTCGCGCGCTCGGCTCGCCCACCCCTCACAGGTGGGTGAGCCACACGAGGGTCGCATAGGGGATGGTCACCTGCTCCCCCGGCGCGTACCCGAGGTGGTCGTAGAGGTACCAGCGCAGGTTTTCCTGCATGCGCGCCCTGCCGGCCTCGGAGGAACGGATGTACGAGGAGCGGGTCGTGCCCAGGGTGAGGATCTCCTCGGGGGTCATACGGTCCTCCCATGCGACCTGGGTGAGGGTCATCGGGGCGAAGCCGCCGCCCGGCATGGGCGGCCTGTCGGGGCGGTGTACGTCGCCCGAGCGCATGATGCGCGTCAGGCGATGCACCCACGGAATCGACACGGCCATCTGGTTCCACACGATGGCGAGCGCGCCGCCGGGCGCCAGGATCCGGGCGGCCTCGAGGCCCGCACGCTCCGGATCCATCCAATGCCAGGACTGGGCAAACACGACGATGTCATACACGCCGTTCGGTAACCCTATGTCTTCCGCAACGCCGCCGTGCCACGTCACGCCTTCGATCGACGAGGCCTGGGCGCGCATCGCCTCGGAGGGTTCGACCGCGTCCACGAGGAGACCGCCGCGAGCCAGGAGCTCGCTCATCTTTCCGGTGCCTGCGCCGATGTCGGCGGCACGCAGCGGGCCGCCCCGCCCCGGCATGTTCTCCCTCCGCGCGCGCTGCGCTGCGTCGATCAACGCGGCCACAGCCTCGTCCGGGTAGGCGGGGCGCACGGAATCGTAGGCACCGCCCTCGCCGACGAAGGGGTTGACATCGAGCGAAGCGGACACACTGTTCGATATCCCCTCGCAATCCCCGTACTGCTGACACGAAAGAGAGGTGTCCGCGCGTCCGGCCATGGCCTCGTTCTCGGGAACACTCACAGGAGCGAGCTCCCCAGTCGACACACGTTGTCGATGTAATGGACGTGCCACGGCAGGCCGCGCCACTCCTCGTAGGTGAGCTGGCGAGACTTCTCGCGCGTTCGGTCGTCGTTGCCGTGCAGCATCTCGACCAGGCGCGAGCTGTCGGCGACGAGCA